>Ga0105237_10000797_pt1 | contig 43129 bp, 41 predicted proteins | sample KBSC24metaG_FD_81520 | JGI IMG/M metagenome (GOLD analysis project Ga0105237, IMG submission 81520) | Corn rhizosphere microbial communities from Kellogg Biological Station, Michigan, USA - KBS C2-4 metaG | ecosystem: Host-associated > Plants > Roots > Rhizosphere > Soil | place: Michigan, USA...
AGCTTGCTCTTGGCGCCGGTCAGCTCGATCGTGTAGGTCTTCTCGGTGACGTCGATGATGCGGCCGCGGAAGATATCCGCAGTACGCTTCATCTCTTCCCGTTCCTTGCCCACTGCGCGCACCTTGATCAGCATCAGTTCGCGCTCGATGTGCGCGCCTTCGGTCAGATCGACGACCTTCACCACCTCGATCAGGCGGTTCAGGTGTTTGGTGATCTGTTCGATCACATCATCCGAACCCGAGGTCACGATGGTCATGCGCGACAGGGTCGAATCTTCGGTGGGTGCAACGGTCAGCGTTTCGATGTTGTAGCCGCGTGCGGAGAACAGGCCCACGACACGGGACAATGCGCCGGCTTCGTTTTCCAGCAGCACAGAAATGATATGGCGCATGTTAGAGATCCTCCGAACCCAGCAACATTTCAGTCAAACCCTTGCCCGCCTTGACCATCGGCCAGACGTTCTCGGTTTGATCCGTGATGAAGTTCATGAAGACCAGCCTGTCCTTCATGGCGAAGGCTTCGCGCAGCGCGCCGTCGACATCGCCCGGTTTCTCGATTTTCATGCCGACGTGGCCATAGGACTCCGCCAGCTTGTTGAAGTCCGGCAGCGAATCCATGTAGGACTCGGAATAGCGCGAACCATAGTCGATCTGCTGCCACTGGCGCACCATGCCCAGGAAGCGGTTGTTCAGGAGAATGATCTTGGGCGTCAGGTGATACTGCTTGCAGGTCGCCAGCTCCTGGATGCACATCTGGATCGAGGCTTCGCCGGTGATGCAGGCCACCGTCGCATCAGGGTTGGCCATCTGCACGCCCATGGCGTACGGCAGGCCCACGCCCATGGTGCCCAGGCCACCGGAATTGATCCAGCGGCGCGGCTTGTCGAAACCGTAGTACTGCGCGGCCCACATCTGGTGCTGGCCGACGTCGGAGGTGATGAAGGCATCGCCCTTGGTCACTTCCCACACCTTCTGCACCACGGATTGCGGCTTGATGAATTCGTCGGAGGTAGCGAACTTCAGGCAGTCACGCTTGCGCCATTCGTTGATCTGCTTCCACCAGGCATCCAGCGCCGCGCCGTTCTGGCGGGTCTCGGCTGAATCCAGCTGCGAGAGCAGTTCCTGCAGCACGTCCTTGACGTTGCCCACGATGGGGATGTCGACCTTGACGCGCTTGGAAATCGACGAGGGGTCGATATCGATATGAATGATCTTGCGGGCATTCGAGGCGAAGTGCTTCGGGTTGCCGATCACGCGGTCATCGAAGCGCGCACCGATGGCGATCAACACGTCGCAGTGCTGCATGGCCATGTTGGCTTCGTAGGTACCGTGCATGCCGGGCATGCCGACGAACTTGTCGCTGGACGAACGATACGCGCCCAGGCCCATGAGCGTGTTGGTACAGGGATAGCCCAGGCGATCGACCAGCTTGTTCAGCTCGGGAGAAGCATTGGCCAGGATGATGCCACCGCCGGTATAGATCATCGGGCGCTCGGCCGACAGCAGCAGCTGCAGCGCCTTGCGGATCTGGCCCGAGTGGCCCTTGTCGACCGGCTTGTAGGAACGCATTTCCACCGCCTTCGGATACTCGTAGGCGCAGGTATGCATGGTGATGTCCTTCGGAATATCGACCAGAACCGGGCCGGGACGGCCGGTGGTGGCGATAAAGAAGGCTTTCTTGACGGTCTCCGCCAGGTCCTTCACATCCTTCACGAGGAAGTTGTGCTTGACGCAGGGGCGGGTGATACCGACGGTGTCGCACTCCTGGAACGCGTCCTGGCCGATGGCGGTCGACGGCACCTGGCCGGAGATCACCACCATGGGAATCGAGTCCATGTAGGCCGTGGCCAGGCCGGTGACCGCATTGGTCACGCCGGGGCCGGACGTGACGATGGCCACGCCGACCTTCTGCGAGCTGCGCGAATACGCATCAGCGGCATGCACGGCGGCCTGTTCGTGACGAACCAGGATGTGCTGGAATTTGTCTTGCTTGAAGATTGCGTCGTAGATATAGAGGACGGCGCCACCAGGATAGCCGAAGACGTGTTCAACACCCTCTTCAGCGAGGCAACGGACGAGTATGTCCGCGCCGGTGAGTTGCTCAGCACTCATGCTGCTTCCTTTCAAGGTCCATTGGAAATTGATCGGATGTTCTCTCCTGACGGAATCGCATTCGTCGTCTTGCCGGCAGCATCCCTTTATTGTGCGGTCACGCCGTTTCTGCGCTCCAACCGTAGTGGAGTTTGAAACGCCGCTCAACGCGACTCGTTCAGCCTTGGTACAAATCGACTTCTACAGATTCCTCGCGCTTGTGGCACGGGTTAGAACAAACAAGCTTTAAACCTATAAAGCGTTTCCTCGAACCGGCACGACCTTATGTGAAGCACCGGCAAGGAACAAAAACGCCCCAGATGTGGGAGGCGGGAAACAGGACAGTAATGCGTTGCATCATTTTGGTCAAGCGAATTCCGGTGAAATCGTTGCCAATACTCGCGTTCGCTGGGGCCGCCGAGGATAAACTTCAGGACAAAGAGGACCATTTTTGCTAGCATTCGGTCTGCTTTTTGACGATTTCTTGCATTTTTCGCATCTACGCCGGCCTGGATGCAGGTTTTTAACTGATCTGACCGGTGACCCATCCGGCACACCGTATTGCATGGCAACTGACAAAGAACTCTCCGATTTTCTTGAAAGTGTCGAACGCCGCGCCTTCAAACAGGCGGTGTATGCCGTGCGCAAAGATGAAGCCGCGTTGGACATCGTTCAGGATGCAATGATCAAGCTGGCCGAGAAATACGGCGACAAGCCTGTCGATGAACTGCCGATGCTGTTCCAGCGCATCCTGCAGAACACCATTCATGATTTCTTCCGCCGCGAAAAGGTGCGCAACACCTGGGTGAGCCTGTTCTCCAGCTTCGGGGGCAATGGCGGCGACGGCGAAGGCGGCGACGATTTCGACCTGCTGGAAAGCCTGGAATCGGAAGACGGCTCCCAGGCTGCCGAATCCAGCGCAGACAAGGTCGAGCGCGAGCAGACGCTGAACCTGATCGACGCCGAAATACAAAAGCTGCCAACGCGTCAACGCGAAGCATTCCTGATGCGTTACTGGCAGGACATGGACGTGGCGGAAACAGCCGCCGCCATGGGTTGCTCCGAAGGTAGCGTCAAAACCCATTGCTCCCGCGCAACGCACGCGCTGGCTCAAGCTCTCAGAGCCAAAGGAATCTCATTATGAACAACAAGGAAATGCAATTCGCCTACAAGGTGAAGCTGGCGCTTGACGCCAATCTTGACAACCTGTCCGACGACACCTTGCAAAGCCTGTCGGCCGCGCGTCGCGTGGCCTTGGCGCGCAAGAAACAGGCCCCGATCCACAAGCGCGTGGAACAGCCGGCGCTGGCCGGCGCCTTCGGTGGCGCCATGATGTCGCCCGAGAAACCGTCGTGGTGGAGCCGCCTGGGCGTGGCGGCACCGCTGCTGGTGGGCATCATCCTGTTCGCCGGCATCTATCAGCATGAAAACGCCAAGCGCGTGAGCTACCTGGCCGACATCGACGCGGCCGTGCTGTCCGACGAGCTGCCACTGTCGGCGTATCTGGATCATGGTTTCAACGCTTTCCTGGCTGAAAAGGGACAATAAGACGATGCACAAGACCACCGGCACTCCTTTGAAGGCTTCCGTCCGCCTCTCGCGCATAGCGCTGGCGCTGGCGGTGCTGGCCGGTGGTTTGAGCTGCGCCTGGACCGTGGCGCAGAACGCGCCCTCCACTGCTGCAGCGGCACCGTCGGCCACGCCCGCCACACCTGCACCAGCCGCCAGCCCTGCCGCAACGGCACCGGTGGCCGGCACACCCGGAACAGCTGCAGCACCTGCCGCACCGGCCGCCACCCATGCCAGCAAATCCGCCGGCAGGTCCATAGCACGCAAGCCCGAGAACAAGCTGGCCTGGGCCAATCTCTCGCCCGCCCAGCATCAGGCGCTGGAACCGCTGACCGGCGAATGGCCGCGCATGAGCGAACTGCAGAAAGAAAAATGGCTGGAGATCGGCAAGCGCTACGCCAAGATGAAGCCGGAAGAACAGCAGCGCCTGCATGAACGCATGCGCGACTGGGTCAAGCTGACCCCGGCCGAACGCAGTGCCGCCCGCACCAATTACGCCCGCGCCAAGAAGCTGGATGCGGAAGAAAAGCACGAGCAATGGACCAAGTACCAGCAACTGTCTGAAGAGCAGAAAAAGAAGCTGGCCGAGTCCAAGCTGCCCAAGCGCGTGGCCAAGCTGCCGACCTCGCCGTCGGCCGCCGCACCGACCATCCAACTGCCCACCGAGGCGCTGGATCGCTCTCTGCCCGTGACACCTGCTCAGGTCCCGGCTCCGGCGGTGGCTCCCGCGCCGTCTCAGGTGCCTGGCTCGCAAGCCACGCCAGTGCCGGCGATTGCACCGACTGCCGCGCTGCCCACCACCGTGGCCGTCAGCGCTGCGGTGACTCCTGTGGCAAGCACCACCAGCGACGGCAAGTAAGCCGGCCTCTTCCGCTCCGCCTCCTTCGCCCGATTGATTGAGACCGCCCCTTGGGGCGGTTCGCGTTTCTACCCTCGTCAAGACCGTCCGTGAGGCCGCAAAGGCCTACCTCCCCTGCCACGCAGGCTTGCCCCTTGCTCTGCCTCAAGCCTTCACATAGGCAAGCGCGCCTGATTGCATTACCATCTGCCGGCCACAGCGTGCACGGTGTGCGCTGCTTCTTCATTCCACCCTAGCCAGAACAGAACAAACAGGAACCATGCCGGAATTCACCACGCCCTCCCTGCGCCGCCGCATGAGCAGCATGCTGTACGAATCCATGCTGCTGTTTGGCGTACTGTTCATGTCGGGCTGGCTGTTTTCCACGCTGCTGCAGCAGCGTCATGCCCTGTATCTGCGCCATGCGCTGGAAGGCTGGCTGTTTCTGGTTCTGGCGATCTATTTCGTCTGGTTCTGGACCCATGGCGGCCAGACCCTGGCGATGAAGACCTGGCGTTTCCGCGTGGTCGACCGCGACGGCCAGCCCTTGCGGCTGGGACGCGCGCTGTTGCGCTTCGTGCTGGCCTGGCTGTGGATCCTGCCGGGACTGGCCCTGGCCTCGCTGGCAAGGGGCCAGGCCTGGTTGCTGGTGCTGATCCCCGCCGCCAACCTGCTGTTATGGGCCATGACGTCGCGCCTGGATCCGCAAGGACAATTCCTGCACGACCGCCTGGCCGGCACCCGCCTGGTCGACATGACGGCCCAGCCCAAGGCCGCCGGCAGCACGGCCGAGGCCAAGTCATGAAGCGGACATGAGCGCCTCGCTGCGCTCTGTTATGCTCTCGGGCGAACGCATGCAGCCGCATGCCCTTGGACCTGATCGCCTCCGACCGACGCCCGCATGATTTCACGCATCTCCAGAACCCTGCTCCTCATCCAGTTCGGCATTGCGATCCTGTTCTACTTCCTGCTGCGGCATTTCGACTGGCCCATCCTGGCCGCAGCTGCCGGCGGCGTGCTCATCGTATTGCTTCTGCGCGCCCAGATCACTGCCAACAGCTTCTTCCTGACCTGGCCCTATCGCGGCCGCACCTCCAACCCGGTGACCATCACCTGGCTGCAGATCGCCACCCTGTTCCTGCGCGAATTTCGCGCCACCATGCTGTGTTCCTCGTGGGGCATGCCCTTCCTGCGCTTCGACCAGTTCAGCTATCCCGACACCACCTCGCTGCCGGTGCTGCTCATCCACGGCTACGGCTGCAACAGCGGCTACTGGCGCTGGCTGAGCCTGGAACTGCGTGAAGCTCACATCACCCACTATGCGCTGGACATGGAACCGGTATTCGGCAGCATCGATGAATACGCCCCGCTGGTGCACGCCGCCGTCCAGCGCGTGCTGGCCGAGACCGGACAAAAGAAGATCGTCATCGTCGCCCACAGCATGGGTGGCCTGGCCGCGCGCGCCTACCTGCGCGACCACGGCTGCGACAGCGTGGCCCGCGTGATCACCCTGGGCTCGCCGCACCATGGCACGGCCATTGCCAACTTCGGCATTGGCATCAACTGCGGTGAAATGAACTGGCTGGGCCGTTATGAAGAAGGACGCAGCAGCGAATGGCTGCAGAAGCTCGCGGCAACCGAAGAAGCCGATGCGCTGGGCCACATCGTGTCGCTCTATTCCCACCACGACAACATCGTGTCGCCGCAGACCTCGGCGCATCTGGAGGGCGCCTGGAACATCCCGGTCATCGGCATTGGCCACGTGGCGCTGGCGCTGGAACCGTCCATTCACAAGATGGTGATCGAACTGATCCACAACGCCCGCGACTGACGCAGGCGCGCGCGGACACCGCAAAGCAAAATGCCGTCCCGGCACGAAGCGCGGGACGGCATCTCGGTGACAACGAGGACGCAGCCAGCGGCTGCGTCCTCAACGGACTTACTTCTTGGAAGCGTCCTGGATCTTCTGACCGGCCTCTTCCACCTTTTCACCGGTCTTCTGCGCCAGATCCTTGGCACCTTCCTTGGTCTTTTCGTAGGCTTCCTTGGCGTCGGCCTTGGCCTTGTCCAGCGCGCCATCGAGCTTGGAGCCGGATTCAGCGGCCTGATCCTTGGTCTGGCCAGTCACTTCATCAAGCTTCTTGCCGGCATCCTGCACGGCACCGTCGATCTTCTTGCCCAGCGCTTCGGCCGGACCCGGTTCTTCCTTCTTCTGGCAGGCCGCCAGCAGGGTAATGGCGGCCACGCTCACAGCAACACCAGCCAGCAGTTTGGACATCTTGTTCATGTTCTCATCCTTTCCGTTCATATTTGACGATCCCGATCTGTCGGGATTCGAGGTGAAGATAGCACAGCAGCATGTGTCGGCCTGCCGCTGCCAAATTTGCTTACATTTCTTGCAAATCCGTCGATCATCGCGAAACATCGCTGAACATCAGCATTTCCTCGTCGGAAAAACCCGCCGCGCGCCGCGCTTCCAGGTTGAAGGGGCCGCGCAAAGGCGGCGCGCGATGGCGCTGGCACAATTCGGCGAAAGTCGTCACCGGGTCCAGCTGGCGCTGCTCGCACAGCCAGTTGAACCAGCGATTGCCGATCAGCACATGGCCGACTTCGTCACGCATGATGATGTCCAGGATCTCGGCGGCCGCCAGGTCGCCCGCCTGCGCCAGCTTGGCGCGTACCGGCGGGGCGGCATCCAGCCCGCGCGCTTCCAGCGTGCGCGGGACCAGGGCGATGCGGGCCAGGACGTCATCCTTGGTGGACTCGGCCATGTCCCACAGGGCATTGTGGGCGGTGAAGTCGCCGTAGTCGTGACCCAAGGTCTTCAGGTGATCGGCCAGCAAGCTGAAGTGATAGGCTTCTTCATCAGCCACCTGCAGCCAGTCTTCATAGAACTCGCGGGGCATGCCGGCGAAGCGCCAGACCGCATCCAGCGCCAGGTTGATGGCATTGAACTCGATATGCGCAAGCGCATGGATCAGCGCCGCCCTGCCCTCGGGCGTGCCCATGGAACGGTGCTTCACCTGCAGCGGAGAAACCAGCTCGGGCCGCGCCGGGCGGCCAGGAATGCCGCTGCCGGATTCGGCGGCGGCCAGGTCATCGGTTTCCAGCGCTAACTGACCGGCCTGCCAGGCGGCACGCAAGGCCCGCACGGAACTGCACTTGACGGCGGGATGCATTTCTTTCAGGCAAGACAACGCGGCGCTACGCACGTGGGTGAATGAAAAGACTTCATCTGGGGACGAGACGTGATCCAAGGAACTGACTTTCAGGGAAGGTAAAATACGCGGTTGAGGACGCCGGCTTTGCCACCATATGAAGATAAATGTCCAATCTTGCAAGACAAGGACAAGGCAAACAAGCCCGGCACCATCCACCGACCAGCAGGTAACGAGGAGACAATTTTATTATGGCGATCTACCAATTGGCGCAGGACATTCCCGAGATCCACGAGACCGCCTTCGTGGCCGAGTCGTCCACGGTGGTGGGCAAGGTCAGGATGGAAGCCCATTCCAGTGTCTGGTTCAACGTCGCCATTCGTGGCGACAATGAACTCATCACCATTGGTGAGAACAGCAATGTGCAGGAAGGTGCGGTATTGCATACCGATCATGGCTATCCGATGGTGATCGGCAAGAACGTCACCGTGGGACACCAGGCCATGCTGCACGGCTGCACCATCGGCGAGGGCGCGCTGATCGGCATCCAGGCGGTGGTGCTCAATGGTGCCAGGATCGGCAAGAACTGCCTGGTCGGGGCGGGTGCCCTGGTGACCGAAGGCAAGGAGTTTCCCGACAACTCCCTGATCATCGGAGCGCCTGCCAAGGCGGTTCGCCAGTTGAGTGAAGAAGATATCGCGCGCATGCGGGCTGGCACCGACAGCTACGTGCAGCGCGCGCAACAGTTCAAGACCCAGCTCAAGCGCATTGCCTGAGCGGTCAAGCAAAGGAAACGATGAAAGACACGCTGCAAAAATTCCTGGTCGACAACGCGCCCGTTCGCGGCGAGCTGGTCGAGATTTCGGACACCTGGCGCCAGGTGCAAGCCCGCCGAGACTATCCGGTCGCGGTGCGCACGCTGCTGGGCGAGATGCTGGCGGCGTCCGCCCTGCTGTCGGCCAACCTGAAGTTCAACGGCATGATCGTCATGCAGATCCATGGCGACGGCCCGGTCAAGCTGCTGGTGGTCGAGTGCGACTCCGAGCTGCAACTGCGTGCCACCGCCAAGCTGGCTGATGATGCCGAGATCGCTGACGACGCAACGCTGACCGACCTGGTCAATGCCAATGGCAACGGCCGCTTCGTCATCACCCTCGACCCCAAGGACAAGCTGCCCGGCCAGCAGGCCTACCAGGGCGTGGTCCCGCTGGATGGCGAGAGCGTGGCCACCGTCATCGAGAATTACATGCTGCGTTCCGAACAGCTCGATACCAAGCTGTGGCTGGCAGCCGATGAAAAGGTCTCGCGCGGACTGCTTTTGCAGAAGCTGCCGTCCATCGGCGGCAATGCGGCCCCGACCGTCAAGCCGGAAGGCGAGCTGGAAGACTGGAACCACATGGTCATGCTGGGCGATACCCTCAAGCGCGAAGAACTGCTTTCCACCGATATCGCCACGCTGATGCATCGGCTGTTCTGGGAACAGACCATCCGCGTCTTCGATCCGGTGCATCCGCAATTCCACTGCTCCTGCTCGCGCGAGAAGGTTGGCAATATGCTCAAGATGCTGGGCCAGGAAGAAGTGGCCGAAGCCTTGTCACAGATGGAAAAACTGGCCATCGACTGCGATTTCTGCGGCCAGCATTACGAGTTCGATGCGGTGGACTGCGCGCAGCTGTTCGTGGCCGATGTGGGTGGCGCGAGCGAGGCGAGCGACGCGCGGCATTGAATTGATGCGAGGGGATGGGCAGAAGAAATTCGGTAAAAACGGAAAGATCACCGTCGCGGCAATCTTGGGCGACGAACCGGCAATCGCCACGCCTATAATCGCCAGATGACTTCCCATACCCGCCCCCTCGCCGACAAGTATTCCCAGGCCCGTGAAGCCGGCCCGTCTGCTCTCGGCCCGCAGACTCAAGAAGAGCAAAGCCTTCTGGCGCTGATCGAGGAAGGCCTGCACGCCAGCCCTTCCATCGATATCGCCATCGACGACCTCGCCAGTCAGCTGCGCGAGCGTATCCGTACCAAAGCTTGATGGTTGCGCATGCGCATCCGCCTGTCTCTGGTCGCGCGACGCGACATTCTCTTCATCTCCGATTATTACGCTGAGCTTTCGCCTGCCTTGGGAGAACGTTTCAACGACGAGCTCACCCGCACTCTGCACAACCTGACCCGGCAACCCGGCATGGGCTCACGACGCTATGCCCACCTGCTGCCGGATCGTTCGCTGCGGATGTGGCAGCTGGATCACTTCCCTTATCTTCTGTTTTATCGCGTGCAGGATGAAGTTTTTAGTCTTCTGCGGGTGCTGCACGAGCGGCGCACCATGTCAGCAGAAGCGCTGCGCCACTGAACTGTCGTTCACTCCGCATCCGGCACCAGCAAGGCCATCTGCTCCGCATCCAGATAAGTCCACTCCCCTTCTTCCAGTTCCAACGCCTCCAGCTGCAAGCCGCCGATGGCGGTACGCCGCAAGGCACTGCAATGATTGCCGGCGGCGGCGAGCATGCGCTTGACCTGGTGATACTTGCCCTGCTCCAGCACGATTTCCAGCAGGTTCTCACCCAGTTGGCGGCAACGGGTCGCGGCCAGCGGTGCCGGCTCATCATGCAGTTGCACACCGGCCTTCAGTTGCGCGATCAGGGCCTCGGTCACCGGCTCGGCGGTGGTGGCGGCATACACCTTGGGTACGTGGCGCTTGGGCGAGGACTGCGCGTGAATGAAAGCACCATCATCGGACATCAACAGCAAGCCGGTCGTATCGTGATCCAGCCGGCCCACCGGCTGCACGTCGCGCCAGGTGAACTGTTCCGGCAGCAGCGTCAACACGCCCGGATGGTGGCTGGGCTTGCGCGAGCATTCGATGTTCTGCGGCTTGTTGATGGCGATGTAGACGTGCTCGCGGTATTCCCACTCTTCCTCGAAGATGGTCAGCACCAGGCCGTTCGTATCGGGCGTGGCGCGGTAATCGTCCACCACCTCGCCGTTGATGACGACTTCACCATCCTCAATCAGCTCGCGGCAATATTTACGCGAACCAAAACCCTGCGATTGCAGGATGCGGTCCAGGGTCAGCTTGGCCATGTCAGCCTTCTCCTTGTTCGTTTTGTTCTTGCCGGCCGGATTTGGCCTGCTTCGGTTCCAGGATCTGGCGGGCGATGCCGCGCAGGATGTTGACCTCTTCGGTCTCCAGCTGGGCGCGCGAGAACATGCGCTTCAGGCGTGGCATCAGCTTCTTGGGATTGTCGGGATTGAGGAAATCGATGGCCACCAGCGCTTGCTCCAGGTGCGCGAACATGCCCTCGATCTCGGCCACGCTGGCACTCTGCCCATGGAAACCCACCTCGCCCGGCGCGCGTGCATCGCCACTGGTCTGCATGGGCCCACCCTGCACTTCCAGCTCGGTCATGCGGCATTCATAAGCCAGCACCTGCACCGCCTGCGACAGGTTCAGCGAGGAATAGTCCGGATTGGCGGGGATATTGAGCAAGGCATTGCACTTCTGCACCACCTCATTGGGCAGGCCAAAACGTTCATTGCCGAACAACAGGGCGGCATTCAAGCCGGTATCACGCGAAAGCTGCCCCGCCAGCTCACGCGGCGAGACCACCGGCGGCGAGAATTCGCGCAAACGGGCACTGACGGCAGCGGCGAAGTTGCATCCCTGCAACGCTTCCTCCACGCTGCCGACGATGCGTGCATTTTGCAACACATCCAGCGCACCACTGGCGAAGGCAATGGCTTCATCTTCCTTTACCGCGTCCGGAAAGCGCGGATTGACCAGCACCAGCTCCGAAAAGCCCATGGTCTTGATGGCCCGTGCGGCCGAGCCGATGTTGCCCGGACTGCTGGTATTGACCAGCACGAAACGCAAACGGCTGAAAAGAGATTGTCCTGACACTTGCTTGTTCATTTAAAATAGCGGGATTCGCGCCCCAGGATCAGATGTTGGCAAAACGCCAATATTGCAGCAAGGCTGTCAACCCAGGTCGACTTTGTTGACCGACGCCACTGCCCCTGGACTGCCTGGCAAACCCGCAAGCATAACAGCCGCGGGCGGCGCAACGCTCATTAATTTCATCGTCGCACTGGTTTGACTGCCGGGTTTCGCCTGGCCAGCTGTTCCGCATGCTTGTCGCGGAAGGCTGGCTGGTCGGCCATGGCGACGATGAGCAACGCAGCCATCGTCTTCGGTGGCCGCAATTTTAACGGAACCATCGGAATGATCATCCCACCCATGCTCAATACGGCGATCAAGGCAGCCCGCCGCGCCGCTACCATCATCAACCGCGCGTCCTTCGACGTGTCGCTGCTGAAAGTGTCGAAGAAGTCGCACAACGACTTCGTCACCGAGGTGGACAAGGCAGCCGAGGATGCGATCATCGACGTGCTCAAGAATGCCTACCCCGACCACGCCATCCTGGCCGAGGAATCGGGTGCGTCCGACAACCTGCACGATGAAAACGAAAACGTCTGGATCATCGATCCCCTGGACGGCACCACCAACTTCATCCACGGCTTCCCGCAATACTGCGTCTCGATCGCCCTGCAGCAGCGCGGCATCATCACCCAGGCGGTGGTCTACGACCCGACCCGCAACGACCTCTTCACCGCCTCCAAGGGTGCAGGTGCCTACCTGAACGAAAAGCGCATCCGCGTGGGCAAGCGCGACAAGATCGCCGATGCCCTGATCGGTACCGGCTTCCCCTTCCGCGATCTGGATGGCCTGAACGAATACGTCAAGATGTTCAAGGTCATGACCGAGCACAGCGCCGGCCTGCGTCGTCCGGGCGCCGCTGCCCTGGACCTGGCCTATGTGGCCGCCGGCCGCCTGGACGGCTTCTTCGAGAAGGGCCTGAAGCCCTGGGACATCGCCGCCGGCTCCCTGCTGGTGACCGAAGCGGGGGGTATCGTGGGCACCTTCAAGGGCGACTCCGACTACCTCTACAAGGGCGACGTCATCGCCGGCAGCCCGAAGATCTTCGCGCAGCAAGTGAACCTGCTGTCTGAATTCGCCTGATTCAGCCGGATCGTTTCTCCTGCATTAAACCGTCTCCTCATTGCGTCCGGCATTGCTGCTATAGTGCGGCTACCGGCGCAGACCGAGGAGACGACATGAACCTTCCTTCCCAGCAAGCCAGCGACGACCAGGCCACTTGCGCGTTGCCACCCGGCTACCACAGCGTCACCCCCTACCTGATCGTCAAGACATCCGCCGAGGCCATCGCCTTCTACCGGCGCGCGTTCGACGCGGCCGAGATCATGCGGCTCGACGGTCCGCACGGCAAGGTCTGGCACGCCGAGATCCAGATCGGCAATGCCCGCGTGATGCTGGCCGACGAACATCCCGAACTCGGTTTCCTCAGCCCCCAGACCCTGGGCGGCGCAGGCGTGAGCCTGCTGGTCTACGTGGCCGATGTCGATGCCGTCTTCAGCCAGGCGCTGGCCGCAGGTGCAGTACAGCTGCGCCCCGTTCAGAACCAGTTCTACGGTGATCGCTCCGGCACGCTGCGCGATCCTTTTGGCCACGTATGGTCGATCGCCACGCATATCGAAGACCTCAGCAATGAAGAAATCTGCGCGCGCTCGCGCGAGATGCTGGCGCGCCGCTGCAAGAAGCTGGCCGACGAGAAGAACTGACCCAACCTGACCAACCCTGCACGCATACACATGCCCTTTGCCCTCAGCGACCACCGCAAGATCCACTACCAGATCGAGGGCAACGGCCCGCCCCTGCTCCTGCACCACGGTTTCACCAGCAGCCTGGAAGCCTGGCGCTTCTTCGGCTTCACGGATGTGCTGCGCGAGCATTTCCAGGTCATCCTCTTCGACGCACTGGGCCACGGCCAAAGCGACAAGCCGCACGATCCCGCCGCCTATACCCAGGTACAGCGCTGCCGCGATGCGCTGTCGGTGCTCGATGCAGTGGGCGTGGAGCGCGCCCATTTCTTCGGTTATTCGCTGGGCGGCTGGGTCGGCTACGGCCTGGTGCGCCATGCGCCGCAGCGCCTGCGCAGCCTCATCCTGGGCGCAGCCCATCCCTATGAAGATCGCAGCTGGGATGGATTCCATGGCATCGACGGACGCGATCCGGAGGCCTTCATCGCCACCTTCGAAGGCCTGCTCGACGAGCAGATCTCGCCGCAGGTGAAGATGCTCATCCGCGCCAACGACCTGGTGGCACTGGCGGCTGCCGCCCAGCAGCCGCGCCCCTCGCAGGAAGACCTGCTGACCCGCATGGACCTGCCCTGCCTGCTCTTCTGTGGCGATGCCGATGCGCGCCATGCGGCCGTCCAGCGCACGGCGAAGCTGTTGCCGCAGGGTGAATTCGTCAGCTTGCCGGGGGTGACGCACTTCGGCGGGCTGATGCAAAGCGCGCTGGTTTTGCCGCACGTGCTGCGCTTTTTGGCGCAGCAACAAGGATGAGCTGAGCCTCACGCTTCCTCAAAATAATTCCCTTGGTGCGCGGGCTGCGCTGTTATACTGCGGCCTGCGCGGCGTATAGCCAGTCAAGTCCGCGCCCTCCTCAAGTTCCAACCCGTTTGCCTGCGACTGGCGCCCTCACGGGGCCACAGGCCAAACCCAATTTCAGAGTCTCATGTCATTTTCCGCGCTCGGCTTGTCCGACGAAATCGTTCGTGCCGTTTCCGAACAAGGCTATACCTCCCCTACCCCGATTCAGGCTCAAGCCGTTCCCGCCGTACTTTCCGGTGGTGACCTGCTTGCCGGCGCCCAGACCGGCACCGGCAAGACCGCCGGCTTCACCCTGCCGCTGCTGCAACGCCTGTCGGCCATGCCGCGCCAGAAAATCAACGGTCACCTGCCGATCCGCGCGCTGATCCTGGCGCCCACCCGCGAACTGGCCGCCCAGGTCGAAGAAAGCGTGCGCCAGTACGGCAAGTATTTGCCGCTGACCTCCGCCTGCATCTTCGGCGGCGTCGGCATCAATCCGCAGATCACCCTGTTGAAGCGCGGCGTCGACATCCTGGTGGCCACCCCTGGCCGCCTGCTGGACCACATGCAGCAAGGCACCGTGAACCTGCAGCACATCCAGATCCTGGTGCTGGACGAAGCCGACCGCATGCTGGACATGGGCTTCATCCGCGACATCCGCAAGGTGCTGGCCGCCCTGCCGCCAAAGCGCCAGAACCTGCTGTTCTCGGCCACCTTCGCCGACGAGATCAAGAAGCTGGCCGACAGCCTGCTGAACAACCCGGCCCTGATCGAAGTGGCTCGCCGCAACTCCACCGTGGAAGTGATCGCCCAAAAGCTGCACCCGGTCGACCGCGACAAGAAGCACCCGATGCTGGCGCACCTGATCAAGACCCACCAGTGGAAGCAGGTGCTGGTCTTCACCCGCACCAAGCACGGCGCCAACAAGCTGGTCGAGCAACTGGCCCGCGACGGCATCACCGCCATGGCAATCCACGGCAACAAGAGCCAGTCGGCCCGCACCAAGGCCCTGGCCGAATTCAAGGACGGCAAGCTGACCGCCCTGATCGCCACCGACATCGCTGCCCGTGGCATCGACATCGACCAACTGCCGCACGTGGTCAACTATGACCTGCCCAACGTGCCGGAAGACTACGTCCACCGCATCGGCCGTACTGGCCGCGCTGGCGCCACCGGTGAAGCCGTGTCGCTGGTCTGCGTGGATGAACGCGACCTGCTGCACGACATCGAGCGCTTCATCAAGCGCGAGATCCCGGTGGAAGTGATCGCCGGTTTCGAACCGGACCCGACCGCCAAGCCGCAGCCGATCCAGCTGCGCAGCGGCCAGGGCCGTCACCAGAACGGTGGCGGACGCGGTGGCCAGCGCAGTGCCCCGCGCAAACCCGCCGGCAACGGCAATGCGGCGGCACCGAAGCCGGCTGGCGGCAACGCCGGCCATGGCCAGGCAGCCAAGCCGCGCGCGGCAGCCAATGGCAATGGCAACGGTAACGGCAATGCCGCCCGTGGCCAGGGTGGACGTGGCAATGGTGGCGGCAATGGTGGCAATGCCGGCAACGGCGGCAACAATGCCAACCGCGCACCCAAGCCGGCCAATGCCAACGGCCAGCCGCGCAGTGCCGGTCAGCCGCAACGCCAGGGTGGTCCGCGTCCGTCGGCCCTGACCCATGGCGGCCAGCGCGCAGCCGGCAAGTAAGCAGGCTTCAAGCCGCTTTCCGGGCAGCATCGTTCATCGTCCATCACAAGAAAAGGAAAGACATGAGTGTGACCGTCATCAAGGCCGACCTCGGCAACGCTGCCCACGCGGCAGCGCTGTTCGAGACCCTCAATGCCTACGCTTCCGACGCCATGGGCGGCGGCAAGCAGCTCTCCGGCTACGTGCGCGAGAACCTGGCCGCCGAGCTGAAGAAACGTCCCACTGCCCATGTCTTCCTGGCCTTCGATGGTGAAACGCCAGCAGGCCTGGCGACCTGCATCGAAGGTTTCTCGACCTTCGCCTGCAAGCCGCTGCTGAACCTGCATGACCTGGCCGTGATGCCTGCCTATCGCGGTCAGGGCGTGGCCAAGCTGCTGCTGGCGGCGGTCGAGGACCAAGCCCGCCAGCTGGGCTGCTGCAAGCTCACGCTGGAAGTCCTGGAAGGCAATGCCGTGGCGCGTTCGCTGTATCGCGCCTGCGGCTTCGAGGGTTACGAACTCAAAGCCGAAACCGGCAAGGCCATGTTCATGCACAAGCCGCTGGCCTGAACACTGCCCGCCTGATTGCTTAAGAAAATGCCCGCATCAACCGATGCGGGCATTTTGCTTTTTGGCCTGAAACTTCACATCCCATCCTCCCTGCTGACTCAGGCGCGGTATTTCACGCCCGGCAGGATGCACAACATTTCATAGGCCAGATTGGCGGCCACCAGTGCGGTGGTCCCGGCCTGGTCTTAGGATGGCGACACCTCGACCACCTCGGCCGAGACGATATCGAACCCCTTGCGGCCACGGATGATCTCCAGCCCAAGCCCATGGATATCGCCGGGCAGACAAGCCTGCACCACCCGCTCGGGATCCAGGAAACTTTGTTCGCAGGCACGCCGGAAGGACATTCTGTGCGCGACCCAAGTAAAAATTTCAGTCAGCACACATCCGAAGTGAAACCTTCTTCACATTCCCATAGTCTGATAAGCGACCTTTGATGAGCTTTGTGCAACATCGTTCCTCCCTCGTGTCAAAAAATTAAAACTATTGCAATTGGGAGCGCCACCATGGCGACATCATTCATTCCCGCGTCGACCGGAGCCGCGCCATGAATCTGGCCGACGCATTGCAGGCATTTGCCTCCTCCGCCCTGAACCAGAGCAACCGGGCCATCCGGCTGCACTGGGGCAAGGCGCAAAGCACGCTGGAACAGGTGCTGGTCGTACAGCGGATCGACATCCGGGAAGGCCTCTACACGGGCATCGAAGGACACCTGACCTGCCTGTCCACCCGCTCCGACCTCCCCCTTAAAACCTTCCTCGGCCTGCCGGTGGCGGTGCGGCTGGTCACGGATCGCGGAGCCCTGCACGAGATCTGCGGCCTCATCACCGATGCCCGGGCCGGGCAATCCGACGGTTCGCTGGCGACCTATCAGCTGACGATCCGCGATGCCTTGTCCGTCCTGGAGAGGCGGGTCAACACCCGCATCTTCCGCAGCAAGAGCGTGCCGGACATCATCGACACCCTGCTCAAGGAATGGCAGACCAGAAGCCCTGCGCTGGCCCGCGCGTTCGATTTCGACCTGGCCGCCACGGATCGCAGCCGCTATCCCCAGCGCGAGATGACGCTGCAGTTCAACGAATCCGATGCCGACTTCATTCGCCGCCTGTGCCGCCGCGAAGGCATTGCCTGGTTCACGGCCGCCGGCAAGCGCGCTCAGGAGGCGGCCTCATCCGGCGATGCCGGATTGCCGATCCACACGCTGGTCTTCTGCGACGATCCGATGAAACTGCCCCAGGCCAGCGCCGGCATCGTGCGCTATCACCGCGAGGCCGCAACGGAAGAGCGCGACGGCATCACGCTGTGGTCGGCCTCGCAGCACATTGTCTCCGGCAGCGTCCAGCGCGCCAGTGCCGACTACAAGCACGGCGCGATGGATCAGTCCTCGCAGGTCAGCATCCTCGACCAGGGAGAGGCCGGCAATGACCTGGCCCAGCTGCTGTCTGACAGCTTCATCGACGTGCCGCACGCGGCCGACTCCAGCGACGACTACCAGCGCCTGGCCACCGCCCGGATGCTGTCGCACGAACTGCGCGCGGCCAGCGTCGAGGGCAGCAGCGGCGTGCGTGACCTGGCCGTGGGCCGCTGGTTCGAGCTGACGGGCCACCCGGACGTCAGTCAGCTGCCGCCGGAACAACGCCAGTTCATGGTCACGCGCCTGCATCATCGCGGCCAGAACAACCTGCCCAAGGCGCTCAACGAACGGGCGCAGCTCCTCTTCGACAGCAGCCGCTGGAGCAGCGGCCTGCCCGATCTCATCACGCAGTCGGCCACCTCCGCCACGGAAGAGACCCGTTACCAGAACAGCTTCAGTTGCGTGCGGCGCGGCGTTGCCCTCACGCCGACCTATGATCCGCGCATCGACCTGCCGCGCGTTCACCCGATGACGGCAAGGGTGGTCGGTCCGAAAAACGAAGAGGTGCATTGCGACGAACTCGGCCGCATCAAGGTCCAGTTGCTGGGCCTCAATCCTGAGGATCACGCGCACGCCCAAGGCGCGGGCACCAGCGGCACCGATGCCGACAGTGCCTATGTGCGCGTGAGCAGCAGCTGGGCTGGCAATGGCTATGGCCACGACACCTTGCCGCGTGTGGGCATGGAGGTTGCGCTGGATTTCCTGAACGGCGATCCGGACAAGATGTTCGTCACCGGCGTGCTGCACAACGGACCGAACAAGCCGGCCACCTTCAGCCATGCGGGCGGCTTGCCGGGCAATCGGTTTTTGTCGGGGATGAAGACCAAGGAGATCCAGGCCAACCGCTACAACCAGTTGCGCTTTGACGATACGCCCGGCCAGATCAGCAGCCAGCTGGCCAGCGAACATGCGGCCAGCGAACTGAACCTGGGCTACCTGACCCAGCCGCGCACGGACGGCAACGGCCAGGCGCGCGGAGAAGGGGCCGAGCTGCGCACCGACGCCGCCGCCGCGCTGCGTGCCGCGCAGGGCATCCTGCTGACCACCTATGCGCGCAATAAGGCAGCGGGGCAGATGCTGGATCGCGACGAACTCAACGAACTGCTCGGCCAATGCACCGAACTCTTCAAGTCCCTGGGTGACTATGCCGGCCAGCACGGCGGCCAGGCGGCCGACAGTGGCGGCCAGAGTGCGCTGGCCGGTGCCTTCCGGAACTGGGATGCGGGCAGCACCAGTGGTGGACAGGACAGCACCGCCTCTGCCCCTTCTGCCGCGCACGCCATCATGGCCTTCGGCGCGGCCACGGGTTCGGTGGCGGTGACGCCCAAGACCCAGCTGAACTATGCCGGCGAGAACATCGACCAGGTCGCGCAACAGCATCTGCAACTGATGAGCGGCCAGCGCTTCAATGCCACGGCGGGCCAGGGGATGCAGCTGTTTTCTCGCGGCACCGGCATCCAGGCGATTGCGGGCGAAGGGCCGGTGCTGCTGCAGGCGCAGAACGCAGCGCTGACTGCCAATGCGCAGAAGGGTGTGAAGATCAGCACCAACGAAAACGAAGTCCTGATCACCGCGCCGACCATCCGCCTGGTGGCGGAAGATGGCAGCTACATCAAGATCGGTGGCGGCGTGACCATGGGGACCCAGGGCGACATCAAGCTGCTGTCGGCGTCCCATCAGTGGGGCGGTCCGTCGACGCAGCAAACGGCCAAGACCAGTTTCAGCAATGCGCCGACGGATCAGCGTTTCCGTTTGCATTATCCGGGCGAGTCCGCCGAGACCGCGCCTGCTGCGGCCAATCAGTCTTACCGCATCACGCTGGACGATGGCCGGGTGATCGAGGGCAAGAGCGATGCGAACGGACTGACTGAATTGGTCAAGGATGATGCCATGCGCATACTCAAGATCGATATTTTGAAACCTGCGTTATAAAAAGGAACAAGGAATCATCATGGGCGATAGCAACGATGCCAACCATGTCGCTGCCAGCGGTGCAGCGGTCTCCCACGCCAACCGGTGCAGTGACCGGCCGATAGAAGTGCCGGCAGACCTGCCGGGGATTGTTATTTTCATTCATGGGGTCAATGATCCGGGGGCGGTGTATTCCTTTGTTGAGGAAGGGCTTTGTCAGGGGCTTAATGAGAGATTGGATCGCAAGGACTTGAAGGCAGGAAATTACGGGGAGGAGTATCGACGCGTCAAAGCAAAACCGAAGGCCGAGAAGCAAGATAAAGATATTATTTCCGATCCAGATACTTATCTTTATCAGCGCAAGGAAACTGCCGGGCAGACTAAAAGCGTCTTCATTCCCTTTTATTGGGGCTATCGCGCCAGCGACGATGAAATTGCCCGGTTTGATTCCAAGGGAAAAAGCAATACAGATAAAATCCGTGGTGGCACGGATGATGGTCGCGGCTTCCTGACAATGCGTGGACAGTATCAGGACCTGCAAGGCAACCGCCTCGACAAGAACTTCGGCAAAGGCGGGGGCTTTTTCGCCAATGCGACCAACAATATTCCCGACATGTATGGCCAAGGCTTCAGAGCGGACAGAGCGGCTCGAACCGGGACCCGACTGGCCCTGAGTGCGGGAACGCTCTATGCAGCTGACGGACCTGATCGTCGCTATTTCGTCATGGCTGCTACGCGCCTGGCCCGGCTGATCAGGCTGATCCGATCTATCGAGCCCTCGGCACTCGCCAAAGGAAAAAACAAAGTTCCTGGAAATGAGACGATTACCATCATGGGCCACAGCCAGGGGACGATCCTGACCCTGCTGGCCCAGGCCATCCTCAGAAAGGACGGCGAGCGCTGCGTCGATTGCGTCATCATGGTGGATAGCCCCTATAGCCTCTACCAGACGCCAGACTGCAATCAAACCGGCCAGGCAAAGCTACAAACGCTGATCAACATCGTCAACGAGGTTACGAGTGCGCCTTACAGGTTGCCTGACCTGGCAGATCTGCTGATCACCAACTGCGAGTCTGGTGGAAGGGCCGGTCCAAAATGGAAGCCATCAGCGGGTAGTCGGCTGGACAAAAGCGGCAAGCAGTGGGTGACTTTCGACGAACGCGATAACCGGGGCAAGGTGTATCTCTACTTTTGCCCCGAGGATACCGTGGTCGGGATGACCAAGGTTCATGGGATAGGAACGTTTGGAATTCCGGATGTAGTGCCGGCAGACGGCACGGCAAAAACAAAGGAAAACAAAAAGAGTATGGATGCCATGAAGGCTTTGGCAACAAATGGACGTTTTTTCCAGAGAATGTGGACGCGTATGGAGCGTATCGATCCAGCAGACGGGAAGAGAAAGAAGGTACTGGTCGGAACCAAGCCGGGCTCAGTGCCGGTTCGCGAGATAGCGGAGCGCCTTAACCCTGGACCGGCAGATGGGCTTTCAAACGCAGCGAATAACCTGTTCATGCAAGATAAATTCATCCCGGCAGAAATGCGCTACATCAACGGCGAAGAGCTCAAGCCGCCATGTGAACCGGACCTGTATGGCGGCGAGATCAAGGGCCGCAAAGGAGGACCAGACCGTTGGGGAAACGACCGCATCGGCATGGCAGAACCGGATGATGTGACTCAGAACGTCATTCTCGGGAATCAATACGCCAGCATGAAGTGGAAGCAGATGGACGTTACCAATGACGTGGGTTATGACCTGGAAAAGGCCAAGAGAGATTTCAATGCAAAAAATCCGTCCATTGACGATCAGGCCCATCACTGGCGATTGCAGCCCATTCTATCCAATACGTTGGCAATGGGACCCGTCAGCTACACCGTAGAGCGCGAGGAGACCCCCAATGAAGCACGCAAGAGAATGAAGAGTGATGAGGATGTCTACCAGGCCAACAACTATCACTCGGCCATCTTGCACGCAACAGAGAACCAACGGTGGGTAACGGCGATGGATGTGGCGATTGGGCAGGCCGTGACATTGGATGATCCAGTTTGGCGTGATCTACTGGTACGTCTTGCAGATTGGAAAATGTCACCGGATGCCTACTTCAACATTAAAAAAAACAAAGCCTACATGGATAGGCTGAGCAAAAAGGACAAAGATTTTATTGATGCCTGCAGAGAGTATTACCAGTTCGGTACGTTCCCAGATGAACGTTTTGTCTCGATGGCGATGCCCGATCTGGTGGTAAACGAACTGACAGATGAAGCACTAAAGGCCCAATACGAGAGCATAGAACCCGATATACGCTTTTATCAGAATCAGGTGGGAACCGTGTTTAGCAACTTGGGGAATATGCGATGAGGCCCCGTATTTGGGCTTACCTGGCAGCATTCTTATTGATGGCACTTCTGTGGAGTGCCTACATCATGACCGACAGTTACCATCAGTGGCAAATAACAGGACAGGAAACGATGAATATGGGAAGCAATATTCGGAACGGAATCTTAGTTGCACTCGGCATCGCTGTCGTAGCGTTTGTGGGGAATTTGGCATGGATGCATGGCACATCGAATGCAGCAGCAAGTGCAAACACACAACTGCAGGCCGCCCCAGTGCCTATGGACGGAAATCTTTCCGAGGCGAAGAGGATGCTCGCCCAGACAGGAAAGAAGTTCGTGTTGGAAGTAAGAGGAATGGGCCTAGCAGTCGCCAAAAAGAGTGACGAGGAAATTTGGGAGGCGATCGAAGAAGAGGCCAGTAATCACGGCACGTATCGGTCACAGAATCCAGAAGACTATACAAATAGTGCCGACCAGAGATTGTCAGATTTAGGGGTTGCCACAGGTCTGGTGTTTAGGGAAGGTGCAGGCCGTGCAGTAGACCAATGGCCACTTCCCGTCATCATCTGGTATCCCCCAAAATCAAAAAGAACGACCAGACCCGCCGCAGACCTGGCAGGACTTCGCCAAATGGCAAGTTTGGGCGTGACCTTGTTGTTGTGGCAGGAGGATGGCAACACGGATGACGGCGCAGCGATGATAGAAAAGCTGTTCGCGTTCTTCGATACTCATCCGGACGTACCGGCAGCGCTCATCTTCAGCCGAGACGGTTCAATGATGCGGTCGCTGGTATCGACACCTGGGCACGTGGATACTCCCGAAGTAGGCCATCACATTCCAGCGATGCCGGACAGTGTCGCGGCCTTTCTGGTAACCCGCTCGGATCGAGTCGACAATTTGGTCCGACCCTATGCTGTCAAGCAGACCGCCAACATTGACAAAAATGACACTGAGTACGACATTGTCAAGCTGTGGAATTTCTATTGGAAAAAAACCACTGATCGTGGCACGGATAGCTTCAATGCCCATAATATCAAGAAGGAAGAGGAGGCCGGAGTGGACACACCCGGCATGAGTATGATGTCGGCAAGTTGGTGGCAAAGCCAACTTCCTGAGCTATGGAAAACGATCAGCAACCAAGGCCCCGGCGACTTCAAGCCCTCCCCCTACCTCCCGGTGCGCTGGACCAACTGGCAAGTCGAGCAATTTGACGATGCCCCCCTGCTCGGCTATCTCCATCGCCCAGTCGACGTAAAACTCACCGACGACAAAGGCCAACCGCTGAAAACCGCCCTGCAAGCAGCCGCCCTGAAAGCGGGCTGGGAAGCGGCCATCGCCGGACTGCCTGAGACCACCGAACCCAAACGCGTCTTCTACGACACCACCGGCAACAAGCAATGGGTCATCCCGCTGAACCAGGCCCTGATGCAGATGGGAGCCTCGGCTCCACATCCAGACGAGGTCAAGGAAGGCTACGACATCGGCGCACGCATCGGCAACACCGGCACCAGTTCACCCATGGTGCAGATCGGACTCGGCCTGATCGCCAGCTATCACCAGGGCGGTGCCAGTGCGACGGTGAACCGCCGTCCGAACGGCATGGCCAGCATCATCATGGTCAGTCCGCCGGATGAAACCACCAAGGCTACGTGGGCCAAGACGCACGGTGGCCGGAGCCCCTTTGAATGACATCACCCCACAAGGAACACTGACATGCGCGGCATCATTCGTCTCGGCGATTCCACCAGCCACGGCGGCAAGGTCGTCACCGGACAAGACAAATCCATCGTCATGGGACGCGCCGTCGCCTGCGTCGGCGATCACTGCAGCTGCCCGATCTCCGGCCATCACGATTGCGTCATCGTGGAAGGCGATCCCAACGTGCTGATCGACGGCAAGGCCGTCGCCTTCGAGGGCCACAAGACCTCCTGCGGGGCCTCGCTGATCTCCAGCATGGAGTCGTCAGGACGAACCGCGTAAACCATTTCGCATCGGCCCGCATCCCGCAGGCCAGACCGCATTGTCGGAGTCGCACATCTTGAGCGAGAATGAGCGCCGGCAAGCCTTCCTCGACGATCTGCAGCAGGCACGATAAAAAAGGGCAATGCCTGCGCATTGCCCTTCTGCTTTACTAATGTCTTGCTGTCCTGCTGTCCTGCCTTGCGTTTTTGCCGTTTGCTTCACATCGGCAATCGCATCAATCGGGCCATCAAGCCGCCATCGCCATCCCTCGCGACTTGCCGGAGCTCAGGTAGCTGGCGATGGAATCCTGCGTCACTTCGCCCACGTAGCTGCCATCGTTGGCGATGACCGGCATCCAGCTGGTGCTGTGCTTGTACATCTTGGAGAGCACCACGCGCAGGTTCTCGTCCGGATCGGCATTCATGGTGAAGGGACGCACCATGTCCTCAGCCACACCGGTGTTGCCGCGCACATCACGGCGGGTCAGATAACCCAGGGCACGGTTGTCGGCATCGATGATGGTGAGATAGCGCGAATCCTGGTCATCCATCAGCGCCAGCGCCTGGTCGCACGACACGTCCGGGTGGGCGGTGGCCGGGGTGGTCGCGGCCTCGCCGGCACGCACCAGCAGCAGGCGCTTCAGGGTGTGATCCTGACCCACGAAGGCGCTCACGAAATCATCCTTGGGACGGGCCAGCAAGGTGTCCGGGTTATCGAACTGCACCAGCTTGCCGGCGCGGAACACGGCCACCTTGTCGCCCAGCTTGATGGCTTCGTCGATGTCGTGGCTGACCATGATGACGGTCTTGTTCAGCTGGCGCTGCATCTGGAAGAACTCATTCTGGATCGATTCGCGATTGATCGGATCGACCGCGCCAAACGGTTCATCCATCAGCAGCACCGGCGCATCGGCCGCCAGTGCGCGGATGACGCCGATACGCTGCTGCTGGCCACCAGACAGCTCACGCGGGTAGCGCTTGAGGAATTTCTTCGGGTCCAGTGCCACCATGGCCATCAGTTCGGTGGCACGCTCCTGGCAGCGCTTCTTGTCCCAGCCCAGGAGGCGCGGGACGATGGTGATGTTTTCTTCGATGGTCATGTTGGGGAACAGACCGATCTGCTGGATCACGTAGCCGATGTGGCGGCGCAGTTCCACTTCATCGATGCCGGAGGTGTCCTGGCCGTTCAGCAGCACGCGGCCGGAGGTCGGGTTGATCAGGCGATTGATCATCTTGAGGGTGGTGGTCTTGCCGCATCCCGAGGGGCCGAGGAAGACGCAGATCTCCCCTTCAGCCACCTTCAGGCTGACGGCGTCCACCGCCTTGACCTGCGTGCCATCCTTTTGAGTGTAGGTCTTGCTCAGTTGGTCCAGTTCGATCATTTTTGTACTCCTTTCGGTGTCAGGATTTTCTGCAGACGTTGCAGCAGGGTGTCCGCAATGATGGCCAGCACGCTGATCATCACCGCGCCCACCACGAGTTTTTGCATGTTGCTCTGGCTGATCGCATGCAGGATCAGCACGCCCAGCCCACCAGCACCAATCACGGCCGCAATGGCCATGACGCCGATGTTCATCACGACGGCGGTACGCACGCCGCCCAGGATGACAGGCACGGCCAGCGGCAGGTCAACCATGCGCAGGCGCTGCCAGAAGGTCATGCCGATGCCGATGCCGGCTTCCTTGATGCCGGCTTCAATGTTCTCCAGCGCCAGGTAGGTGTTGCGCATGATCGGCAGCAGCGAATACAGGAACACGGCGGTGATGGCGGGCAAGGGGCCGATGCCGGCACCAAATTGCGAGAACACCGGAATCATCAGGCCGAACAGTGCGATGGAAGGCAGCGTCAGCACGATGGTCGCCAGCCCCATCAACGGACCGGCCAGCCAGCGCACCCGCACGATCAGGATGCCCAGCGGTACGCCGATGGCAATGGCCAGGCTCACCGCAATGCCCACCAGTTCAAGGTGCTGCAGGGTCAGGTCGAGGATGTTGCGCCAGTCCGATTGCAGGTATTGGAAGATGTTCATGGTCCCCTCCTCAGATCAGGCCGGCTTGCTTCAGGAAATCGGCCGCCACCTTGGCCACCGGTTCCTGGTCGATGTCGACGCGCTTGTTCAGCTCGGTCATGGTCGCCGTGTCGATCTTGGCGGCCAGGGCGTTCAACTGCTCGGCCAGCTTGGGGTTCTTGTCCAGGATCTCCTGGCGCACCACCGGGGTGGCCTTGTAGGCGGCAAAGTAGCCCTTGTCATCCTCCAGCAGCTGCAGGTCGAAACCCTTGATGCGGCCATCCGAGGCGTAGGTCAGGCCGACGAACAATTGTTCGTTCTTCAGGGCCGTGTAGACCAGACCCGGGTCCATCTGCTTGACTTCGCTGCGATCCAGCTTGAAGCCATACAGCGCCTGCATCGGGCCCAGGCCGTCGGGACGGGAAGCGAATTCATAGTCCACGCCCAGCAGGTGCTGCTTGTTGCCTTCCTTGTCGTCTTCGTTGATGCGGTTGGCGAGATCCTGCAGCGAGTGGATGTGATACTTCTCGGCCACTTCACGCGGCATGGCGAAGGCGTAGGTATTGTTGAGCTCCGACTGGTTGAGCCAGGTCAGGCCGCGCGGCGCGTCCAGTTCCTTGACCTTCTGGTAGATCTGGTCGGGATCGAGCTTGTCCTCGATGTGGTTGTAGACGATCAGGGCAGTGCCGGTGTAATCCCAGACGATGTCGATCTGGCCGCTCTCCAGCGCCGAGCGCATCAGGGTCGTGCCCAGGCCGTTCTTCAGGTCGGTGTCGTAACCCTTGGCGCGCAGGTATTGCGCGGTCATGTCCGAGAGCAGCAGCTGCTCGGTGAAGTTCTTGCCGCCGATGACCAGGTTCTGGGCCTGAGCGCGGGCCGTGCCGAACATGGCCAGGCCAAGCGCCAGGGCGCACAGGGCATATTTTGCGATGGTCTTCTTTGTCATGCTTTCCTCTCTACCGCTGTGCCGGAAACTGCTGGCGTGCGGTCGTTCTTGTGATGGGAATGAGCTGCCGGATCAGGTGCGCAGCCCGCGACGCGCCAGGTAGAAACCCGACAGCGAGGTCACCAGGGCATCCAGCACCAGCGCCAGCAAGGCGGTGGCGGCAGCGCCCAGCAGCAGCTGGCCGTGATTGTTCAGATAGATGCCGGGGAAGATCAGGCCACCCAGGCTCTCGCCGCCGATCAGCATCGACAGTGGTGCGGTACCGACGTTGATTGCCAGCGAAGTACGCACGCCACCGACGATGATCGGCAGCGCATTGGGCAACTCCACGCGGAACAGGATCTGGTGCGGCTTCATGCCGATGCCGCGAGCGGCTTCCTTCATGGCGGCCGGCACGTTCTTCAACCCCTCGTAGGTGTTGCGCACGATGGGCAGCAACGAAGCCAGCCACAGGGCCAGGATGGTCGGGCCATTGCCGATGCCGAAGGCAGCCAATGCCAGCGCCAGCACGGCGATGGAGGGGATGGTGTTGCCGATGTTGAAGATCTGGATGAACTTCTCTGCACTGCGTTGCGCGCCCGGGCGGGACAGCGCGATACCGGCCGGAATGCCGGTGGCCAGGGCCAGCACCATCGAACTGAAGACCAGTTCCAGGTGCTTGCCGGTGTAGTAGACCAGGTCACCGCGATACTTCTGGATGACGTCCGGACCGATCCACCAGACCAGGCCTGCAATAACCAGCGCAAAACCGAACGCGCCGGCGAAGACGTGACGAACACGTGTCATGTTACCCCCTGTTGGTATAGCCGACACGACATGACGCCGCGACGACGGGTTTCTGGGATCAAGTTTTAAGAGGTTCGCTTGCCCCGTTGGGCGTATCGTTTGGATGCGAACCGAAAGCTGCAAGGGCAGCGATGAAACCGAAGCGATGAAGCCAGCCTCGGCATAGTGCACACCGGACAGGGATGGGAACGGTTCACCGTGGAGAACGGGAGGGCGTTCGCGCTGCCAGCCGGAAATTCGGACAACCCGCACACTGCGGATCGGACACTGCTAAGAGTCGTTGTTGAACAAGTGATTTCGCGAGCAAGATGCCGCGAAAGAACGATAGTTTAAAGCAATCGCTTAATGCTGTCCAGCAATGTAGCAATGTGAATCGATAACTTACAGATCTGAAGCACTTTTAAAAGTTCCCAACGGCGGTCAATATGCCGTTAAAAGTGGTCATCCTGAAAACCGCCAGCGCGGCGCTATCCCTTGCCCCATGCGGCTCCCGCCGAGCTTGACTAATGAGCAACATGGGGCAAAAAAAATCGCCGGACCTCTGTGCGAGGCCGGCGAAAATTTTTTCAGAAGCGCGGCAGGATGTCGCCGCGTCGGTGCTGCGCTGTCAGCGCATGGCGCCGAACACCTTGCCCAGAATGGCGCTGCCGGTCCCGACCGGATCCTTGCGGATGGCTTTTTCTTCCTCGCCGATCATCAGGAACAAGCCATCCAGCGCACGCTGGGTGACATAGCCTTCCACGGTGCTCTGCTCGGCGCTCACCAGCCCGGATTTGGCGACCTGGCCCATGACGGCGTTGTAGCGGCCGGAGAGGCCGTTCTTGTCGGTGATCTGCTTGACGATGGGCAGGAACTTCACGGCCAGTTCGCCCGAGGTTTTCTGGCGGAAGAAATCGGTCACGGAGGTATCGCCACCAGCCAGGATGTTCTTGGCATCGCTCACCGACATCGACTTGACGGCATTGACCAGCAGCGGCTTGGCCATCGGCACGGCGGCCTCGGCGGCGTGGTTCATGTCGGCCACCAGGCCATCGACCTGGCCGCCCATGCCGGTCATGCGCAGCAGCGGCATGGCCTGCTCCAGCGCACCGGGCAGCTGGATCTTGACCTTGTCATTGCCGAGGAAGCCGTTGGGCCGGCCCAGGTTGGCCACGGCGGTATTGGCGCCCTTCTCCAGCGCGGCTTTCAGGCCGGCGGTGGCGTCCTGGTTGCTCAGGTCTGACAGCGAAAAGGCCAGGGCACCGCAGCTGGCCAGCAAGAGACTGGCCGCCAGCGTGCGGCGCAGTGCGGAAACGGGGAAACGGGAAAAGGACATGCGCGACTCCAAAGTTCAGGATGCCGGGATGATAGCAGCCCGGCATGACGGCACCAGATCACTTGCCGCGCGAGAGCTCCAGCCCGGCATTGTGCGGCAGCTTGCCGCTGATCGGCACCGAGGCCACCGAGAACAGGCCGATGACCAGGAAGGCCGGCCAGAAATCGGCCTCGACGATGCTCGCATGCCCCTGCAGATGATTCGACAGTTGCAGCACGATGCCCGCGACCGTCACGCCCAGGCCCAGCGACAGCTGCTGGATCACGCTGGCCAGGCTGGTGACGCGGCCGGCGTCGCGGCTGTCGATGTCGGCATAGGCGATCGAATTGAGGCAGGTGAACTGCAGCGCCGGGAACACCCCGCCCATCAGCACGATGGTGACGATGAGCAGATAAGGCGTATGCATGCTGAAGATGCCGTAAGCCGCCAGCGCGATGCCGGCGAACACGGCATTGACCATCAGCACGGTGCGGAAGCCATAGCGGCGCAGCACCCGGCTGGCCAGCAGACGGATGAAGAGCGAACCGAAGGCCGAGGCACAGGTGATGCTGCCGGCCTGGAAGGCGGTCATGCCCAGCCCTTCCTGCAAGGCCAGCGGCAGCAGGAACGGCACCGCCCCCAAGCCGATGCGGAACAGCGAGCCGCCCACCACGCTGGCATGCAGCGTGGGGATGCGCAGCAGGCGGAAGTCCAGCAGCGGATACGGGATCTGGGTGGAATGACGGTAATACATCGCCAGCGCAATGGCGCCGATGGAACACATGGCCACCGGCGTAGCGCCGTCGACCAGCTGGCTGCCGAACAGCGACAGGCCCAGCATGATCATGGCCGCGCCCACCGAGGTGAGTACAAAACCCTTCACATCCAGCGGGGCCGGATTGTCTTCCTTGAAGTTCTGGATGAAGCGCTTGGCCAGATACAGGCCCAGGAAGCAGAACGGGATGTTGATCAGGAACACCCAGCGCCAGTGGAAGTAGGTCGTGAGAAAGCCGCCCAGCAGCGGCCCGACCACCGGCCCCAGGAGCGCCGGCAAGGTGAGATAGCTGACCGCCTTGACCAGTTCGGACTTGTCGACCGAACGCGCGATGATGACCCGCCCCACCGGCACCATCATGGCCCCGCCGATGCCCTGCAGGAAGCGCGCCGCCACGAAGGTCACCAGCGAGCCGGAGACGGCGCACAGGATGGAGCCGGTCATGAAGACGATCATGGCCCAGCTGAACACCTTGCGCGCGCCCAGCTTGTCGGCCATCCAGCCGGAGATCGGGATGAACACGCCCAGCGCCGCGACATAGGCGGTCATGGCCAGTTTCAGGGTGATCGGGTCTTGATGGAGATCGCGCGCGAGCGCGGGGAGCGAGGTGGCCAGCACGGTGGCGTCCATGTTTTCCATGAACAGCGCACAGCCGACAATGAGCGGAATGAGCAGCGAGGGTCGCACGGTAGGCAACGGGGCAACAGAGCGGGTGACAGTGGCGGAATTCCAGGGAGGCTCTTCGTTGCACGGCCTCCTGAAGGTGCATAGTTTAACCCAGCTGGCCTTTTCTTGCGGGCAAGCCGTCGGATCGCCGCAACGATGTGAAGACTTTGGCAGACAGTCAGCCGCCATCGGACACACCGCTTCACCCTGCGCAAAGGGCACTTTCAGGATGAGCCCATGTCACAATGCAGCACGGCGCATCGTGCGAAACAATCTTCATATCACGCTATAACCTGCCCCACCCTCATTTGGAGCCTGGATGAACAACAACATCAACAACACCCACAGCAAAACCCTGGGCTATCTGCTCTGGATCTTCGGATTTCTCGGCGCGCACCGCTTCTACTACGGCAAACCCGTCACCGGCACGATCTGGTTCTTCACGCTGGGCCTGTTGGGCATTGGCTGGATCGTCGACCTGTTCCTGATCCCCTCGATGGATCGCGAAGCCGACCGCCGTTTCGTGGCCGGCGAGGTCAACTATTCGGTGGCCTGGCTGCTGCTGACTTTCCTGGGCATCTTCGGCGCGCATCGCCTGTACATCGGCAAGTGGATCAGCGGCATCGTCTATTTCTTCACCGGCGGCTTCTTCCTGCTGGGCGTGCTGTACGACTTCTGGACGCTCAACGCCCAGATCTCCGAACGCAACCACGGCGCACGCGCCTGAACCCTGCCGGCGGCCCTTCCCGGCCGCCCTACTTCTTTTTCAATGCCTTCATGCGCTTGGCGGCCAGCTCCACGGTGTGGAGCTGCTCCTTGCGCTTCATCGATTTCCAGTCCTTGATTTCATCCCGGGTGCGGCCGCAGCCGGTACAGACTTCGTGCTTGAGCTTGCACAGCGAGACACAGGGGCTCTTGACGTCTTTTGCCACTTGCGGATTCCACTTCATTCATATTCAGACAGTCCTGACTGTACTGCAATGCCGGAAAGCCTGCTGACGCCGTGCCCCATGAAAAAGGCCCGCATCCTTGCGAATGCGGGCCAGCCCACGACTACCTCTGCTACGTTTTGCTACAGGTTGCTACGTTTGCTACGGGTACTACAGCCGCCTGCTTTCCCCGAGTACCAGTCTTTCAAGCAAGCGACTGGACGGGAGTATCCCGGTTTACGGCGTTCATGGGCATAGGAAAAGTCTGAAAAAACGAGATCAAGTTGTGCTGGACTGCTATTCCGTTTTGCCGGACTGACTTGTCTTATCGGATTTGTCCGATTTGCCAGATTTGTCCGCCTTGTCCGATTTGTCTCCCTTGTCCTGCTTGAAGCGGGTCACCAGCAACTGGTTGATGCGATTGCCTTCGATGTCCACCACCTCGAACTTGAAATCGGAGAAGAGCACAAAATCGGTCTTCTTCGGAATCTTGCGCAGCATGTACATGATGAAACCCGACAAGGTCTCATAGCCGACCGGGTTGGGATACTCGTCGATGTCCAGTTCGTTCATGACATCGTTCAAGGGCGTCAGGCCATCCATGAGCCAGGAGTTCTCGTCACGGCGCACGATCTGCTGCTCTTCCTCGGTGATGGCCAGCAGATTACCCATGAGCACGCCCGTCACGTCGGTGATGCTGATGATGCCGACCACCAGTGCATATTCGTTCACCACGATGGCCAGGTCTTCATCCATGGCCTTCATGCGTTCCAGCACTTCCCACAGGTTCAGGGAATCGGGAATGGACAGCGGCGTATGCACCAGACCCTTGTCGGCCAGCGAGAACTGTTCACCCTTGAGCAGGCGCTTGAGCACATCCTTGCTGTCGATATAGCCCAGCACCGCGTCGATATGTCCATCGCAGACCAGGAAGCGCGAATGCGGGTGATCGATGATCTTCTGGCGGATCATGTCTTCGCTGTCGGTCAGCAGGAAATAGACGATGCTGTCGCGCGGCGTCATGGCCGAGGGCACGTAGCGGCTTTCCAGCTCGAACACGTTCTCGATCAGGTGATGCTCCTGCGTCAGCAGCACACCGGCCTGCGCGCCCGCATCGACCATGGCGTGGATCTCGCTGGGCGTGATCACGTCCTGGCGCACCTGCGGCAAACCGAACAGCGTGAAGATCCACTTCGACAGACTGTTGAAGAACCACACCAGGGGCCTGAAGAGAGTTTCCAGCAGCAGCATGGGCTGCACCAGCGCCACCGCGGCGCGCTCGGGCGCGGCCATGGCCAGACGCTTGGGCATGAGGTCGGCAAAGAGGATGAAGAAAGCCGTCACCACCAGGAAGGACATCGCAAAGCTGATGTTCTCCAGCAGCGGGCCGACGTAGAAGGTGCTGACGATCTCGCGCATGTGCGGCGTGAGCGCCGGCTCGCCGACCACACCACCGAGGATGGCCACGGCGTTCAGGCCGATCTGCACCACCGTGAAGAAATTGCCCGGCTGGGCTTGCAGCGAGAGGACCCGGTCGGCGTTGTGCACGCCCTCCTTGGACATCATCTCAAGACGGATCTTGCGCGAGGCGGCAATGGAGATCTCGGCGCAGGAAAGAAAGGCGCTGACCACGACCAGGAGCAGGATCAGCAGCAGACTGGTGAATATGCTCATGTTGTTCATGTTGTTCTTATCTCATTGATTTGACGTGACATTCTCTCGCGCAACGGGGAGAAAAAGCAAATTCACGCCAATCAACGGCCAAGTGAAGCCTCCTGCCAGCCGTGCAGCAGGGTCCTCAAACACAAACTTCGCGCACTGCTTCAATACACGTCGCGCCGGTAACGCCCCTGTTCCGCCAGCGCCTGCAGGGCGTCCTCACCCAGAATCTCCTGCAGGGCCAGTGCCACGCCCCCTGCCATGCCCTGCAGGCTGCCACAGACGTAGAGGCTGGCCCCCTCCTCCACCCATTGCCGCAGGACATCGGCGGCTGCGCGCAGCTTGTCCTGCACATAGACGCGTTCGGCCTGATCGCGCGAGAAGGCCAGGTCCAGCCGTTGCAGCCAGCCCTGGGCCTGCCACTCCTGCAGCTCCTGCTGATGGAAGAAATCGTGCTGACACGAGCGCTCGCCGAACAACAGCCAGTTGCGCCGCTGCCCCGCCGCCACGCGCGCGCGCAGATGCGCCCGCAGGCCGGCCAGCCCGGTGCCGTTGCCGATCAGGATCAGCGGCCGATCATCGCCGGGGCCATGGAAACTGCGGTTGCTGCGCACGCGCAGGGCGATCTCCTGCCCCGGCTGCGCATGCAGCCCCAGCCAGCCGGAGCCCAGCCCGGCGCGCCCATCGGGCAGGCGCATCAGGCGCACCATCAGTTCGAGAGCGCCATCGGCGGGCAGTGAAGCAATCGAATAAGCGCGATGCGGCAGCACTGGCAAAGCGGCCAGCAATTCCTCATCGGGCAAGCTGCGCAATGCGGCGAGCTGGTCAGCCTCATGCGGCAGCAGGCGCGTGGCCAGCGCTGCGTGCAGGGAATCGTCCTGGCGGCCAATCGCTTGCAGGAAGGCATCAACAGCCGCCCCGCTGTTGTGCGGGCCGATCTCGGCGATATCCCCGGCCTGCCATTGCGGGGGTGGCAGATCCAGCGGCGTGAGGCTCAGGTGAAACACCGGCTCCCCCGCGCTGCCCGGATTGAGCACGCGCCGCCCGGCCAGACGCCAGCGGCCATAGGCCGGTGCGCTCCAGTCGGCTTCATCGCTATGGCCACTCAGGACACCCAGTTGATGCTGCCAATGCCGCAGCGCGCCCTCATCCCCGTTATCCACCTCGATGGCATCGAACAGCGGCTGCGCATGGCGGCGGCACAGCCAGGCATGCAGCGCATGCCCGAAGGCGCAGTATTGCTGATAGCTGCGGTCGCCCAGGGCCAGCACGCCGAAACGCAGGTCCGGCAATGCCGCACTGTCGCTGCTGCCCAGTTGGCGGGCCAGTGCGGATGCATCATCGGGGGCATCGCCTTCACCGGTGGTGCTGGCCACGAACAGGGCCAGGCGCGTGGCTTGCAGATCGGCATCGGTCAACTGTCCGGCAGGCAGCACGCGCACCACCAGGCCACCTGAGCGCAAACTTTGCGCGGTCTGCCAGGCCAGTTGCTCGGCTGTACCGGTCTGGCTGGCAAAAACCACCAGTACGGTTTGCGGGCCAGTGGCCTGTACAGTTCCCCACTGGGCCAGCTGCAACTGCTGCGCGCGACGATGCCGGAGGAAGGTCATCACGCAGAACACCAGGTAAGTCAGCGCCACCAGCGCGGCCATCAGGTATCGGGTCTGCATGGCGTCGCTCACTGCAACATGGCGGCCAGGGCCGGGGTGAGGCTCTCACGGAAGCCATCGGCTTCGCGGGTGATGAAAAGAGCGGCAATCCCGCGTTCGCGGGCAAAGGACAGTCCGGCTTCCTCGCCCAGTACAGTCAACACGGTCGCCAGGGCATCGGCCACCATGCATTGCCGGTGCAGTACCGTGACAGACGCCAGTGCACTGCGCACAGGTGTACCGGTACGGGGATCGATGGTGTGGGCGTAGCGCAGGCCGTCGTGATCGACATAACGGCGATAGTCGCCCGAGGTGGCGATGGCCAGGCCGTGCAAGGCCACCACCATGCCGGGACTGTCATCCGCAGGCGGGCGTTCCAGCGCCACCCACCAGGGCTGGCCATCGGCCTTGACACCCTCCCCGACCAGTTCGCCGCCGACCTCGGCCAGCCAGCTCACGCAGCCGCAATCGCGCAGTGCCTGCGCGACCAGGTCCACCGCATATCCCTTGGCGATCCCGGAAAAATCCAGATGCACGCCGCCCGCCTGCTGTACCTTGCGCTGCGCACGGTCGAACACGAGACGCTGCCAGCCGCAACGCTGGCGGGTCGATTCAAGCAAAGTCGGGTCTGGCAGGCGCAATGCGTCGCGCTGCACGCTGCCCGCACCGAATCCCCACAAGTCCACCAGCGGACCGACCGTGGGATCGAAGGCACCGGCGCTGTCCACGGCCATGGTGAGCGCGGCATCCAGCACGGTGAAAAAGTCCGCCGGCAAGGCATGCCAGCTGCCCGCAGGCGCGCGGTTGAAACGGCTGATGAGGGAATCGGCTTCCCAGGTGCTCATCTCGTCGATGACCCGCTGCAGCCGGGCCGCGATGGCCGTTGCGATCGTCTCCTGCGTGACGCTGCGCGGGGCCAGCGCCTGCACGCTCCAGGTGGTGCCCATGGTCTGCCCGGACAGGCGCTGGAGCGCCACATCAGGCGGCAGGAGGGACGGGGCTTGCAGGTCGACGGGGATCAGGACGCGGAGGGACATCGTCATCTTCAGCAATGAAAACGGCACCTGCAGTGCAGGTGCCATCAGGGTCAATCAAATGCCATCAAAGGCGATCAAGCAATCAAGCGATCAGGGCAGCACTTCGATGGTGGCGATGTAGGTGGCACGACGTTGCGTGGCCTGCGGCAGCGAGGTCTTCTGGTCGGAGACGCTGGCTTCCATCCAGTACATGCCCGGGCCGGTCCACTTCACGCTGAACTTGCCGTCGGCATCGGTCTTGAGCTTGCTGTCCAGCAGCTTGTCGCGATAGCGGATGCCGCCGGGTACCAGTTCCACTTCCACATCCGACGCCGGCTTGCCATCGAGCAGCAGCTGGAAAGTCGCGGTGTCGCCCGCCACCAGGTCGGTGGGATGGGTCACCGGTTGCAGCTCCAGGCCCACGCCGGTCGGGGCCAGCGCGCCCTTGCTCGGCTTGCCGGCGGTGACGAAGGTTTCCACGCGGCTGTTCATCTGGGTCACCTTCAGTTCGGTGGCATTGGCCGGGATTTCCTTGGCCAGGGTCTCGGCGGTGCCGCGCCAGCGCTTCTGCTGGCCATCCACCTTGTAGCTGGCGAAGACGCCATTGTTGACCACGGCGATCTTGTAGGTGCCAGGCTGGCTCAGTTGCACATCGAAAGTGCTGCGGTACTTGCCGGTGGCGGCGTTGACCGCTTGTACCGGCTTGCCTTCGGGGCCGGTCACGACCAGGCCGTCCAGGCGCAGCGGGAAGTGTTCGAAGTAGAACAGGTCATTGGAAACGGCGGCGTCCACCGTGACCCAGGCTTCATTGCCCGACAGGACGGTGGCCGAGGGCAGCAGCCACTGGCGGTGTGCGTGGGCCGACAGCGGCAGGCTGATGGCCAGGGCCAGGGCGGCGATCTTCATGGAGCGGCCGGCGAAGTGCTTGAGGGAAAACGACATGGCAGGTTCCTTGTTCTGGTTGATCTTGTTGGGGAGTCAGAGATGGCAAGCCATCAGGGCTTCAGTTCCAGGGCCACGGCACCCAGCTCGCTGGTGCCTTGGGCCTTGGCGCTCTGGGCGGCCTTGGGCGGCCACTGGAACGGCACCTTGACCAGCTCGCGGCCGCCGACTTCGCGCGCGGCTTCCACCATCAGCACATAGTCGCCGGGAGCGAGATTGGCGATCGGTCCCTTGCCGGAGCCGAAATTGAGTTTCTGTTCACCCGGTGCACGGGTCGCACCGCTGACGCCATCGATTGGCATCTGCTGCTCACGCCCGCTGCGACGCCACCATTGGCGCATGTCCTTCAACCACTTCTCGCCTTCCTTGTCCTTTTTCTTCACGTCGTACCAAACCGCCAGGTTGGCGGCCACGCTCTGGTCGGCGCGTTCGATCCAGGCGGCAAGATAGGGCCGGTGATATTCGGCCACGTTCAGGGTCGGGATTTCAATCTTGACGTTCATCTCCGCTGCGCCGGCCGGGGCGGCAGCGGCAAACAGCGCCGCCATGGCCAGGGCCAGGGCAGTCGGTTTCAACAGGGCGGACTTGCTACGCTTCATGGGACCTCGCTAAGAAAACAGGATGACTGGCTGCAAGCCGCAAGGGCCTGTCTGGCTAAGGGAAACGACGAATTCAGTGAATGAAGACCAGCGCCAGCAGCAAGGGCGCTACCAGTCCCAGCGCCACCAGCGGCCAGGTAGCCGGGCGCTTGCCGGCATGCATCTGCAGCAGGAACAGGCCGGTGATGCAGAACACCAGGCAAGCCACCGCAAACACATCGATGAACCAGCTCCAGGCCGCGCCCGTATTGCGGCCCTTGTGCAGGTCATTGAAATAGGAAATCCAGCCACGGTCGGTCTTCTCATACTCGACCTGGCCGTCCTCCAGCGCCACGCGCAGCCAGGCATCCCCGCCCGGTCGCGGCAGCGCCACGTAGACTTCATCGGCCGACCATTCGGCACTCTGCTGGTCCACTGTCACCGCCAGTTCACGGCCGACCCAGTCGCGCACGGCGGGCGGCAGCGCGGCCTTGCTGCCGCCTTTGGCATCGGCCGCTTCGGCCTGTTGGCGCAGCGGGGCCAGCAGGGATTCGGGCAGCGTGGCCTTGCGATGGGTGACCTGCGGCTTGGCCTCGATCTGCGCCGCATGATTGAGCGTGAGACCGGTGGCGGCGAACACCAGCATGGCCACCAGACAGATGCCGGAACTGATCCAGTGCCATTGATGCAGATGCTTGAGCCAGAAGGCGCGGCGTTTCTGGTCGGCAACGGCAGGCAGGGAATGGGCGGCAGCGGGCTTCATGAGACGGCAGCGGAATCGGGAAGGAGGGGCAGGACGAGGATCCTCGGATCTCGCACCAAATAATAATAATTCTCAATTATATCTGGACTCATCCATGCCTCGCTAGCCGCCCGGCGCACTTTTACTTTGCGATACATGAGGATACAAACCCGGCCAGGGAGCCAGCCCTGCCGCGATACGCAGCGCCGGTCCCAGCGAGGCCGGCAGCATGGGGCCGTGGGCCAGTCCCGGAAAACTTTGCCACTGCACCGTCAGGCCATGCCGGTCGCGCAGCCGCTCGGCCAGTTCCGGCAAGGCTTGCGGCGGGATGGCTGCGCGCGCGGCCAGCATGGCGCGGGTACGTGCATCGTCCGCCTCTGCGGGCATGCGCTCGCGCCGTTCTGCCTCCCCCGCCATCAGCCACAGCCGGGCACCGGGCGCTCCCGGAAAACCCTGCTCTTCCTGCAGGATCACCCCGCCCTGCCACCACAGCGAGGGACTGGCCGCGATATAGCGGCTGAACAGGCCGGGCCGGGTGAACAAGGTGTGCAGTACGAACAGGCCGCCATAGGAGTGGCCCCACAGGCTCAGTTGCGTAGCATCCAGTGCCACCTGCTGGCGCACCTGGGGCAGGATGCGATCCTGCAGCAGATCCAGGAATACCGTCGCGCCACCGCCCCGTCGTCCGCGCGAGGTTTCCTCGTCGACCTGACCGGCAGGGATGGGCGGCGTGTAGTCATACGCGCGGGCAGCCACGTCGAAGCGCAGCGCCGTGTCGTAGCCCACGGCCACGATGACCGGCGGCGAGCCCTCCTGCAAGGCCTGCAACTGCGGCTCGTCGATGGCCGCCAGCGCCGCATTGCCATCGAGCAGCACGATGGCCGGATAGCCCTGCGGCGGTGGCGGACGCAGCGGCACGCTCAAGGTGATGCGGTAGCTGCGCTGACCATCCACAGAACCCAGCATGAAGCGACTGAAGCGATACCAGGACGAGCCCGTGTCAGCGATGGTGGGGCCCAGCGGACGCGACAGATCCGGCTGGGCCGTCGCCCGGATGGGCAGGCAGGCGAGCATCGCCGCCCCCAGGATACGCCGGCGGCCCGGCAGCAGCGGCGCCATCAGAAGCGCTGGGTCAGGCTGACCCACAGGCGGCGGCCGTCGCCGACGGTGTTGAAGCTCTGCTCGTCCAGGCGCTTGTCGGTGAGGTTGTAGATGGCCGCGCTCACCGAGGTGCGCTGGTTGATCGCATGCGTCACGCCCAGATCGGCCAGCGTATAGGCCTGGTACTCCTTCACGCCCGAAGACGAGATGGTGGTCCCGGCCGTGCCCACGCGCGCGGCGGCGTTGACTTCCTTGCCGTGGTAGTTCAGCGCGGTCCACACCGTCCAGGCATCGGCCGGGGTCCAGTCCGTGCGCAGGTTGAACATGTGGCGCGGCGTGCGGGCCAGCGCATAGCCATCGTAGCTGCCGCCCTTCTGGCGCGAATCGGTGAAGGTGTAATTCGTCTTGAAAGCCAGGCTGCGCGTGGCCTGCCAGCGACCGCTCAGCTCCAGGCCCTTGATGGTGGCGCGATCCACGTTGTAGCTGGTCCAGAGACGGTAATTGTTGTTGGCCGACCAGCGGGCGATGGAGCCATCGGCGTTGTAGACCAGGGCATTGCTGACCTTGTCCTTGAAGTCGGTGTAGAACAGCGTGGCACCGCCGGAGAGGCCGGCATGGTTGTCCCACAGGGCGCCCAGCTCCCAGCTGGTGCTGGTTTCCGGTTTGAGGTTGGGGTCGCCGATGATGACGCCGCAGGTGCCGGTGGGACCGACGGTGCAGCCGGCACCGCCGGTCGTGTAGGCGTAGCCCGGCGCGATGGTACGAATGTCCGGTGCCTTGAAGCCGCGCGAGACCCCGCCCTTGATGGTGAGCTGCTCGCTGCCATGCCACACCGCGTAGAGGCGCGGGCTCCAGTGATTGCCGTAGACCTCGTGGTGGTCCAGGCGCAAGCCGCCGGTCAGGGCCAGGCGCTCGGTGAGTTTCCACTCATCCTCCACGAACAGCGCCTTCTGGGCAATGCGGAATTCCTGCACGCGGGTGCTGCTCACGCCCGGATTGACGTCGGTGAGCGTGGCCTCGTTCCACTGCCCGCCCAGCACCATCCAGTGCGCGCCCAGCGGCACGGACAGCTTGCCGTCCAGCACCAGGTTCTCGATCTTTGGCGCGCGCGCGGCCATGGTGTAGCGATCGCTGCCCACCGGACTCTCGGTATAAGTTTTGCGTTGCGCCTTCTCGTAGGCGATCGAGACATCCGACGTGGCCCAGCCGTAGCGGCCCGTATGCGACAGTGCCATGTGGTCGCGCGGGTTTTCCGTATAGCTGTCGGCGGTGGTACGGGTCGCGGCCAGCGTGTGATCGCTGGAGGCGTCGCGGCGCACCTGGGATGTGCCGATCTCGGCCAGGATGTCGTGATTCTTGTTGGGCGTGAGCGCCAGGCGCGCGGTGAAATCGGTATCGAGCGCCTTGGTATTGCCGTTGAGAATGCGGTCTTCCTGGCGCTTGTAGACCTTGCCCCACAGTTGCAGACCCAGGACATCACTGGCGATCGGGCCATTGACGTAGAACTGGCCCTGGTAGGCGTCGCCCGAGTCGCCATGCTGCTGCAGCGTGGTGTCTACGCTCAGCGAGCCGCCCCATTGCCGCGCCACTTTCTTGGTGATGATGTTGATGACGCCGCCCATGGCATCGGAGCCATAGAGTGAAGACATCGGTCCGCGTACTACCTCGATGCGCTCGATGGCCTCCAGCGGCGGAATGTAGGACTGCTCGAAGCCGGAATTGCCATTGGTCCGCGCATCGCGCGTGCTCTGGCGCTTGCCGTCCACCAGGATAAGCGTGTAGGCACCGGGCAGGCCACGAATGAAGATGTCCTTCTCGCTGGCCGTACCGGTGATGGTGACGCCCTCGACATCACGCAGGGCATCGGTGAGATCGCGGAAAGGACGCTTCTTCAGTTCCTCCTGGCCGATGACGGTGATGCTGGCCGGTGCGTCCACCACCTCCTGTTCGAAGCCGGTGGCGGTGACCACCACTTCCTTCAGGCCAGCCCCGGCATCCTGCGCCACGGCCAGGCCGCAACCGGAGACGTACAAGGCCAGCGCCGCCGCTACCGCCTGCGCCATGCGCGTAACGGACAGCGCGCCAGGCGCAGGAAGGTGATGGTGCGGATGATGCATGATGAATTCCCCTGTGGTGATGACGAGCCAGGGTCCGGGCGCAAGGCCCCCCCTGCAGGCGGCAACGGCAGCCCGCATCGACGCGGATGCATGGGAAGGCGAACGGGACCGGCACGGCCCGGACAATGGCGATTGATTTGCGAATGAGAATTATATTCATTTAAAATTGGCAAAAGTTTGTCAAATTGTGGCAAGCCGCACGGTGCGCGCGCCCCATCCGGGCGCATTGCGCGCACCGCCGTCATCGAGGGGAAGGAACAAGAACATGCACGCGCAACGTCACGTCCTGGTGGTGGACGATCATGCGGACATCAGCGAGCCGCTGGCGGCCTACCTGCGCCGGCAGGACATGCAGATCAGCCTGGCCGCCAATGCGGCGGAGGCACGGGCGTTGCTGCAGGCGCAGGCATTCGACCTGGTGGTGCTGGATGTGATGATGCCGGGCGAGGACGGTCTTTCGCTGTGCCAGAGCATCAGCCAGCAGCATGGCACGCCGGTGATCCTGCTCACTGCGCTGGCAGCCAGCAGCGACCGCATCCGTGGCCTGGAGACCGGTGCCGACGATTACGTGGTGAAGCCCTTCGATCCCCATGAGTTGCTGGCCCGCATCCGCAGCGTATTGCGCCGGGTGGGACGACAGTTGCCGGTCCCTGCCAAAGCGGCCAGTACCGGCACGGTGCAGCGCTATGTCTTCGACACCTGGACACTCGATGTGCAACGGCGCGAACTGCGCGACCGCGACGGCAACCTCGTGACCCTCTCCAGCGTGGAATATCGCCTGCTGCGGGCGCTGGTGGAGCATCCCAACACGGTCCTGTCGCGCGACCGCCTGCTGGACCTGACCGCGGGCAGCGACGCACTGGCCTTTGACCGCAGCATCGACAGCCAGGTCAGCCGTCTGCGCAAGAAACTCGAACCCGATCCGCGCAAGCCCGGTCTGCTCAAGACGGTCTGGGGCAATGGCTACCTGCTGGCCGCGCGCGTGAGTGCCGACCCGGCCACGCCATGAGAGTCTGGCCGCGCAGCATGACCGCACAATTGCTGGCCCTCCTGCTGCTGGGTCTGGTGGCGGCACACCTGATCGGACTGCTGCTGGTGCAACCGAATGGCACGCGCATCCACGTCATCTCGCGCGACCAGATGGCCGAACACGCTGCGGTGGCCTGGCGCCTGGCGCAGCTGCCGGCGGCGCAAGCGCAAGAGGCACTGGCACGTGCCAGCGACGGCGACACGCGTTACCGGCTCGATCCGGATCCGCAGATCGATGCCGCCCATGAAGAGGGCGGCGACCAGGATCTGCTGCGCCAGCGACTGCAGGCGCGACTGGGCCTGCCGCCCGAGGCGCTGCGCATCAGCTTGCGCGAAGCCGACGACGGCCCTGCCCTGCTGCGCATCGCGCTGCGTACGCCAGCGGGCCTGTGGGTCAACACGCAGCAGCAGCCCTTGATCACGCAGGGCTGGGTCCGGCCACTGCGGTTTTCAGTCCCCGTGAGCACCCTGCCGGTGTTGCTGATCGTGGCCTTGTTCCTGCGCCGCATCCTGCGTCCGGTCAAGGCGCTGGCCCAGGCGGCAGAACGGGTGAGCCGCGGCGAGGAGGTGGCGCCACTGCCGCTGACCGGCCCGCAGGAAGCGCGCGAGGTCAGCGCTGCCTTCAACCTGATGCAGCAACGCCTGCGCCGCTTTGTCGAGGACCGCACGCGCATGCTGGCGGCCATCAGCCATGATCTGCGCACCCCGATCACCTCACTGCGCCTGCGTGCGGAACTGGTCGATGACGCGGCGCTGCGCACGGCGATGATCCGTACTTTGGACGAGATGCGGGTGATGGTGGAAGAGACCGTGCGCTTCGCACGCGATGATGCGCATGCCGAAGCCACGCGGGAAATCGACCTGGCGGAATTGCTGCAGGAACTTGCTCAGGAGCACGCCAGCCAAGGCCGCGATGTACAGATCA
>Ga0105237_10000798_pt1 | contig 43129 bp, 28 predicted proteins | sample KBSC24metaG_FD_81520 | JGI IMG/M metagenome (GOLD analysis project Ga0105237, IMG submission 81520) | Corn rhizosphere microbial communities from Kellogg Biological Station, Michigan, USA - KBS C2-4 metaG | ecosystem: Host-associated > Plants > Roots > Rhizosphere > Soil | place: Michigan, USA...
AGCAATTGAAAACCAACACTGATACTTGAATCCGGTTTTTTGAGAATAGCCTTGGCAGGGTGTTCCCCCATTTCGATCACCTCGGTTGTGTGGACAAACTCAAAGTTATCGGGGCTAAATTTATTTTCGTGAAGAATGGATAAGGCGACATCCTTATCGCCAATCAGCACCAACTTTTGGTCGGCAGATAAAGCTTCATAAGCTGCAATTGCTCCTAAAACTGTTGCTTTGGGAGCGAAATCACCGCCCATAATATCTAAGCCAATCTTCATATTTATGAAAATTTAAACTTAGGCTACTGCTGCGCTTTCAATAATTACTTTTCCGTTGTAGTATAAATTGCCGTCAACAGTATAAGCTCTGTGAGGTAAATGTACAGCACCGGTTGTTTGACAAGTGGTTAAAGAAGGAGCTTCAGCTTTGTAGTGTGTTCTACGTTTTGCTGTTCTCGATTTTGAAAATTTCCGTTTTGGATGTGGCATAAATCCTAATATTATATCATTTAATTTTTTTCAAAGCGTCCCACCTTGGGTCCGCCCCGTCTTCCTGTTCGCCGCTGCCCGCTAATTGATTTAAGCGGTCAATCATCTCCTTATCGCAATAAGGGGTATTCCCCTCATCGCCGCAAACCGCAATAAAAGGAGCGGCAACATTCACATATTCATAGATCAGCCCTGCAATATTGATCTCGTGATCATTTTTTGTCAGGGTGATGATCTCGTCCTCATCAACTTCTTCTTCGCTGAATTTGGCTATCTGCTGTTCGTTAATATCTACTTGCTGCGGATATTCGGCCAGGCATTTATCACAGGTCAGATCGATCTTACCGGTGATGTGAAAGTTGAGGATCAGCATCGTTTCCTGCTTTTCCAGTTCCACACTGCATTTAAGTTCGGCCTTTTTTACCAGCGAATATTCAAATTCGTCAAAAAAAGCATTTGTGATCTCATATTCAAAATCATGCTTCCCCGGTATTAAACCGGTAAAAGGAATCGAATATGTTCTAAGCGATTTCAATGAGCGACAATTAGCCCGCAAATGTAGGGGAAAAATACGAATTGTGGAAAATTTTTTTGAAATAGGAATGGAGGGGCTATTACTGTATTGGGCATAGCAAATTCCGGGGTATGTCGGTAGGAATTTGCAAATTCTGCCTAATGGTTATAGTCCCATGCAGGGGCAGAAATTGCGACAGGAAGAGCTTTTTATAAAGTTATTTACCCTTAATGTTTATTTTTCCGGTCAAATACCAGGTAATCTAGGCTCCATTTACCCGCACCGCAAAAAATAAAATTTGTAAAAAGCAGCAGCAGCAGAAAGGGTAGTTGCTCATCGCCCCAAATATTGCCTTTCCCCATTACAAAGATTATAACGCTCATGTCTATAACAAGAACGATCGAAGCTAATCGTGTAAACAGGCCTATAAGTAATAAAACGCCTCCTATGAGTTCGGCTATTTTACCAAGATAAGCCATAAACAGCGGGAAAGGCATATGTATATCTGTTAGCCATGCCACATTGCCGTTCATTTTATCCTGGTTAATGACTTCTAACCCATAATTAGCTATAATGACACCGGTGAAAATCCTGATCAGGATCAGCCAGTTTTCAGAAACAGGACGCGATGTAAACAATTGCTTAAGCATAAAAATGATTTTTGAAATGAATATCTTGGCCTAAGCTAGTTCACCTTATTTATAAACACAGGAAAACGAGTGTAAAAAATTGTAAATCGAATTGTAAATTTTTCTACGCATATGAATTTACCAAAACCAATATACCTGTTAATCCTTTTTGTGATAGGGTTGCTGGCCCCGTTTTCAGGAATAGCAAATACTACCCTTGAAGGAGCAAGGAAAACAATTCTGTTTCGCCAAGTAGGGCATGAATTCCTTTGGGATTAAGCAGATTATTTTTTCTCTTTTCCATTCTTAAAGAAAGTGAATATCCGGCAGGCATTTCCCTTACTTTTGGCATTCTTGCTGCCGGCGATGGTGAGTTTCAAAACATGCTGCTTGTCGGTCAGGCTGCCGTCGAGTAAAATATACCATGGCAAATGAAGCATATCGCTCCAGTTGGTATAAAGGTCCACCGTTTTCGGTGGGGAGTTATCTATCGACCAGGTGATCATCCCCGCATCGGCCCCGGATAGAATGGCTATGCCGAAGGCGGTCCCCTTAAAAGCTAAAGTTAAGGACGCTCCCGGCTTATCCGCACTCAATATTGGCACATGTACAAACCCGGCTCTCGTATCCAGGTGGTCATGCGGAGCCCAGTTTTTGTCTAATGTCCAATTGTTATCCCATTTGGCACGGGCAAGCGGATAATAACTGCCATCGACGAAACTGAATTTGTTCAAAGGTTTTGGCAGAGTTTTCCTTTCAGTCAATGATGATGTTTGGGCTTCATAATTTTCCCGTGCAGCCTGCAACAGGCTTTTAATATTTTCAAAATAAAGTTCCTGGCCAAAGGGGGCTGGATGCAGGTCCTTAAAATCATCATCCCAACTGAATTCATTATTCTTCAACTTATCAGGCACTTCCTTAGCCAGGTTAATTGAGGGCAGGCGGTAATGACCGGCCACCAGTTCGTGATTGATCACTTCTACCGGGGATATTCCTTTACTGTAATCCTTGTTTTTATCCGGATCAGCAAATTCCATCATTACAATATCCATCGCCGGGTTGCTTCTTTTTGCCTGCCTGACAATTCCCTCCAGGTCACGGACCTGTGTGAGGCTGTCTGTACCATTCACATGATCGTTAACGGCAGCCTCTACAAAGAGAAGGTCAACCTTGCCTGAATCCAAAACATCTTTTTGCAAGCGGAAAGCGTAGGGTAAACTGCCTAAGGACGGAATGTCGGCCGCTATAAAATGAAATTCCGTTTCGGGGAAACATTCTTTCAGATAGGTGCAGGTTTTTTCCCGCCAGCCGGGATTATAAGTGATCGATCCGCCCAGGAAGGCAACCGTGGCTTTTCTTTTGCTGATCGCAGCCCGGAAGAAGTGCGGCAAGCCATCCCTTGTTGTAAAATAATTTTGATAAGGCAGCACCTTTTTTACCGGGTACGAATTGCTATAAATAAAATCGGCATAAAGCCGGGGCTGCTTAATTGGAAAATGATGCCCGCGCAGTTCCTGCGGCCCGTCTGTAATGGGATAAATAGCTGCCGGGCCGCCCAATGCCGTATAGCGCTGCACAAACAGGTTGGTGTTTTCGTCGCCGGGGGCAAGTTCATCATGTATGCCGACAACATTTAGCACCGGCACCTTAAAACTTGCCAGTCCTTCCAAATGATCTATGGGATTGTCCTTGTAAGCCATAGCCTGCTGTTCTGTAAAGTGGTAAACCTGTTTTAACTGTTTCCAGAGGGCGGTGTCGCCCGGGCCCTTTCCCTTGCCGCCCGGCCAGCTTTTAAAATCATAAACAGGCGTTTCGGAATAGACACAACTCACCTTGTCAGGGTTTCGCTTGGCCCAGGCCAGTGCGTAAAGGCCGCCCCGACTCACCGCTTCCAGCGCCGGTCTTGACGATAACGCTTTTGACATGAGATAGCTGTATAACTGGTCCCAAACCTGCATGGCCTGCGGACTGCCGTATTGATCATCAACAGAAACATAGGCGAGATAAAAGCCTCTCGCCAGTAACAGACTGTCCATTTCGGTATGCCAGTCGGGGAAAGAGGCGCGCCATACCCATGGATTTCCCTCAAGCGCTTTGGCCGGTTTTACCAGGTAAGCCTGATGCCCATCGATGGTAAAATGTACCCGTTCGAATCCTTTCCAGGTGTCAGTTTTAGTATCAGGAACCGACTGCGCATTTGATACGCCTATGGTGAATAAGATGAGTGAGCAAATGATGGTGAATCTGAACATATACCTTAACATATTTGGTTTTGGCCTCACGGGTAGAGGGAGCAGACTAAGGTAAGGTTTCGGGAGTAAAATGGCGAATATTGTTTGGTGGATAGGCTCGCGAATCCCGTTTAACGTAGGCGCTAAAATAAATTTCACTCAAGCATAAATGCTTAAATGAGCGTGAAGGATGTCCTCAAAACGAAAGCCCCAGGTTTCACAACCCGGGGCTTTTCGCATCAACTTATTTCCTCAAAAAAATCACTTGGTGATCCAAATTTTGGTGCTTCTAAGGTCGCTTCCACCAGTAGCCGCCTTCCAGTTGGCACTGTTGAATTGCTGTTCGTCGCCAGGGTATGTGTAACGTTGCAAGCCCCCATAATTTTGGGTGTATCCTGCCGGGTTACTGGCATCCATAGGTGTTGCGCCGCCGGTCCTCCTCAATAAAGCCCAGGCTACCCATGGCTGGCGGAATAAGTCTACCCATTCCTGTGAATAGATTAGGCTGAGTCCACTGTCATCGGTCCAGGCAGCTTTCGGGTTGGTTAATACCGCACTTATCTCAGTAGCAGTTGGTGTAGCCGAAGTGGGTTTACTTACCACCCAAACTGAGGAGTTATAAGCCATTGTTTTCCAAAAAGTAAGCGAAGCCGTTACGCCTGCAGTATAAGCTGTTTTTGCTAATGCAACGTTTTTAGCAACGCCGGCACCTCTTTGATAGGCTTCAGCAACTAAAAAATCTGTTTCTGCGGCCGATATAAATATTTCAGGACATGCACCTGATGATCCGCCAATGTTCCCATCACGCCCCCAATAATAATTATAGTCTGAATACAAATTGCCGGCTTTATTTACCGACCAATCATTATCCCTGTTGTTATTATAGGGATCCCCACCGTCGCTAATAGGAGTAACCGGGTTTTGCGGATAAGGCACCCACTGGCCAACTCCATTTGCATTAACGTTTCCGTTTGGTTCAAAAAATATTTTACACCTTAAATCAAATATACCGCTTTCATCTGTGCTATTACCGTCGTTAAACAAGTTCCACAATGTGCTTCCCATACGTGCACGGCTCTCCTGGCGGAAAAAGGCAGCACGGCCGCCGCCACCTAAGTCAAAGCTTATGCCCGGGATATTTGTTTGGTAAAGGCCAACCACATCATTTACCGGGTCTGTTAATAATGGTTTGCTAAGCGCGTCGGCAATAATCGGCGTGGCATCCGCATTGTCCTTATCATACATAGTAAGCGCGTAACGCAAACGAAGCGAATTGGCAAATTTTATCCATTGAGGGATATCATTTTTTAAAAGGAATTCGCCCGAGCCAAACCCAAACTGGTTAGCATTTGTATTAAAATGATCAACTGCCCAGGTCAGGTCTTTTAAACAGGAAAGGTATATCTGCTGTTGTTTATCGTAGGGTACTTCAAGATCAGCAGTTGATCCCGAGAAAGCCCTTGCAGCCAATGAATAAGGCATATCGCCATAAAGGTTCGACAGTTCAATAGCCTGGTACGCCCTAAGGGTTTTTACCATAGCTTCGGCGTTGATGTAAGTAGCCGAATCGGGGCTTGTTGTCATGCTTTTAAGCATTTGGTTCATGGCTACTAAGTTTTGGTAAAAACCGCCCCAGTTTCCGCCGCTACCATAAGGATAGTCTGATACTGCATACACAGCGCCTAATTGTGTAATGGGATATAACCATCTTGCACCCGTATTATCCATGCCTTCGGCTGTAGCGTCCAGGTTAGCGCCGATACCCGTATAAAGCTGCGGCAGGGTGGCCGATGCCGGCCCGCTATAAGTGGCATTTTCCTTTAGGAAATTCTTGGTGCACGACGCAAGAATTGTAGCAACAAAAACCGTAGAGGTCATTATCGCCGCCCATTTTTTTATATTATTATATTTTGACATAATAGTATGTTTTGAGTTTTTATAATATATTAAAATCCCGCTTTTATAGAAAAACCATAAGAACGTACACCCGGTAAACCACCAAATTGTATGCCCTGGACGTTTCCGCTTCCAACAACACTTTCAGGGTTTATTTTGTCAGGTAAAGTGGTAAACAGGTAAAACAGGTTTTGCCCTATTAAAGAAAAGGATAGGCTTTGGAATACTTTGCTTTTCTGTACAAATTCTTTTGGCAGGGCATAAGTAATAGATAGCTCACGCAATTTTCCCCATGAATCATTGAATACGGAATTGTTGCGTACAAATGGGCTCCCGATAGTAGTCCATGATTGATAACTGCCGGCATATTTCCACCATGCATTTACAACATTGGTGTTTTGTGTATATTGAACCGGGTTGGTGGGGCCAGTACCTGTGCCTGGAACTGGTGTAACGCCAGGCATTATCACGCCAACATTGGCTTTCGTTCCGTCAGGGTAAGTGTATGGTAATCCATGCCCGTCCCTTTCATAAACTGTTTCAGGGGCCAATCCTTGTCCCATAAGTGTTGCATAATCACCCGACCAGATTTGACCACCGATCTTAAAATCAGTCAAAAAATAAAGACTGAAGTTTTTGTACCTGAAATTCTGCGAAATACCGCCTGTTACCTTTGGTGTGGCGTTACCTATTTTAACAATATCACTCGAGGGTGCGTATTGCGAACCAAGAACAGGGCCATTACCGGTATTGTAACCGTCGGCATATACTAAGTTTACTATTTTTTGGCCGTTAGGGGCATAAGTGTAACCATTGCCGTAAATATCGCCATAATCATCCCCAACTTTGACCTTCATCGCAACACCATTGCCCCCAAACCATGAACCCAGTTGCAGGGAATTAATGCCTTGCTCCAGTGCCACAACTTTGTTTTGGTTATGTGCCGCGTTGACAGTTACATCCCACGAAAAATCTTTTGTTTTAATTATTTTCCCGCTCACCGTTAATTCAATACCCCGGTTACGTAAAGCTCCGGAATTTATTAAAACGTTGCTAACCCCTGATGAAATAGCAACAGGAACGGTTATTATCTGATGATCGGAATAGGTATTATAATAGGTGAAATTGACGTTTAAGCGGTCATTAAAGAAACCCAGGTCGGGCCCGATCTCAAACGATCTTGAACGTTGCGGCTGTATATTAGTGGGAAATGTACCCGGTGTATTCAAACCGGTTGTAAAACCTGGTGTACCATTAGGCACATACGTAAGCCCGTTTTGGTAAGGTATGTATGCGTTGGCGCTTTCTGCTTCGCTTATTCTCAATTTTCCATAGCTAAACCAATTTTTTATAGAACTCATGTCAAACGCATCACTAAATACAAAACTTAAGCTTGCCGAAGGATAAAAATAGCTCCAGTTTGAAGGGCGAACGGTTGAAGACCAGTCATTAGTTCCGGACAGGTCTAAAAACAGGTAATTTTTGTACGAAAGATTAAGTAAGCCATATGCAGAGTTTATTTCCTGAACATACCTATTCTCCGATGCATTGAGAGCCGTTGCTGAATTGCCATTATAATTGGTCAGGTTAAAAATAAACGGATAGTTAAACGGACCGGGGTTATTTGCTGCTATATCATACATATTGGTATAATAGTGCCTCGCGCCCACCGCAAAGCTGGCATTGATGTCTTTTAGTATTTTATCTTTATGAAAAACCAAACGGCCATCCAGGTTATTGGTAGATGTCCTTGCCAGGTCATAGCCGTATGTGCCTATCAAGCCTGCTGCATCTGTAGGGTAATTTTGAGTTGTAAACTGGGTAGTGTAATAGTCCAGTCCAAAATTGGTCACCGCGGTTAACCATGGGGTAACTTCTGCATTAAGCGAAATTGAGCCCACAAATTGATTTTGGGTGATGTTAGTATTATCATTAAAAGTATTCCACCAGTAATACTGCTGCCCATACTCAAATGGGGATTGTTTCAGTATCGGATTTTGCGATCCATCCGGCAATGTGGTCAGACCTCTTTCAATGGGCTTGTAATCCGCAGGTAAGTTGTAAACGGTCATATAACCAACACCAATATTACCTCCGGATCCATTTTCGCCATATACATTTGGTGGGTTAAGTTTATTCAGATTAATATAACTGGCCGTAGCAGAAACCTTCACTTTAGGACTAATATTAATAGATGAACCTATATTAAAAGTGTTTGTCGCGTTGTTGCTGTTGTATGTTATAGCATCGTTTGTACTCCTTGTGTATGATATACGCAGCGTACCCAATTCTCCGCCGCCTGAAACTGATAAATTCTGGGTTTGGGTATTGCCTTTCCGATAAAAACTCTGGAAGATATTTGAATTACCGGTATATGGCCTGGTTTGGCCATCCCACCACACCAGGGGCTGGCCTGTCATTTTTGGTCCCCATGATGCTCCGTCGCCGGGAAAACCGATATAATTATAGAACGGCCCTCCAGCTGCGCTGGTAACACCGGGACTCACATAAGCTCCTGGTATATTGCCCAGGGAACCATAAGGATCGCCGCCTATTTGCTCCTGCCTGTTATTCCCGTTACCATCTTTGTAAAAAAATGGATTGGCTGAATAAAGATCTTCGGTCATCCCGTTACCGTATTCATCCTGTGTTTTAATATAACGGTATGGGTCATTAACGCGATAAGTAAAGCCGTAATCAACACCGAAACCATTCTTTTTGTTGCCTTTTTTAGTAACAATAATTATAACTCCATTAGCGCCGCGTGCGCCGTATAAGGCAGCCGCAGTTGGCCCTTTCAATACGTTTATGCTTTCTACGTCATCAGGGTTAATGCTGTTTAAAAAAGAGCCGTTATCTACCGGCGGCTGCGAAACGTCAACGCCTCCGCTGCTTAACGTTAACGCGTCTCTGGCAGATTGAACAACACCATTTCGCTGTACCGGTTCGTTATCAATTATAACATTGTCAACAACTATTAACGCCTGGTTATTTCCGGCGAGGTTGTTGTTGCCCCTGATTACAATGCGGGTAGAAGAACCTTCAACGCCATTTGGCTGTGTAATATTTAAACCCGCTACTTTCCCCTGTAAGCCGGATGCAATATTCGGCGGGTTAACTTTATCCATATCGTCACCAGTAACTGTTTGTGCCGAATAACCCAAAGTCCGTGCCTCGCGCTTTATACCTAAAGCAGTTACAACTACGCTGTTTAGTTCGTTTGAGGAGGGTGCAAGGATAACGGTAATACTTGACTGGTCGCCAACAACAATTTCCCGTACATTGTACCCTATAAACGAAACCACAAGCACAGCCGATTTATCCGCAACTGTTATCCTGAAGCTGCCATTTACATCAGTTGATGTGCTGATATTGGTGCCTTTAACTTTTACTGTCGCACCCGGTAGTGAAACACCATGGCTGTCGGTCACCTTCCCGGTTATTACAACAGGATCAACTTGTACTGTCCCGGCACTACGTATTGCAGTTTTCGCGCTCAGTACAATTGTTTTTTGAACGATATTGTAGGTTATGGGCAAGTTTTTAAAGCAAAGCTCCAGTGTATTGTCCAGGTTGAGTTCCTTTACATCCAGTGAAACTTTGTAAGATTGCTTTATAACATCTGTTTTATACCAGAACGTGTAACCGCTTTGTTTTTCAATTTTGCTCAAAACTTTTTCAAGCGATACATTTTTCTCAGTTAACGATATGGTTTGGCCTATTGCAGCAGCGCTCACATGCAGGCTTCCAATGATGATAATAATAATGGTTAGTTTCATAACCAATAAGAGTTTTTTAAGCCGGCGGTGGTTACTCCGCAACGGATAAATAGTAGAAATTTCCATACATTTGTTTGGTTTTGGGTTTTAAACAATGGTTCGCAAATCATTTAGATTCCCCAGCCGGTTGCCGGAGGTGCTCTAACACTTTCGGCTTTTTTGCTGGTAAAAGCTATAAGGCCTCGCCTCTTTAACTTTCGGTTTACCAGTTATGGTTTTACTATGATCTTCCTCCCTTCTATTGAAAAATTGATACCGCTTAATTCCAGTATCTTTAAAACAGCTGATGCATTTGAGTTTCTCGAAATCCGGCCATGATAGGTTGATGAAGGTATTTGCCCCCGATATTCGACGTCTACGTCGTACCAGCGGCCAATTTGCCGCATAATGGTTTTTATATTGGCATTGTTAAATTGGAACATGCCGCTTTTCCACGCGGTTATTTCCTCTACGTCCACATCGTTTTTCACTTCCGACGATTCATCGGCTTTTAACACGTATTGCTGGCCGGGCTTAATCATCGTTTGCCCTTTGGCATCGTATATTTTCACACTGCCTTCAACAAGGGTGGTTGATACAATATCCTCGTCGGCATAGGAGTTTATATCAAATTGGGTACCTATATCCTGAACAACCTGGCGGGCAGTTTTTACTATAAATGGTTGCTTTGAATTGTGTGCGACTTCAAAAAAAGCTTCGCCGGTTAGTTCAACAATCCTTTCGGTGCCGGAAAACACCGTTGGGAATTTTAATGAAGATGCCGCATTCAGCCATACTTTTGTACCATCAACAAGGGTTAGCTGATACTGGCCGCCTTTAGGCGTTGTCAGGATATTATAGCTTACCTGGGCTACACGCTGATCACCTGCAGCAGCCTGATAGGCTAATTGCCCGCTTTGTTTAACAATATGAGTACCCGGCTGTGCGGTAAGCACCCCATTTTTTGAACTGTTCAGGTCGATTTTTGAGCCATCGGCAAGTGTTAATGTTGCCTTATTGCCGCCGGGCGCCACGTCGTGATTTTGTGCCTGAGGGAAGACCTGCTTATGCCTGAGCTTGTTCGCAATGAATAACGACAGCGCCAGGAATAGCAGGATCGACGCTGCCCATTGGAAATATTCTTTACGATAGATAGGTACGGCCTGTTTTTCAGCCCGGTCTATCCGGTTATCTATTTTCTGTCGAAGGGTGGTTTTAAGGGCATTGATCTCGTCCTTATTTAAACTATCCGTAATCTCCGGATCATTAGAAAAATGGGAGTAATAGTCTTCAATGGTTTTTATCTCCTCAGCGGACGCGGTGCCATTCAGGTATTTTTCTACCAGATTTAAAAAATCTTTCTTTAAGTGAGGAGGCATATTTAGGCTTTTTTTAATACATGTATCAAAACATGCATCGATCTCCCATTCACTTTGTAAATATTTTTAATTGATTGCCCAGCGGCGAATAAAATTAGGTTACTGACTAGTATCAGAGCATTAGTGAGATGATCTTGGCTAAATGCACCCGGAGCTGTTTTAAAGAGGTTGTGAACTGATTTTGAACGGTTTTTTGCGAAACATTCAATATCTCGCTGATCTCGCGGGTTGACAGGTCCTGGGCAAATTTCATGGTGAAAACCTTCTTTCTTTTCTCCGGTTGCATATTCAGCCAAATCCTAATACACTCACGTATTTCTTTCTCAAAAAAGATCGAGTCCGGGTCGGACGCAGAAGCAGCCATAAATTCAAGAGGCTCTGTAAGGGCGCAGCTGTTTTTTTCCTTTTTATACAAAGTGAAGACACGGTACCTAACGGCTGTACATAAGTAAGCGGCCAGGTTTTCAATGTTCTTATTGTCCCTGTTCAGCCAGAGGTCAGCAAAAATATCCTGTATAATGTCGGCACAAAGCTCTTCATCCTTTAACCTTTTATGGCTTTCATTATAAAGCTTAAGCCAATAGCGTTCATATATCTCACTGAACGCTGTTTCATCGCCTTGCTTTAAAAGGGTAACCAATTCATCGTCCCGATATGAATTAAGCAGCCTCATTGCCTAAAAGGTGAAATAGAAGTTAATCAATAGTGTGTAATTAAGGTGGTTGCTATACTACATTTAAATAGTAAAGTATAAAGTTATAAACAATTGTATAACAAACAAAACCGGTGCTACTAAATAACTTCCGTCTTTAATCACGAAATTGCTGTTTCACGTGAAACAGCGCAAAACGTGCGAAATCACCAATTAATGTACTGACTATCAGTTAAATAATCATTAAAAATATAGCTTTTTCGCTGTTTCACCAAAAAAGTGAAACACTTTGAAACACCTGAAACAGTGTATAGTCCTGAAAAAAGTTTACCATTGGACTTGTCCGGATTTATAATTGTTTGTCATTGCTATTACCCTTTGACGATGCCGAAACCGGACAATCAAACGTTCACTTTCGTTACAATCTCAGCAGTATGAAAATCATAATTTTCTATCTGTCAATACATTAACGCTTTGGAACAACGATTGAGGATTTACACGATTAATGCTTCCTTTAAACCATCAAGTATCTGAACAAATAAGAAGATAATCCAATGAAAAATAAATTAGTATTAATCGGATGCCTGCTTTTTTTAAGTATGACCGCCTTTGCACAAAGTCAGAAATCTCAGAAATCAATGTTGTACAGTAATAACCCAAAGCTGGCCAAAAACAAAAAATTAGTGTATGATTTTTGGCGTTCGGTGCTGGAGGGTGGCCATTTGGAACTTGCGCCAAAATATATGCTGGAAACCTACATCCAGCACAATCCGAATGTGCCAACAGGCAGGCAGGGCTTTATTGACTTCTTTTCAAAATTTGCAAAAGCCCGGCCCATTGTTGATACCATTAAAGGACCTCTGATTGCTATCGTTGCAGAAGGAGACCGGGTGATACTTAGTTTTAAAGCAGTGCATCCCGATCCGAAGGATCAAACGAAAACCTATACAACAACCTCGTTTGAAATGCTCCGTATTGAGAAAGGAAAGGTTGCAGAGCACTGGGACTCGGCGCTTAAGGAATAGTTTGAGCTAAATAGCCGTTTTCACCTTGTTTTTATCACAATATCTTACCAGCACGTGTTATAAAAATTAATAATTTGGAACACGGATTGACGCAATAAAAACTACTTGAACGCATATACTTTCCATATCACCCCTTATGACCTGGCTTTTCTTGGTGTGATATTTACCGGGCTGAATTTTGCCTTGTTATTAGGGTTCACCAAAAAGATCAATCGCTCCGCAAACAGGTTTCTTGCGCTGGCTTTGGCCGTGATGGTTTTGTGGATGGTCCGTATTTTAGACGCTGATATCCGGTTGCCGCTTGAGCTTTCATTGGCGCTTGGTCCCTTTATCTTTTTCTATGTACTAAAATTAACTAAGCCGCAGTATAAATTTGGGTGGAAGGATTTACTGCATTTCATTCCGGTACTGCTGCAACAAGTTATCCTGCTGAATTCGGTATTGCAGTTCCCGGTGTTTCTTTCGGTCGGCGTTTACTTATACGCAGCTCATAGTCTGATAGAACGCTATTACAGGCGGTTGAAATTTAATGGAGGAGACCGGTACCGGAACGAATTACAATGGCTGCATCGTTTACTGGCTGGTTTAGGGTTTTTGTGGCTATTATTGATATGCTACACCGCTGTAAATCATTTTTATTACCATGACCAGCCAGGAGCAGAGGCTTATTATCCTTTTTATATTCTGCTTGCGGCAATACTTATCTGGATCGGGGCTGCAGCTCATTTAAGGCCGGGAATCAGTGTGCCGGCAGCTATGCCTTTGTTCTTAAAATTACCACCGTCCACAAAACTAAAGCAAAAAGGAATTTGGCTGAAGCATGTCATTAAAGACAACCTATATTACCAGGATCCTGAATTAAGTCTAAGCTCACTTGCAGAAAAGCTTGGCTTGACCACCCATGAATTGTCCCGAATAGTTAATCAGACATTTAAAAAAAGTTTTAGCGACTTGATCAATGAATACCGCGTTACGGACGTGGTCAGGAAAATGCAAGACCCTGTTAATGATCATATAACCCTGCTGGGCATTGCTTATGGATCAGGCTTTAACTCTAAAACTACTTTTAACCGCGCTTTTAAACAAGTAACCGGGAAAAATCCGGTAGATTATAAAAATGAGCTAAAAAAAGAAGCACCATTTTATAATCCGGGGCGCTCTACCCGTTTCGCGGCGGTAATTTCGAACCATGAAACCACACCAAAGTGGTCCCACGAAAAATTAAATCGCCATTTTATGTTCAAAAATTATCTCAAGGTATCACTGCGCTTTTTGTTAAAGAATCGTTTTTTCAGCCTGATCAATATCGCAGGACTGGCCACAGGTACATTATGTTGCTTATATATATTGCTCTATGTCCAGGATCAGTATAGCTACGATAAACATCATCAGGATGCAAAAAACATTTATCGTGTAACAACCTCGCTTGCTCATACTGGTGATGCGGTTAAAATGGCCACAGCATCACCACCGATTGCTCCGGCAATGAAGAATGATTTTCCAGAGATCGTACAATATACCCGCGTTGTACCTACATTGGGCATTAAAGAACATCTGCTTAGCTATAAAGAAAAAGCTATCTATGAAAGTAATGCATACGTGGTCGATTCCACTTTTTTTAAAGTGTTTACTTACCATTTTACAAACGGGTCACCAGAAAATGCTTTAACTGATGTTAATACGATCGTATTGTTAAAGCGTGTTGCAGATAAACTGTTTGGGCCTGCTGACCCGGTAGGTAAAGTCATCACGATGGACGATGCGGATGGCAAAAATATTTTTAAGGTAACCGGAGTTGTAGATGAAAGCGCTGGTAAATCACAACTTTCGGCAAACATGTTTATACGGCTGAACAAAAATGGTTATGGCGGAGGTATACTGACGAATAACTCCTGGTCAGGAAACAATTTTACATACAGTTTTGTGAAACTACGTGCTGATGCCGATGCAAATGCGTTAGAAAAAAAGTTACCCGCCTTTCTGAACAAATACGGTGCGGACCAGCTAAAGAATGATGGAATGAGCAAATCTTTGCATCTGCAGCCGGTGGGGTCGATGCATACAACAGCAGGCTATGAAGCCGAAAGCGGGAAAATTGTTAGCTCGTCTTTTCTGTATGTATTAATTTTAATAGCGGTTTTGATCCAAGTTATTGCCTGTATCAATTTTATGAACCTGTCTACTGCCAGGGCTTCGAAACGTGCCAAAGAGGTGGGCGTAAGAAAAGTGATCGGAGCCGGGAAGTATGACTTGATCACCCAATTTTTAGGTGAGTCTTTTTTATTGTCATTAATTGGGGTTTTGATCGCATTGCCACTGTTATGGGTGTCTCTGCCTTATTTAAACCAGATTACCCAAGCCAACATTCAGTCATCATTTTTTACTGACCCCCACCTATGGTTGATGCTGGGCGCTTTGGTTATTGTTACTGGCCTGGCAGCCGGAAGCTATCCCGCGTTTTATATGTCAGCTTTTATGGCTATTAAAGTGATCAAAGGTAATTTTACCAACCAGATTTCAACGCAGGTTTTGAGGCGTTCATTGGTGATATTCCAGTTCGTCATATCGATCATACTGATCACCGGTGTGATAGTTATCTATAATCAGTTAAATTATATTAAAAACCGCGACCTTGGTTTTGCTAAAGACCAGCAAATCATTCTAACTTTTCATACCAATGATACCCGGAAGAAAATGGATGCACTTGCCACAGACCTGCAACAATTAGCCGACATCAGATCCATTTCCAGGGCGAGTAATACTTTTGGTGCCGGCTCCTACTATGACTGGGGTGTTTTTTTATCGGGAACCAATCCCGCTGACGCCATTGACCAGCAAAATCTTTTTACCGATGAGCATTTTGTTAAAACGATGAATATCAAAATGGCTGGCGGCTGGGAACTGATGCGTGGCGACTCGGGTAAGGTATTGATCAATGAGTCCCTGGCCAAACGATTGAGATTAGACCCCGGCAAGGCGATGGGTACAATGCTGTTTACCGACGATACCAGGAAATACCAGGTGGCTGGTGTTGTAAAGGACTTTAATTACAAATCACTGCATGATAATGTACATCCTTTTATGATTATTTATGCACCAAAAGCTGATGAGGTGAATAATTTGATCATCAACACAAACACTAAAAATTATAACTCTTTTTTAGCAGCGGTGCAGCAAGTATGGCATAAGGATTTGCCGCAAACACCGTTTGACTACGCTTTTATGAATGACCGGATGCAGAGTGCCTATGAAAACGATATCGTATTATCGCGGATCATCAATTCTTTTACCCTGATTGCAATTTTAATTTCCTGCCTGGGCTTGTTTGGCCTGTCCGCTTTTAGTGCAGAACAGCGTAATAAAGAAATTGGCATTAGGAAAGTCCTGGGAGCAAGTGTATCAGGTATAGTTGGGTTGCTGTCAAAGGATTTTATAAGACTGGTTGTTATCGCTTTTATCATCGCCACGCCCATTGCCTGGTGGGCGGCAGGTCAATGGTTACAGGGCTTTGTTTACCGTGTTAGCTTAAGCTGGTGGATGTTTGTCTTAGCTGCTGTCGCGGCGATGCTAATCGCATTGTTAACCGTTAGTTTTCAGGCTGTTAAGGCTGCAATAGCAAATCCGGTAAAAAGTTTAAAATCCGAATAGTGTTTTAAAAATATTATTGATTCAGTATTCTTCCCGTCCCCGCAGGGTTTCTCATAGAGAACCCTGCGTTGTTAGTCAACAGCACCAGCAATTCAAAACCGAACGAAGCAATGTCCGGTATCGTTACATCAATTAGTGTAAATTAAAGTGTAATTTACTTCATGTCAAAAAGTTAGTAATTTGGAACGGTGATTGACGCAATACAAATACTTGAATCCATATACTTTCCATATCACTCCTTATGACCTGGCCTTCCTGGGAACAATATTTATTGGGATGACCTTTACCCTCTTATTATGGTTCACCAAAAGGATCAACCGGGCTGCGAACCGCTTTCTAGCCCTGGCCCTGGGTACCATCGTTTTGTGGATGATTTGGTTATTGGGTGTTGATATCCGGTTGGAGACCTACTTTCCCCGCTGGGACTGGCTGCCGCTGCAATTTTCGCTCGCCTTTGGCCCCCTGGTCTATTTTTACGTACTTAAAATGACCCGGCCGGAATATCAATTCCGCTGGAAGGATCTGCTCCATTTCAGCCCCTTGTTGCTGGAGTTGGGCGCTCAAGCATTACAGGTTAAGGAAAGCATAAAAACCGGAGCAGCCACCTACAATACGCCGACCTTTCAGCAATTGAACCCGGTACTACATTTAGCGGCGTTTATTTCTGTCATTACATATTTATACTTTTCCAATGGGCTGATACAAGATTTTTATCGGCGGCTGAAATTTAACCAGGTGAGTGACCGGTACCGGGACGAATTAAGGTGGTTGCAGCGCTTACTGGCCGGTTTCGGCCTGTTGTGGTTATTGTGGATACCCTTCACAGCCATTGATTATATATACTACCACAACCAATTAAACATCCATGCTTATTATCCTTTGTATCTTCTTTTAGCAGCAATCTTCATCCGGATCGCTGTCGTATCCTTTTCAAGGCCGGAAGTTAGCGTATCGCCCAACCCGGTTTCATTTTTAAAGTTACCGCCACCGGCGGAACTGAAGCAAAAAGGCACCTGGCTAAAGAAAGTGATGAAAGCCAGCCTTTACTACCAGGACCCGGAACTTAGTTTAAGCTCGCTGGCCGAAAAGCTTCAGCTGACTCTGCATGAATTATCCCGGATCATCAATACAGTACTCAAAAAAAGCTTTAACGATTTCATTAATGAATATCGCGTTGCGGACGTGATCCGGAAAATGCAGGACCCCGCTTACGACCACATCACGCTGCTTGGTATTGCATTTGAATCGGGATTCAACTCTAAAACTACTTTTAACCGCACTTTCCGGCAAATAACCGGGAAAAGCCCGATGGAATATAAGGCCGAACTGAAAAAAGAGCGACCATCTTATAACTTGGAACGCCGCGCCCGTTTTGCAACGGTAATTTCGTATCCGGAAACCACTCCGAAATGGACGGGTATGAAATCAAACCGCAACGTTATGTTCAAAAATTATTTAAAGATCGCCTGGCGCAATATCAGCAGAAATAAGGTATACACTACCATAAATGTACTCGGGTTGTCACTCGGCGTTTGCGCCTGTTTAATTATTTATTTGATAACCAGCTTTGAATTGAGCTATGATACTTTTCATCCTGATAAAGATCGTATTTACCGCATTGTAACATTAATGCAAAACCCACAGGGAAACCATAATGACGGGGCCTCTGGTATAATTCCGTTACCCATTACCGCCCGAAATGAGCTGAGTGGCTTGGAAGCAGTAACCGGGTTTTACAATTATTTTCCAAAAGTTACTATACCGGGTGCCAACAACACCGCTAAAAAATTTCCTGCACCAAAAGAGGGTGAAAATACCTCGCCGGTTATTGTAGCGGAACCGCAATATTTCAAGATATTTCAATACAAATGGCTGCAGGGAAATGCATCGACGGCTTTAAATGAGCCATTTAAAGTAGTGCTATCCAAACAGGAAGCACAAAAATATTTCGGCTCGGGATCATTGGAGAGTTTTATCGGCAAACAAGTTATTTACAATGATTCTTTGCGGCTCACCGTATCCGGCATTGTAGACGACTGGGACAAGCACACCGACTTTCGTTTTAAGGATTTTATTTCGTTTGCTACAGTTCAGCATAGTTTTTTGAAAAAGGATATCGATCTGCAAAGCTGGAGCATGTGGGACTCTGACTCACAGGGGTATGTAAAATTAGCAAAAGGGGTAACACCGGCCCAGGTCGAAAAACAGTTTCCGCAATTTATTAAAACTCATATCAGGGTAGAACCAGGATCGAAAGTCAGGTTATCGCTGCAACCCTTATCCGACATTCACTTTAACAATCATTACCAGGACTCCTACTCGCGGCAGGCGCATTTACCCACGCTTTACGGCCTGATGGCTGTCGCCGTTTTTATATTACTGATAGCTGCCATCAACTTTATCAATCTTTCCACAGCGCAGTCGCTGCGCCGGGCGAAAGAGGTTGGCGTGCGTAAGGTGTTGGGGAGTAGTAAAAATAATTTAACCGTTCAGTTTTTAGTTGAAACATTTATTGTAACCACTGTGGCTTTGATTATTGCTATAGCTACAGTTGATCCCATCATTTCAGCCTTTCATTCCTTTATACCCCAGGGCGTTACTTTAAATTTATTCAGTCTGCCGGTAGTCGCGTTTTTGGTTGCGATACTTATAGTTACCTCCTTGCTTGCCGGTTTTTATCCTGCCAGGGTTTTATCATCATATTTACCGGCGTTAAGTTTAAAAGGGCAGGGTTCAACGCAGCTTAATCGTAAGAGCTATCTCAGGAAAACGCTGATCGTGTTCCAGTTCACCGTGTCCTTAGTTTTTATTATTGGCACACTCATAGTTGCCAACCAGATCCATTTCGTTTTAAATAAAGATATGGGGTTTAATAAAGACGCTATCATTACCTTACATACCGACGGAAATAATACGATAGATCAGCTCAATGTTTTTTGCGACAAGATCAGGGAGCTGCCAAATGTAAAAATGGTGAGTCGGCATCGCCAAACACCGGCAGCACAACGCCATGGGGGAACCATAATTGAGTATAAAGGTGCAGGTGGCGCTAAGATAGATGCATCATTTGATTTTTGCGACGAAAATTATGTACCCCTGTTCGGTTTGAAAATAGTAGCAGGGCGTAATCTTTCACGTTCTGATACATTAAAAGAGTACCTGGTCAATGAAACATGCGCCAAAGCGCTTGGGTTCAGAAAGCCGGAGGATGCCATCGGTAAATCGGTCGAGATAGGCATGTCCGATTCAAAACGGCAAATAGTCGGAGTGGTAAAAGATTTTAATTCAAAATCATTGCATGAAGCCATAACTCCTTTTTTTATGGGTTCGATAAAAAAGAGTGAAAGAACCGTCAGCATAAAATTGGGCAAGGATATAAGCAATTTTAAATCAACAATAGCGCAAATTGAAAACGCGTGGAAAAGGGTTTATCCCAATGACAAGTTTGAATATGCTTTTTTCGATCAAACCATCGCTGGTTTTTATGATAAAGAACAAAAAACCGCCCAATTAATGAATACCGCCATGGCGATTGCCATATTTATTTCGTGCATGGGATTGTTTGGCCTGGCAACATTTACAGCACAGCAGCGGGTAAAAGAAATAGGCATACGCAAGGTTTTAGGTGCCAGTGCTGCAGGTATCGTATCCATGTTAAGCAAGGATTTTTTAATACTGATTATTATCTCATTAGTTATCGCGTCGCCAATTGCTTACTATTTAATGTATAAGTGGCTGCAGGATTTTGCTTATCGTATTAACATCAGCCTCTGGCCATTCTTATTGTCAGGATTGTCCGCTATGTTTATCGCCATGGCGACGGTAAGTTTCCAGGCTATCAAGGCGGCGCTGGCGAATCCGGTGAACAGCCTGCGTTCAGAGTGAGCTGTAGCTTATGTACAACTCGAAATCGGACACCCTGATGTCCGGTATCGTTACATGCATATGCTAAAGTTAAACGTAATTTACTTTATATTAGTAAGTTAATAATTTGGAACAGGGATTGACGCAATAATATAACTTGAATCCATATACTTTCCATATCACCCTTTATGACCTGGCCTTCCTTGGAACGATATTTATTGGGCTGACTTTTACTTTGCTATTAGGGTTTACCAAAAGGGCCAACCAAAGTGCGAACCGCTTTCTTGCCCTTGCCCTGGCGGTGATGGTTTTGTGGATGGTTCGTATTTCAGCTATTGATATCCGGCTCCCACTGCAATTCTCATTGGCACTTGGTCCGCTGATCTTTTTTTATGTGCTGAAATTAACGCGGCCAGACTATAAATTTAGGCGGAAAGACTTGCTGCATTTCATTCCGGTATTATTGGAGCAGGTCATCCTGCCAAATCCAGTATTACAATTGCTGGTGTTTGTTTCAGTCATAATTTACCTTTACCTGTCCCACAGGCTGATAGAACGTTTTTACAGGCGGCTGAAATTTAACGGGGGCGACCGGTACCGAAGCGAATTGCGGTGGCTTCATCGCTTACTTGTAGGTTTCGGCCTGTTATGGCTTTTGTGGATACCTTATACAGCAGTAGATTACTTTTATTACCATAACCAATCAGGCGTAACGGCATATTATCCCTTTTATCTCTGCTTAGCGGTAATGCTGATCTGGATAGCTGTTGCGGCTCATTTAAGGCCGGAAATTAATGTGACGGCAGATACGTTTGCATTTTTAAAATTGCCACTACCCAAGGAACTGAAACAGAAAGGCGCCTGGCTGAAGAATGTAGTGAAGGCCAATTTGTACTACCAGGATCCGGAACTAAGTTTAAGCTCACTTGCTGAAAAACTTGACCTGCACCCCCACGAATTATCCCGGATCATCAATGTAGCCCTGAAGAAAAACTTCAATGATTTCATCAACGAATACCGGGTTCGGGATGTGGCTTCAAAAATGCAGGACCCTGCTTACGACCGGATTACCCTGCTGGGTATGGCCTTCGACGCGGGCTTTAATTCCAAAGCCACTTTCATCAGGGCTTTCAAACAATTGACGGGGAAAAACCCTGCAGAATATAAGCGCGACCTTGAAAAAGAGGTTTCAACTTATCATTTGCAACCTTATTCCCGTTCTCTTGCGATAATTTCGTTTCATGATACCACCCCCGTGTGGTCACCTGACAAATTAAATCGCAATATCATGTTTAAAAATTATTTAAAAATCGCCTTTCGAAGCTTTTGGAAGCATAAGGTATTTACCCTGATCAATATTATTGGGCTGTCAATAGGTATCAGCGCATCGCTGGTGATCTATTTGATCGTTCATTATGATTTCACGTTCGATAAATTTCATAAAGACGGCGACCGCATCTATCGGGTAGTGTCCAATTTTAAATTCCAGGGGAACCTGAGCCATAGTTATGGTGTTACCACTCCGATGACGGCAGGAATAAGGAACAATATTGCCGGTGTTGAAGTAATAGCCCCTTTGTATACGCTGAACCCTGATGTAATGGTTACGGGCAAACACAGCGCCCCCCGTAAAGTTTAAGGGCCAGGACCATATTACGCTTGCCGACCAGAATTATTTTAAAATAATCAATTATACCTGGCTTGCAGGTTCGCCCACTAAAGCGCTGAATGAACCCTATCACGTGGTACTTACATCTGAGCGGGCGAAAGTATATTTCCCCTCACTCACCTACGAGCAGATGCTCGGCAAAATTGTAACCTACGATACTTTAAAAACAACAGTATCGGGCATTGTTGAAACCATAAAGGAGAATACCGATTTTTCCTGCCACGACTTTATCTCTTACAGCTCGGGAAGGCCCAAAACCAGGCTTGGTATGGACCTTCAGTTAGACCAATGGGGAAGTACCAATTCCGCCTCTGAGATATTTATCAAGCTTAATCCCGGTGTTTCGGCAGCTAAAATAGAGGCGCAGATAAATGCGATGTACAAAAAGAATAATCCGCAAACCGCAGAACAATTAAAAAACTCAAGCGATCAAACCTATACTGTACAACCGCTCAGCGATATCCATTTCAACCAAACCTACGGCACTTTTGATTTCAGCGGCCCTGCAAATAAAGACAGATCTTATATGCTGCTGGCAATTGCCGGTTTCCTGTTACTGCTTGGCTGTATCAATTTTATCAACCTCACCACGGCACAGGCCACCCAGAGAGCGAAGGAGATTGGCATACGCAAAACCATGGGCAGTAGCCGTACACAGTTGGTAACGCAGTTTTTAAGTGAAACATTCCTGATTACCCTCTTTGCGGTAATTATATCAATAGGTTTAGCACCTTTGATCTTAAAATTGTTCTCAGATTTCGTAGCCCCGGGCGTTAAGACCGATTATATTCATCAGCCTGGTATTTTCTTGTTTTTGTTTGCTTTGACCATACTGGTTGGCATTTTATCAGGCTTTTATCCCGCGCTTATGCTATCGGGCTATAAACCGGTGCTGGTGCTCAAAAACCAGGCGCAAAGCAATAGCCACAAAACGCGAAATGCGTGGCTGCGTAAATCGCTCACGGTATCACAGTTCGTTATCGCCCAGTTTTTCATTATGGCCACCTTGCTGGTGAGTAAGCAGATCTATTATGCACTGCATAAGGATCTGGGCTTTAAAAAAGATGCTATAGTTTATGCCGAAACCCCATACAAGACCCGTAAAGCGGCAACCAACAGGGTTATGGCAAACAAATTGCGTGCCCTGCCCGGTGTAGAAATGGTTAGTGTAGGTTACCCGCCTCCGTCTTCCAATTCAACCAATAGCACTAATGCGACCTACAAGGATGGGAAAAAGGAAATTACTACTTCGGTGGAATTGAAATTTGGGGATGAAAATTACATAAAGCTGTACCATATCAAAATACTTGCCGGGCGTGGAATACAGCCCGGTGATACATCGCATGCACTGGTAATTAATGAAAAGTATGCTAAAGTGCTTGGATTTAAAACCCCGGCTGATGCCGTAGGTAAAGTGCTCGGAAAACTGAACGGTTCAAACGATATGCGTATCGTTGGTGTGGCCGGCGATTTTTATACGCATTCGCTTCAATCTCCAATAAATCCGGTCTTAATACTGGCGGCTGGTGATAAAGACAGCTGGCAGAATGGCGATATCCACATTGCCCTGAAACCTGAAACTGCCGGTGGCGGCGAATGGCAAAAAACGATGGCCGCTATGGAGAAAATATGGAAGGAAATGTATCCGGACGATGATCCTAATTACCAGTTTTACGACAAGTCGATAGCACAATTTTATAACCAGGAAAAGCAAACCTCAACCTTGCTCAGTTGGGCTACCGGGCTATCCATATTGATCAGCTGCCTTGGTTTACTGGGCCTGGCCATGTATACTACCGGCCAGCGCACCAAGGAGATCGGCGTACGTAAGGTGCTTGGAGCGTCTGTGACACAGATCGTGCGCTTGCTATCCATCGAATTAGTACTACTCATATTGCTGGCATTTGTCATCGTTACGCCGCTGGCTTGGTGGGCCATGAACAAATGGATGGAAAGCTATGTGGATAAGACGACGGTCAGCTGGTGGATATTCGCTGCAAGCGGCGCAGGTATGCTGCTGACGGCTTTCATTACATCCAGCTTCCAGACAATTAAAGCAGCTATTGTGAACCCGGTGAAGAGCCTTCGCTCAGAGTGAGCTATGGCTCTCGAAGAGAGCCTTCGAACTAAGGTAGCTTATGCTTGCGCCGAAGCTTTAGCGTAGGAGTATGCTTGCGCCGAAGCTCAGGGTAGAAGCATGGCTCCAGAAGAAAGCCTGCGCTCAGAATGAATTGTAATTTTTTCCCGTCGCGACAGGGTTTCTCACAGAGGATTTGGTAATTCAAAACCGCACGATCCGATGTCCGGTATCGTTACATAAATTCATTCAAATAAAAATGCAATTTGCTTAATATCAAAAAGTTAATAATTTGGAACATGGATTGAAGTAAGAAAAATACTTGAATCCATATACATTCCATATCAACCTGTATGACCTGGTATTTCTTGGTGCGATCTTCATCGGGCTCTGTTTTACCCTGCTGTTATGGGTCACCGGGAGAATCAACCATACCGCCAGGCTGCATCGCGTATTGGCGGTTTTCGGCCTGTTGTGGCTGCTGTGGATACCCTATGTGGCCGTGAACTATATCTTTTACCATAACCAACTGTGCATCCACGCGTGGTATTCGTTATATTTCATATTAACAGCGGCAATTACCTGGATAGCTGCGAAAGCCTTGTTAAAGCGAGGGATGACAAAGGATGAAGAATCTGCTCCGGTGCCGCTCGTTTCAAAGCCATTACCGTCGGCGGAATTGAAACAAAAAGGTATTTGGCTGAAAAAAGCCGTGGAAGCTGGCCTGTTTTACCAGGATGCAGAGCTCAGTTTAGGCTCACTTGCTGAAAGGCTCGACCTGCACCCTCATGAATTATCCCGTATCATCAACCTGGCGCTCAAAAAAAACTTCAATGATTTTATCAATGAGTACCGCATCCGGGAGGTAACCCGAAAAATGCAAGATCCGGCTTATGACCGGCTAACCCTGCTGGGCATTGCCCTGGATGCCGGGTTCAATTCCAAATCCACTTTTAACCGCACTTTCCGGCAGATGACCGGGAAAAGCCCGGCGGAGTATAAAAACTATCTGAAAAAAGAGCGCCCAACTTATCATTTGAGACGTTTTACCCATCCCATCGCGGTAATTTCGAATCATGAAGCCACTCCAAAGTGGTCACATGAGAAATTAAACCGTAATCATATGTTCAGGAACTATTTAAAGATCGCATGGCGCAATATGCTGCACAACAAAGTTTACAGCGCGCTTAATATTGTTGGCCTTGCTGCAGGGATGGCTGTGGCACTGCTTATTGGCTTGTGGATATATAGCCAATACGCTTATGACCGCTTCTTGCCCGGTTATGATCAATTGTACGAGGTGAAGCTCAATTTCTATCATAGCGGCGAGATTCACACCCAAAGAGGATCGGCATTGCCCCTGGTCGAAGAATTCCGCAAAAACTATCCCGAGGTAAAGTATGCATCAGAAACGGATTGGGGAGGGCAGCATAGCCTGGTGATCGGCGACAAGAAACTTGACCCCTTCGGTTTAAGCGTCGGCACGGATTTTTTAAAGATGTTCCCTTACCCCATGCTGAAAGGGAACCTTAACTCGGTTTTTAACAACCCTAACTCCATCGTTTTAACGGAGTCAGTTGCGAAGGCCTTGTTTGGCGACCAGGACCCCATTAATAAAACCATCAGGATAGATAATAAAAATAATGTGGTAGTAACCGGCGTAATGAAGGATATACCGGATAATTCAACTTTACAATTCAGCTATCTTTTGCCCTATAGTTATATCGAGCAAACCTACCCCGAGACTAAAAAAGAGCGCACCCACTGGCAAAATTATTCGTACCCCGAATATGTGCAACTACAGCCCGGTGCGAATGCTGAAGCCTTTGAAAACAAAATAAAAAACACATTCGCCAAATATGATCAGGCTACTAAAATAGAGATAACCTTGCAGCCCGCAAAAAACTGGCGGTTACTGGCTCAATTTAAAAACGGCAAGGCAGCCGATGGCCTTATTCAGTATGTGCGGATGTTTGGCATCATAGGCATACTGGTGTTAGTGATCGCCTGCATCAACTTTGTGAACTTGTCGACCGCCCGGGCCGAAAAACGTGCACTCGAGGTGGGTGTACGTAAATCGATCGGCTCATCGCGAAGAGATCTGATCATACAGTTTCTGAGCGAATCATTGCTGCTGACTTTTGTAGCTTTTGCAGTTTCTATCGCGATTGTTCAACTGGTTCTGCCTTCTTTTAATGACATAACATTTGGTAATATCTCAGTTCCATATACCAGTGTGATGTTTTGGTGTGTCATGCTGGGATACGTGTTGATTACGGGACTCCTGGCCGGAAGCCGCCCGGCATTTTATCTCTCTTCTTTTAAACCTGTAAAAGTTTTAAAAGGAACTATCCAATTAGGCAAGCGGGCGGCACTCCCACGCAAAATTATGGTTGTGGTACAATTCACCTGTTCAATTGCGCTCATCATCAGTACTATGATCATATATCAGCAGATAAAATATGCCAAGGACAGGCCAAAAGGCTACAACCCCGATAACCTGGTGATGGTAAACAGCAGCGATGATCTTAACAAAAATTACAACGCGCTCGAGCACGATCTTTTACAAAGCGGCCAGGTTGTTAGTGTTACCAAGGCCGCAAGCAATATGCTGTATTTCCCGGCATCGTTCACCATAAAGGATTTTCCTGGTAAGAAACCCGGCGAGTCGCTGGAGATGGCTACTACCGCTGTGTCGACCGACTATTTTAAAACAATAGGGATGAAATTTAGATCAGGGCACGATTTTGCGGACAATGCCGGGCCCGACACTTTAAATGTTGTGCTAAATGAAGCCGCAGTACAACGGTTCAGGTTAAAAGACCCGCTTACCCAGCTGATCACATTTGATTATAGTAAAAATCCAATGCGCATTATTGGTGTGGTAGAGAACGGAATTATTGGATCACCTTTTTATGCAGCCGGCCCTGCTCTTTACGTATACAATCCGGGCTGGACGGGCTCTATTATGTACCGGCTGGACCCCAATGTCGACAGGCAGCAGGCCATAAAAAAAATCTCGGCGATATTTAACAGGTATAACCCATCATTTCCATTTGATTACCGTTTTGCAGATGAAGCTTTTACCTCGACCTTTAAAATTGAGATATTGGTGGGCACATTGGCAAGCATCTTTGCCGGGCTGGCGATATTTATTTCGTGCCTTGGCTTATTTGGACTGGCGGCATACGTAGCGGAGCAGCGAAAAAAGGAAATAGGCATCAGGAAAGTATTAGGAGCATCAGTGTCACAGGTTTGGTTTTTACTATCCGCCGATTTTATAGGACTCGTTATTATCAGCTGTGTCATTGCGTCGCCTGTAGCACTTTACTTTTTGCAGGGATGGCTGCAAAATTTTGATTACAAGATCACCATAGGCCCGGGAGCATTTTTGATTTCAGCAGCCGTGGCTATTATCATAACCATATTTACAGTAAGCTACCAGGCCATAGGCAGCGCGTTGACCAACCCTGTCAAGAGCCTTCGATCGGAGTGAGCAGGATTGTCATTTGTCATTGGTCAATAGTCATTTGTGAGTAGGAGTTAACCAATGACCATTGACCATAACAACCTGCCAAAAAGAACTTAGGTCCCTAAAAGTGAGATCTGAGGTTTAGTTGAACACTATGTGGTGCGTTCCGGGGTGAGATACGGAACGCATTTTTATATCCGACAAGGTATCATACTTCGCTTTTATGAAGTTTGTAACTCCCGGAATTCAAAACAAACCAGAGAGCGGCAGCCTTTTGGAGTTCGCTGTAATCCGGTTCGCTGTCGGAAGCCCAGGCGATAAACCCATCAGGGCGTATCAGTACGGTACTCAGCCCTAATTGTTCTTTTGCCCGCCCCGAAACATATTTGATTTGGTCGCCATAATCACTCACCAAAGTTTTCAGTGACTCATTCCCATCAAAATCAAGCAATATTCCCCGGCCATCGTGCATTAGCTCGCCAACGGTCGAGCCGTCCGTTAACTCAAAATTTGGAACGCTGTAACCTGTTAAAGGGTGGTCGCCGAGATCGTAATGTGTATTAATACCCCATACCCGGCCTGCAAAATAGGTGGCACCATCATGCGTATCCATCAGGTCGCGGATGATCGCGTTCAGCGCACGGGCTTCCGGACCTGGGTTCATAATGGCAACCTGTGCACGCGACCAATCCAAAACCTGTGCACCAATAGGGTGCCGCTCCGTATAATAACTGTCTAATAAACCTTCCGGCGCTTCCTCCCGGATGGTCGCGGCAAGCTTCCATCCCAAATTCATGGCATCGCCCAGCCCAAGGTTTAGCCCCTGTCCTCCCAGCGGTGCGTGAATGTGCGCGGCATCACCGGCTAAAAGTACCCGTCCGTTGCGGTAGGTTGTGGCCTGTCGTGCGCGGTCAGTCCAGGTAGTTGCGATATGCAGGGCACTGATCGTAACGTCGGTGTTTGAAACGCGGCGCAGCACCTCCTGCACGTGTTCAAGCGTGACCGGCTTTCCCGAATCATGAAACGCCCCTCCATCAAAATCCTGTATTACAACATATCCCGGTTGCGATTGCAGGTACATACCTACTGCTGTCATGTTCCGGCCTGGTTTTAGTTTCTCCGGATCGGCAATATCAATTTGGGTAGTGTAGCCGGTAAACTCCGGCTCTGTCCCCGCGAATTCAAAACCGCCTAACTTGCGAACAACACTACGGCTTCCATCGCAGCCCACAAGCCATTTACCTTGAAAAGATTGGTCACCAGACTGAACAATTACCCCGTCCCCAGTTTGATGAAAGCCGGTAATTGCATGTCCGCGTTTAATTACTACACCGAGAACTTCCGCGCGGCGGGCCAGTACCGTTTCAATCTCCTGCATTTCAGAAATTAAACTGGGGGCAGTAGAGGTCGGCAGGCGATAAGTCCACTGCGAGGTGTCAACATCTCCCTCATGGAATGGTATTCCGGCAAAGTGCCCTGCCTGGCGGCGTACACCTTGTCCTGTATGCTGGTGGGGGTTTTTAAGGTGTTTATGTACCTCCAATTCTTGTAATAGTCCGCGGCGATAAAGCGCTTCAATAGTCGGCGCCGAGAGTCCCCGTATCCCAAAAGGAAGCTGCTTTAAGGGTGAGTGAGGGTTTTCCATTTTTTCCACTACCAAAACTGAACATTTAGCCAGTGCCAGTTCGCAGGCGAGGAACAAACCCACAGGCCCTGCGCCGGAAATGATTACATCATAAATGGTATGATCTTGTGCGGATTTATTGTTTTTAAGCGTAGCTGTCATAGTTGATTATTGAGCCACGAAATTGCGGAATGCTCCCGGTTCAGGATTGTACAAATGCGACAAAATCATTGCTTGCAATCGGTTTCTCTTTTCGTGCTTTGCGCGCGAATGCCGCCGGCGTAGTGCCGCTGTAGCGCTTGAATTCCCTGCTCAGGTGGGACTGATCCGTATAGCCCAACTCATGAGCCAGGCTGGCAAGATTGGAATCCGGATTAAGCCATAATTGATTTCGTACCCGCTCAAAACGTATCAGGCCGGACACATCCTTAACCGTATAGCCGGAAGATTGCTTGAAGTTCCTTTCCAGTGTACGCACCGTGGCGTGGGCCGCTACCGCTACCTGGCTTACCGGCATGGTGCCATTGGCTTTTCTCATAGCAACTCCCGCTTTAAATAGCATACTGTCACTGGCAATGCCCGACTTTGTATCCAGGAAATACTGCTTTACCTCAGCCAACGCTTCATCTATTCTACCGGCATGGATCCACTTATTCAACGTAGATTGAAGTTGGGCGACAGGATGCTCAAATATGCGCACTCCGCCTTTACCGGGATGCAGGCCGAGCAAATCGAATACGGTCCAGGGAAAGCACCTGATACCAATGATCTCTAAACGGTTTTCGGTATAAAAATGAACAGGTTGATTAAGTAGTCCCATCATAAACGGTGATGGCAATGGCTGCAAGCCTCCCTTGTGAACAATGCTACAGCCGCTTCCGAAATGAAAAATAATTTCAGCGTAACCATCAGGCTGTACCTCAAATCCCGATTCTATTTCTTCAGAATCCCATTTATTGTACCAAAAGCACTTTATGGTATCCTGTAGCTCTTCAGGAGGTTCGAATTCTTGGTGCTGCATTTTTAAAGATAGAATGTTATATTTAAAACGCACACGTGGCGCCTTGCAATCATCGTTAAACTTTTACGCCCCACTTCTCATTATGATCAATTAACAGGAAAAGCATCGGCTAACAAGTAGGAGAAATGTTGAGATACGGCTCATTAATAATTAATTTTCTTTCAATAAATATAAACAAAAAAGCCTCAAATCTTTCGACTTGAGGCTTTTGTTTTGAAAAGGTAGCGGGAGCAGGGCTTGAACCTACGATCGCTTACCAGCGGATAGGAGCACAGCGGGCTAAATGTATTGATCTATAAAAGCACATCACTCATTCAATATCCATCTAAGAATTTTTGCAATATTCTTAGCGTCATCTACTCCCCTGTGATGGGTGCCCTCCAAAGGAATACCAAGTATTGCCAAAGCGCCAGCCATGCCTTGTTCATGGCCTAACCTCTTTTTTAAAGCAAATAAAGTTTTAACGTTAATATGCGAAGGGCCGAATGGGTATCCAATGTTTAAAGCTGTACTCTGCCGTTGAAACTGCTTGGCATCATAGGCTCCAAAGCTCGCCCATGCGCGGCTGTTTGAATTATATTCTTTTCTTAAAATAGCACAAGCTTCTTTATAGCTTATACCATCTTCATTGATCATTTTTGGTGTTATGGTAGTTAATTCGGTACAAAAGTCACTAATGGTCGAGCGTTCCGGTTTAACTAAAATCCCTCTGCTATCAGAAATTTCTCCGGAATTTACATCAAGCAAACAAATACCGATCTCTATGATATCGTTCTCCATCCCTTCCGGTGAGGGTCCATCCCAGCAGGTTGCTTCTACATCTACTATTAGTATTTTGTCTAATTGCTTGGCCATTATCGTAATTCTTTAAACGCAAAAAAGCCTCAAATCTTTCGACTTAAGGCTTTCATTCTTATCAGGTAGCGGGAGCAGGACTCGAACCTACGACCTTCGGGTTATGAGCCCGACGAGCTACCAACTGCTCCATCCCGCACTATTTTTGATGTTAATGGCTTCCGGTCATAAACTCCGAAAGTGTTTTCAATTAGTCAAAAATGCAATTTGCACTCCGTTTTAATTGGACTGCAAAGATATAATTCGTTTCTTTGCAGTCCAAATAAAATTTTATATATTTTTTTATGAGTCATAAGGCAGGTTTTGTAAGTATAATTGGTAAACCCAACGCGGGTAAATCAACCCTTATGAACGCGTTGGTGGGCGAAAAAATGTCCATCATCACGCCCAAGGCACAAACTACAAGGCACCGTATCCTGGGTATTGTGAACGAACCTGATTACCAGATCGTGTTTTCGGATACGCCGGGTATCATCAAGCCGCACTATGCTTTGCAGGAAACCATGATGCACCAGGTGAACGGTTCCATCGTGGATGCTGACCTGATCCTGTTCGTGACGGATATTAATGAGAAATACGATGAGTCTGATGTAATCGAAAAGCTACAGGGTTCACTGGCGCCATTGTGTGTGATCATTAACAAGATCGATAAATCTGACGAGGAAACGGTAAAGGCTAAGGTAGAGTACTGGCAGGAGAAATTAAATCCTAAAGCGATATTCGCGGTATCGGCATTAAAAGATCATAATGTACTGGCCGTGATGAATTTCGTAATAGAGCATTTGCCCGAGCATCCGGCTTATTATGAAAAGGACGCATTGACCGATCGCAACGACCGCTTTTTTGCCTCAGAGATCATCCGAGAAAAAATATTCAAGATATACGAAAAGGAAATTCCCTACAGTACCGAGGTAATTATCACCGCGTTTATTGAGGGTGAGAATTTATACCGCATCAGTTCGGAAATTATTGTGGAGCGCGATTCACAAAAGAATATCCTGATCGGCAAGGGAGGCGAAACCCTGAAAAAAGTTGGCACCTACGCCCGCAAGGATATGGAGGAATTTTTCCAGAAGAAAGTCTTTCTGGAAATGTTCATCAAAGTGATCCCAGACTGGCGCAGTAAGAAAAATTACCTAAAGAAATTTGGGTACGAGGATTAGTTTTGGTTGGACGTTGTATGTTTTACGTATTACGTTTTACCTTTGCATTAATAATATGGAGCCCTGCTCCCAACATAACGTAAGACGTATAACGTTCAACGTAAAACCCTTTTTAATGAGCAACATAGTAGCCATAGTGGGCAGGCCCAATGTGGGCAAATCCACCTTATATAACCGTTTAACTGAAAGCCGTAAAGCTATTGTAGATGATTTCAGCGGCGTAACACGCGACCGCCATTATGGCGTGGCCGAGTGGACGCACCATTCGTTTACGGTGATCGATACCGGTGGCTATGTGGCTAACTCGGAAGATGTATTTGAGGCTGCAATACGCGAGCAGGTAGTAATAGCCATTGAAGAGGCTACCGTTATCCTGTTTATGGTTGACGTTACTACCGGCATTACCGACCTGGATGATGAAATAGCCGTATTACTCCGCAGAAGCAAAAAGCCGGTTCATGTAGTGGTGAACAAGGTAGATAACAATTCGCAGTAATCCGATGCAATTGTGTTTTACAGTTTAGGCTTGGGTGAGATATATAATATCTCCTCTATGACGGGCTCGGGTACAGGCGAGTTGCTGGATGCGGTAGTTGAGAGCTTTGACGAGGAACCAACTGAAGAAAATACCTTACCTAAGTTTGCAATCGTTGGCCGTCCTAACGTAGGTAAGTCATCTATTATTAATTCCTTAATAGGTAAAGAACGTAACATTGTTACGCCAATTGCAGGCACCACCCGCGATTCCATCCATATCCATTACAACCAGTACGGACATGATTTTATGCTGGTGGATACCGCCGGTTTGCGCAAAAAAACTAAGGTGAAGGAGAATATCGAGTTCTATTCTGTAATGCGTACCATCAAAGCGCTGGAAGAAGCTGATGTGGTGATCCTGATGATCGACGCGGTTGAAGGCATCGAATCGCAGGACATCAATATTTTTCACCTGGCCGAAAAGAATAAAAAAGGTATCGTTATCGTAGTTAATAAATGGGACCTGATAGAAAAGAATAATAAAACCATCAAAGTATTTGAAGAACAGATTCGTGATAAAATAGCGCCTTTTACTGATGTGCCTATTGTATTTACTTCTGTTACCGAAAAGCAAAGGGTTTTAAAAGTGATCGAAACAGCCCAGCTGGTTTATGAGAACCGTAAGCGAAAGATATCAACCTCCAAACTGAATGATATCATGCTGCCTATTATCGAAAATTATCCACCACCATCCATCAAGGGCAAATATGTCAAAATAAAATATGTTACCCAGATAGCAGGCGCATCGCCAATGTTTGCGTTTTTCTGCAATTTGCCTCAGTATGTGAAAGAGCCTTATTACCGATTTATCGAAAATAAGATGCGCGAAAATTTCGATCTCTCAGGCGCCCCGGTGCAAGTTTGGTTCAGGCAGAAGTAGTTTTGATGTGCTGATTCTGAAAGCACCATCATCCAATAACGACTTTAGATTATTTTAATCTAACGCGGCAACTGCTTTTTTCAACGTATTATCGGTACTGTTCAGCACCTGGAAATAGGCAGTATCGCCCCATTTGTATCGGGCGGCCATGGCTTTCAGCAGCAGTTTGATATTGTCTTTGGATATTTTGATCTCGTTTGAATCCATTTCCTTTAACGTTTGTGATGCGTAAAGGATAAAATCATCAAACTGATCGTTGCTCACATTATAGTTTTTTTGGAAACTGTCGTTAGTGGAAAAGCCTTTCAGCACCGGTTGCATTTTATCGATCACAAACGCGTTAAACAATTGCTGGTTACTCAGTTCCTGTATCAGCATGGTATTCCCGGTGGTATCAGCAGGCACAAATACATCCGGCATGATCCCGCCTCCGCTGAAAACCTTCCTGCCGTTGGAAGTGTGGTAGGTGGTGGCTTTTTTGAATGAACTGTCGCTCAAATAATTCTGTTCCGAAAATAGTTCGCCCTTTTGCATACGCCCGGCCAACTCATTACGGTAGTTTTCGATGCCTCCTCTATATGATTTTTGGATCGACCGTCCTGAAGGTGTGTAATACCGTGCTATGGTTAGGTTGATAGCTGAGCCATCGCCAAACGGAAATTGCTCCTGCACTAATCCTTTGCCGAATGAGCGGCGGCCCACAATTACGGCCCTGTCAAAATCCTGCAGCGCACCGGCCAATATCTCACTGGCAGAAGCTGAATATTCATCGATCAGAATCGCCAGTTTTCCGTGCTGGAATAAACCGGAATCTGTCGAAAAATAGTCTTCACGCGGTTGATGTACGCCCTGCGTATAAACGATCAGTTTGCCCTTATCTAAAAACTCGCTGGCCATCTCTGTTGCCGCATTGAGGTACCCCCCACCATTTCCGCGCAAGTCGAGCACTAGTTTTTGCATTCCATCCGACTTTAGTTTTTTCAGGGCATCACGAAAATCCGCATCTGTAGTAGATGCAAATTTGCTCACTTTGATATAACCGGTGGAAGGCGAAGTAATGTAGGCTGCATCCAGGCTACTCAGATCAACGTGCCCGCGTTTAAGGTGGTAAATATTGATGGATTTGTTGCCCGGCCTGATCACGGAAAGTGCTATTTCTGAATCTTTTGCGCCCCGGAACGTTTTATTAACCAATGTATGGGTAAGGTGCGTCCCCGAGAATTTTTTGCTATTTACATCGATTACCCTGTCGCCGGTATTAATCCCTGCTTTTTGCGCCGGGCTGCCTTCATAAACCTGTGTAATGATCAGCGTATCGCGCAGCAACTGGTATTCGATCCCGATCCCATTAAACTCGCCATCTAAACGCTCATTGATTGACTGCGCCTGCTGCGGCGGCAAATAAAGGGAATGGGGGTCGAGGTTTTGCAGGAGATTGTTAACGGTTATGCCTTCGATGCTGTCGATATTCACAGTATCTACATATCTCTGATGTACCAGCTTTAAGGCCCTCGATATTTTATTACCGGAGCTAAAACCCGGGCGTGAGTTGTCCCCCAGCCATAAGCCTAATGCTATGCCAAATAAGATCAATATTAACGACCTGAAAATTATCGCGGCGCCTCTCTTCATACAACAAACTACACGCAAAGTTAAGCATTGCATGGCACAGCAAATAATTTATGTGCCCACTTAACTTGGATTTAATGTTTTTTAACGATTTTTGTATTAAAGAAGTTCGACAAAATGGAAAGGACCACCGAGAAAGACTCGCATTACAGCAACCTGGAGCAGATGCCGGTGTCGGAGATCCTTAATAATATCAATAAGGAAGACCAAACTGTGCCGGATGCTGTTAAAAAAGCGATCCCACAGATAGAAAAACTGGTGGCCATTGTTACCGAAAGGATGAGGAACAACGGGCGGCTTTTCTATATCGGGGCAGGAACCAGCGGGCGGCTTGGTGTAGTGGATGCATCTGAGTGCCCACCCACTTTCGGAGTGCCTTTTGACAGGGTAGTCGGACTTATAGCCGGTGGCGATAACGCTATCCGCAAAGCAGTTGAATTTGCAGAAGACGATACCGAACAAGCCTGGAAAGACCTGTCAGCCTACCGTATCAGCGATAAAGATGTCTTGGTGGGTATTGCGGCATCAGGCACTACACCTTACGTAATTGGTGGGCTAAAAGCGGCCAATCAGAGAGGCATAGTTACCGGTTGCATCGTTTGTAATGTGGGCAGCCCGGTAGCTGACGAAGCGAAGTACCCGGTTGAAGTAGTAACTGGCCCCGAGTTTGTAACCGGATCTACCCGGATGAAAGCCGGAACCGCGCAGAAGCTGGTATTGAATATGCTAACCACCACTGTGATGATACAACTGGGCAGGATAAAAGGTAATAAAATGGTGGATATGCAGTTAACCAACAATAAATTGGTTGACCGCGGAACACGCATGGTGATGAACTATACCGGCCTGCGCGAACAGGACGCGGAAGAGCTTTTATTAAAATACGGAAGTGTAAGAAAAGCCGTTGAAATATACATGCAGGCCAAGTGATGAGCGGATATGCAGATGTGCAAATGATTGATTAGATTAAAAAGTCCCTGGGAGGGGAACATTGGAGAACATGCACGAGATAGAGCCATATTATAAATGGAGAGATGACTATGTAGCATCAGAGGATGAGTATTCACCTTTTTATGCTACTGAATATAATGAGTTTGAGTTTGATAAGCAGGTATACAATTATTTACTTCATCCGCAGTGGGATTCGTTTGGATCAAATACGTTATACCTGAAGGTTCTGTTTGCCGACTACGAGCGGGGCTATTCCATCATTGAATTCATTGGTGAATGGAACGATGCCATCAATAACGATATCATGCTGATGAAGCGCGAAATATTGGAGCTGATGATCGATAATGGCATCAATAAGTTTGTGCTGATCGGCGAGAATGTACTTAATTTTCATTCATCTGATGATTGCTATTACGAGGAGTGGTTCCAGGATGTGGAGGATGGCTGGATAGCGGGGATCAATTTCAGGGAGCATGTGATCGAGGAATTTAAACGGAACAATATCGATTACTACATCAACTTCGGCGGCGAGCTGGACGATGTGGTATGGCGTAACCTAAAGCCCATACAGGTATTTAAAAAAGTAGAGGAACAGCTAGTGAAACGGCTGAATTGAATGTGCCGCAGATTTTAATATTGCAATGATTAGACAATAAAAGCGTTAAACCATTTTGCATATTTTCATATCAAATAAATTATTAGATTCGTATAACTAAAAAATCAATTTTTAAATAAAAAATGGAAAATCAATTACCGGATTACACCAATGTGATCCAGATAGAAGATGCGGACCAATCGCGCAGGTTTATTGCCAGTGTATTTATGTGGATGTTTGTGGCTTTGGGTGTATCATCCGCTTGTGCCTTTGCCTTTTCAAGCAGCCCTGCGTTGCTTCAAACATTGTTTGATGCCACCACAGGAAAACCAACCGGGCTATTTTACATCGCCATGTTTTCGCCCCTGGCATTTGTATTATTGATCAGGTACGGGCTTAACCGTATATCTTACGCCGGCCTTACCGCTTTGTTTATTCTATATTCTGCGGCAACTGGCATCAGCTTAAGCTTTATACTTTTAATTTACACCTCGGGTTCAGTATTAGGGGTATTCTTAACCTCTTCATTAGTTTTTGGTGTGATGGCTGTTGCCGGGTATACCACAAAAACCGATCTGACCAAATTTGGCTCCCTGATGATCATGGGGCTTTTCGGGATAATCATTGCCAGCATAGTAAATTTCTTTCTGCATAGCACAGGTTTAGATATGCTCATCAGTTATGTTGGTGTTGCAGTTTTCGTAGGCCTTACCGCTTATGACGTGCAAAAGCTAAAAAGGATTGGTGCAGGCCTTGAATATGGAGACGCATCTGCTAAGAAAATGGCATTAATGGGCGGCTTGACTCTTTATCTTGACTTTATCAACCTGTTCCTGATGCTGTTGCGTATCTTCGGCAGAAGAAGATAATAACGAGCTTAAACGAATGAAATATCCCGGTCACCAATAGCGGCCGGGATATTTTTTTATATGGCAGCGAGGTATTATTTCGTTTTTACAAATATTTGATAGTATCTTTAGTTAAAATATAAGCCCGATAGCTCTCCTGAGCTATTTTTTAATGAAGAAACTAATAGCCATATCGCTCCTGTCGCTGCACCTGTTTAGCCTTTACGGGCACCTTGCATTGTATGCGTATTGCGTTTATGAGTCCAACCGTTTCTTTAACGAGCAGATCAGCAAGGATAAGTATAACGTTGGCGACCTGGTTGAAATGAAAATCCCAGTGCACATGCCTACCATAGAGGATTGGAAGGAATATAGTTACGTTAGCGGCCAGGTGCAGTTCAGAAACAATAGCTATAACTACGTAAAGATAAAAATGACCAGGGATACGGTTTACCTGATGTGCGTCCCTAATTACTCAACAACTAAATTAATTGGCGAAAATATTATTGACGCCCGTAAAGTTGCCGATATTCCCCTTAACAAAAAAGAGCATGTGCCTTTTGGCAAGGTAAGCACCTTAAGCGATTACAATTGCCAGGTATTGCAATTCAAGTTTGCGGTACCGGTTAAGATATTAATGAAGTCCAATAGTAACAGCCAGGCTGGTATTATTAAATCCTCCATCTGCAGCCCCGGTCAACCACCCGACGGGCCAAATTTCCTTTCCTGATTTAAATTTTTCGCGGATTATGACGGCGTAGCTAGCTGTAAAGTGGTTATGCTTAGTTGCTGTTGAATAGTACCATTGAGTTTCCATATTGATCTCCATGATGCAGATGATAGGATACAAATGCATTCTTCATCACCTGTTCAATATTCCCGGAAAATTTCATCCAAACAATTTAGGTAATAACAATGCGTAGTGGGTAATGCCCATAAATGCTTGTTTATTTAATGCAACTCCAGGTTTTTTCAACCGGGAGTTGTACACAGATGCTATAAAACATAAGATAATGAAATTTAATAAAAAATATTTGGTGATCGCGGGCGCGGCTATTTTGCTCCTTACCTGCGGCTTAATTACCGTCACGCGATCAACGTCCCACCAGGATATGATCGACCTGCTGAAAGACTTGAACAAAAGAAATTATGCCATGGGCAATACATTTAACCCTGAAGTGAAAATGGCCTATTGTGATTCCGTACTTAAACAGCCGGGTAATGGTCAAATCATCGGCTTGCTGAACTCAGATGCATCGCTTTCGCTCAAAGTAGGGCGGGAAGAAAAATCGGTTCGTATTTATGAGAGCTTGCTTAAAAAAACCGACTTTATGTCGCTTGAGCAATTACTGCCGGATGTTGGCATCGCTTATATGAGGCTGGGCGAGCGCAGTAATTGTATGTTTAATCACAACGGCTCGTCGTGCATATTTCCAATAAAGGACGGTGGTGTTCACAAGATCCAAACCGGATCAAAAAAAGCGATTGAAACCTATGAGGGCATCTTGGAGGCCCACCCGGATGATTATGAATCCAAATGGCTGCTTAATATTGCCTTCATGACCCTGGGCGGCTATCCTAAACAAGTACCAGCCAAATTTTTGATACCCAACCTGGATGCGGATAATGCCTACAAAGTAAAGCCTTTTACAGACATCGCCGCTGACCTTGGCCTGAATATTAATGGCAGGGCAGGTGGGGTAATTGTGGATGATTTTAATAACGATGGCTACCTGGACATTGTAACATCAGGATGGGCGTTGGACGATCCCATGCATTATTTTCAGAACAATAAGGATGGCACTTTTACCGATCTTACCGAACAATGTGGATTGAAAGGCATAACCGGTGGATTAAACATCCAGCAAACCGATTATAATAACGATGGTAACACGGATATATTTATTTTGCGCGGCGCCTGGAATAATAATGGTTTTGGCAATCAGCCCAGTTCCCTGTTGCGTAATAATGGAGATGGTACATTTACTGATGTGACTATACCAAGCGGACTCCTTTTCTTCCACCCTACCCAGGCGGCTGTGTGGGCTGATTTTAATAATGATGGCTGGCTTGATGTATTCATCGGCACTGAAAATTCAGGCGAAATGGATAAAGGCGGCATACATACTTGTTTATTATATATGAACAATCATGATGGCACGTTTACTGAGGTAGCGCAAAAGGCGAATTGCGCTTTTAGCTCATTTGTTAAAGGAGTAACTTCTGCTGATTTTAATAACGATGGCTGGGCGGATATTTTTATTTCTACCCTGGATGGGCAAAAATATCTGTTAAAAAACAAAGGAAAAGCCGGAACTATACCTGATTTTGAAGATGTTACTGCCCGGGCAGGCATTGGTACAAATACGAGGGGGACATTTACAACCTGGTTTTATGATTATAATAATGACGGCTGGCAGGATATCATGGTTGCTGATTACCGTTTCAACAGGAGTTTGGCCTACTACGCCGGGGCTGAAGGGATGGGAAAGCCTGAGCCAAATGCAGGTAATATCTACCTCTACAGGAACAATCATGACGGCACCTTTACCAATGTGACCAAAGAAACCGGGTTAGATAAAGTGGTTTACAGCATGGGGGGTAATTTTGGCGACATTGATAATGACGGGTACCCTGACATGTACTTTGGCACCGGTAACCCCGATTTTAAATCATTGGTACCTAACAAATTATTCAGGAATATTGGCGGGAAAATGTTTGCTGATGTTACCACATCCTCACGCCTCGGCAACCTGCAAAAGGGGCATGGTGTGGCATTTGCCGATTTCAGGAACAATGGCATCCAGGACATTTATGCCGAAATGGGTGGTGCTTACCGTGGCGACTCCTACACCAGCTCGCTATACCTTAATCCCGGGCAAAGCAACAATAACTGGATAAGTTTAAAGCTGGAAGGCGTGAAAGCAAACAATGCCGCTATAGGAAGCCATATTAAACTTTCATTTACTGAGAATGGCGTTAAGCGATCCGTATATAAGGATGTCAATTCAGGCGGGAGTTTTGGGTCATCACCCTTACGGCAGGAAATGGGGATAGGACAGGCAAAATCGATCGATGAAATAGAAATAAAGTGGGCAGGAAGCGGAACCGTTCAGCGATTCAGGAACGTTGCACCTAACCAGTTTTTACATATAACCGAGGGAAATAATACTACCGACGTGATCCATTTAAAAGAACTGCATTTTAAAAGGAAGCTTAATATGCCCTTATGTATGCCAATGACTGCAAGTATGAAATAAGTAGTAATAATAATTGACGGGCAAGTATTAAATTAAAAAATCAAATCGCCGTTTCTTTTGTTTCTGTAAAATATGAGTTACATTTAAATATTATTTAATCAATCAAAAATCATAAGACAATGCGGAAATTAATTTTAATATGCTGCCTGTTTATTGGGATAGTAGCCAAAGGCCAGGCCCAAACAAGCACCGACCCCGAAGAAAAGGCCAAAGGCTTACAAAAAGAATTAAAGTTGAGTGATCATCAAACCACCAAGGTGGCTGCCATTTACAAGGAATCGTCACAAAAATTTGAAAAAATCAAAGTGGCGGAACATGGTAATACCAATAAAATGACAGCGGCTATAGCGCCCTTACGCAAGGCTACTATCAAAAAAATAAAAGCGGTATTGACTCCTTCACAAGCTGCAAAATATGATAAACTGATCAGCGATCCCAAACATTCAGGAGCGAGCGGCTGGAGCGATGGCTGGAGTCCGGCATCGTCTTAACGAAATATCTCTAAATATAAAAAAAGCGGCTTAAGCCGCTTTTTTTATGAAATAATAACTTCAGTTTTTATTTGCTTCCGCCCACCTGCATCGGATTTATACCGCTTGACTGCCCCCTGGCGGGGCCGGCTACTTTCTGTTTGAACACCTGGAATTTTGTCGGTTCAGGCAGTTTCCCCCAATAATTATTGGTTTCATCAATATCGGCGGTTTCTTTCATCGGGTCTAAGCGAATCGAAGCTACTTCTTTATCCTGCACATAAAACTTAGATACGTGCTTCTCATTCAACCGCCAGATTTGCGCAGGTATGCGGTCAATCTGCTTGCTACCATCAGTGTAAGTAAATTCAACAATGATTGGCATCACTAGCCCGCCCTTATTGCTGAAATCCAGCTGGTAAAAATATTTACCGGCGTATTTCTGTTTATCCTCATCCGTAAATGTTGCCGGTGCGCCTTGTTGATAAGTCTGTGATTTTGCCAAGCTGCTGAATTTATTGCTGTCGACAGCGGCAAAACCGCGGTCATATTTCCAGTAAAAATCGCGTACAGCGGTATCGCGGTCTACATAAAAATTGATCTTCTTGTCTTCCCGGTTTCTCACTTTTGAGATATCCTCGAAAGTATTTACAGCAGGCGGAGTTAATTTATTATTGACATTCGCACCCCTGTTGCTAAATGGTACATCCCCATTAAGGTCGGCTTTTGCAGCCTTTACAGAGTCCAGTGAAATATCGCAAGGTTCAGTTCCGTAGAACCAGCCTCTCCAAAACCAATCCAGGTTCTCGCCGCTGGCATCTTCCATCGTTCTGAAAAAATCAGCAGGAGTAGGGTGCTTAAATTCCCAGCGACGTGCGTACTCTTTAAAAGCATAATCAAATAACTGGCGGCCCATAATAGTTTCGCGCAAAATATTCAATCCGGTTGCAGGTTTGGTATAAGCATTCGGGCCGAACCTTACGATGTTCTCGGAGTTGGTCATGATGGGTTCCAGTTCATTTTTAGGAAGTTTCATGTAATCCACAATGGTATAAGCCGCGCCTTTTTTGCTTGGATATTTGTTATCCCAAAGCTCTTCGGTCAGGTACTCCACAAATGAATTCAAGCCTTCATCCATCCAGGTCCACTGGCGCTCGTCGCTGTTCACGATCATGGGGAAAAAGTTATGTCCCACTTCATGAATGATCACGCCGATCATGCCGTTCTTGGTGCTCTCGCTATAGGTTCCGTCCTTTTCAGTACGACCATAGTTAAAACAGATCATCGGGTATTCCATCCCGTTTGAGGCTTCTACGCTCTGCGCAACCGGGTATGGGTATGGGAAAGTAAAGCTTGAGTAAGTTTTAACCGTATGCGCTACCAGGCGGGTTGAAAACTTGCTGTATAGGTTATAAGCTTCTTTGCCATAGTAGCTCATGCACATCACCTTTTTACCTTCAACATTCTGACCCATGCCGTCCCAGATAAATTTACGGGAGGATGTCCATGCAAAATCGCGCACATTATTGGCCTGGAAAACCCAGGTCTTTTTAGCTGAACTTGGGTTAGATTCTGCCTTTTTTGCTTCATCCAAAGTCACCATTTGTACAGGTACAGCAGATGTTTTTGCCTTATTATATCTTGCTAATTGGGTTGGTGACAAAACTGCGGCATAATTGATACACTCGCCTGTACCGCCAACCACGTGGTCAGCCGGCACAGTCATTTGCACATGAAAATTACCGAATGTCAAGGCAAACTCGCCCCTGCCGGTAAACTGGTGGTTCTGCCATCCCTGGAAATCGCTGTAAACACACAGGCGCGGGTACCATTGCGTCATGGTAAATAAGTAATTGCCGTCGCCGGGAAAAAATTCATATCCGCCACGACCACCACGTGTATTACGGTCTGATATTTTATAGGACCATTTTACATTAAAAACGTACTGCTGGCCCGACTTTAAAGCTGAAGGAAGATCGATCCGCATCATGGTTTTGTTG
>Ga0105237_10000811_pt1 | contig 42732 bp, 30 predicted proteins | sample KBSC24metaG_FD_81520 | JGI IMG/M metagenome (GOLD analysis project Ga0105237, IMG submission 81520) | Corn rhizosphere microbial communities from Kellogg Biological Station, Michigan, USA - KBS C2-4 metaG | ecosystem: Host-associated > Plants > Roots > Rhizosphere > Soil | place: Michigan, USA...
AGCGCCTCGTTACTCTTTGCACCGCGCGCCGGGGTGAGGTAAGTTGACAAAGTAATGCTCAGCTTTTTCATCGCCCTGAAAAGCTGTGTCTGAACAGTACGGGGGGAAATATCCAGGATCTCGGCAACCTCCTTGTATTTCAACCCGTCCTCTTTAATCAGTCTGAAAATGATACGGCATTGCTGTGGAAGCGCCTCGATGGATTGCTCCAGTTTAAATACCAGTTCCTTTTTCTCCAATTCCTCCTGTGGGTTAAAGGTATTTACAAATCGGAGCTCGTTGGTATCTTCGATCTGTACAAGGTGAATATTGGAGTATTTTTTAATGTAATTTAACGACTGGTTTTTCACCGCCACAAATAAATAGGTATCCAGCCGCTGTATATCAGCCAGGCTTTTTCGGTTGAGCCAGCATTTTACAAAAATATCAGATACAATCTCCTCGGCCGCTTCCTTTTGATGCACGTACATCATGCAAAACTTGATGAGCTGGGTATTGAACAGGTAGAAAAGGGACTCAAAGGCTTTGTGATCGTCATCATTGCTGATACGTTTCCACAAATTTGAGACATCAACCTTTCTATCTTTCAATGTTTATTTAGTTAATACAAGGGTAGCGGATAGTTAATAAGAACGTAACAATTATAATATATTAAATTTAAAATACACTATCTCCTTATGGATTTTAGATAAATTCAAAAATTCTTTAAAAAACCTTGTAGGCAATATGATTAAAAATGGTGTCTATGGGTTTGAATCTCCAATGAAATGAAAAAACTACTGATTGTCCTCTTTTTATTCATCGCCATTAAGGCATCTGCACAAAACCAAAAGCATACGTTCGCCCTCGGCGACAGCACATTTCTACTGGATGGCAAACCGCTGCAAATGATCAGTGGTGAGATGCACTATACCCGTGTGCCCCGCGAGTATTGGCGCGACCGAATGAAAATGGCAAAGGCAATGGGGTTGAATACCATCGGCACCTATGTGTTCTGGAACGCCCATGAAGCCGAAAAGGGCAAATACGATTTTACCGGCAATAATGACATTGCCGAATTTATAAAAATTGCCCAGCAGGAAGGTTTATGGGTAGTACTACGCCCCAGTCCATATGTATGTGCGGAATGGGAGTTTGGAGGATATCCATATTGGCTGTTGAAAGATAGTACGGTTAAGGTACGAAGTAAAGACCCACGTTTTATTGATGCCTACCGTAACTATATTAGCCAGGTAGCAAAGCAATTGGTGCCCCTTCAGGTTACGCATGGCGGCAATGTGCTGATGGTACAATTTGAGAATGAATACGGATCATACAGCGATGATAAGGAGTACCTGGAGCTTAACCGGAAGATGTTCAGGGATGCTGGCTTTGACGGGCTATTATATACGTGCGATGGACCCTCACAAATGCCAAAGGGCTATTTGCCCGGTTATTTACCTGCCGTAAATGGAGAGGAAGACCCAACCGCGGTAAAAAAACTGATCAACAAATATCATGATGGTAAAGGCCCGTATTATGTGGCCGAATGGTACCCGGGCTGGTTTGACAACTGGGGGAAACCACATGCCAACACAGGCTCAAAAGAAGCTGCCGAAACTCTGGATAAGATTTTAAGCGCCGGAATTTCTATCAATATGTACATGTTCCATGGTGGTACCACACGCGGGTTTATGAATGGTGCAAACATGGGCAAGCATGAGCCTTACGCGCCCCAGGTATCCAGTTATGATTATGACGCACCATTGGATGAAGCCGGCAACCCTACTGAAAAGTTCTACAAATTCAGGGAGGTGATCGAGAAACATCTTCCACCGGGAGAAAAATTGCCACCAGTTCCCGAAAAAAAGAAGACCATTACTATCAATAATATTAAGTTGACTTCACAGGCAGGTATATTTGATCAATTGCCAAAGCCGGTTACCAACAAAACGCCATTGAGCTTTGAAGACTTAAACCAGGCTTACGGCTATGTGCTTTACAGGACAAAACTACAAGCCAATACCGGCGGCTGGCTGAAAATAAAAGAGCTGCGCGATTATGCTATTGTTTATCTCAACGGGAAACAAGTAACTACGCTCGACAGGCGTTTGAACCAAGATTCAGTAAAGCTGGAAAATATACCTGCTAATGCGACGCTTGATATTTTTGTGGAGAACAATGGCCGCATTAACTACGGCCCTTTCCTGACCGACAACCGTCAGGGCATTACCCAAAAAGTAACTTTGAATGGCCAGGAAATTTATAACTGGAAAATGTATGGCTTTCCTTTTGCTGACATTGATCAATTTAAGTATTCAGCAAAAACGGTAGCCGGTCAGCCTGGGCTTTACAAAGGCATCTTCACGCTCGGCGAATTGGGCGATACTTATCTTGATATGCATGATTTCGGCAAAGGCTTTGTTTTTTTAAATGGACATAACCTGGGCAAATACTGGCAGATCGGCCCGCAGCAAACGATATACGTGCCGGCCGGATGGCTTAAACGAGGCAACAATGAAGTTGTGGTGTACGATGAACTAAAGAGCGGCCACACTACATTGAACGCACTACCCCATTCTATTTTAAATCAATTACAAAAACAATAAAATGAGAAGAAAAATTACCGGCCTGCTTGTTTTGCTTTTTGTATTGTCAATGTATAAAGCCGGCGCGCAGCAGAATGATGCCCGATATCCTATCATACCCTACCCTACTTCGCTTACTCCTGCCGAAGGTGAGTTTATCATAACACCTGCAACTGTGATTGTTGTTCCTAAACAACTTTTCAAAAACGAAGCGGCCGCACTTAATCAGCTTTTCTTCAGCAGTTTTGGAAAACCACTTAGAAAAATCGCTATTGCAGCGAAACATAGTATCAGACTGAAATATGATGAAAGTATAAAAGCGTATGAAGGATATACACTGGTAGTGACTCCGCAGCAGGTAACGCTTTCCGCACGTACAGCAGTCGGGATGTTTATGGCTGTTCAAACGATAAGGCAGCTTTTGCCCGCTGAAGCGGAGTACGGTAATACCCATTTTTTAAAGAAGATATCACTCCCTGCGCTTTCGATTAGGGATGAACCCGCTTATGCCTGGCGGGGCATGCACCTGGATGTCTCGCGGCATTTTTTTTCCATCGCTTATCTGCGCAAGTTCATCGATGTAATGTCTCTTTATAAGTTCAATAAGTTTCATCTTCATCTGACTGACGATCAGGGTTGGCGGATCGAGATCAAAAAGTATCCCAGGCTGACTGAGAACGGCGCCTGGCGCACTTTCAACAACCAGGACTCCGCCTGCATGAAGCGGGCCGTAGATAATCCCGACTTTAATATCGACCCGGCGCATATCATACAAAAAGATGGCAAAACCCTTTACGGCGGTTTTTATACCCAGGCTGAAATGAAGGCGCTGGTAGCCTATGCCGCGGCAAAACACATCGATATTATTCCCGAAATTGACATGCCAGGCCATATGATGGCTGCCATTAATCAATATCCATATTTAAGCTGCGATGGCAAGAGCGCTTTTGGCGAATTATTTTCGACGCCAATATGTCCTTGTTTACCTACTACTTCCCAGTTTGCCCAAGATGTTTATAGCGAGATCATGCAGATTTTCCCGAGCAAATATATCCACATCGGTGGCGATGAGGTTGACCGCTCCCTTTGGGCAAAATCCGATGAATGCAAGGCACTGATGCAAAAGGAAGGTCTAAAGAACACTGCTGAATTGCAAAGCTATTTCATCAACAACATGGAGAAGTTTTTTAACTCCAAAGGTAGGAAACTGATCGGCTGGGACGAGGTGCTGGAGGGAGGCATCAGTAAAACAGCCATCATTATGTACTGGCGCGGCTGGGTACCCAAAGCGCCCATTGAGGCAGCAAAAAATGGCAACCAGGTAATCATGACGCCAGGCAGCCCTTTGTATTTTGATAACCCTCCTGATAAAAACTCATTGCCGGCCGTTTACAATTTCAACGTAATACCCAAAGGGCTTAATGATACTGAGGCTAAAAATATCATCGGTGCCCAAGCCAACATCTGGACAGAAAACATCCCAACCGAAAACCGGGCCGATTACATGTATATGCCACGCATGACGGCTTTAGCAGAGGTGTTATGGACAAACAATAAGAATTACAATTCCTATCTAAACAGATTGACAGCAAACTATAGTCGCCTCGACGCGCTGAATGTGCATTACCGTTTGCCCGACTTGTCCGGTTTCCTGGAGTCGAATGTATTTACAGATCGCGACACGCTCAGAATTAATAAGCCCCTGGATAATGTGACTATCCATTATACAACCGATGGAACTGCACCAGTTGTGAGTTCGGCAGTTTTAAGCCAGTCTTTGGTTATAGATCATTCTCAGGTGGTTCGTGTGGCAGCGTTCAGACCGAATGGATCAAGAGGTGATATTTACAATCTGCAATATCAGCAGCAAACCTTAGCAGAACCTGAAAATGCAGCTAACCTAAGCAATGGTTTGATCTGCAGCCAGTATAAAGGCAGTTTCAAGGCCACAACGCGGATACCGGATAGGAAAGCTGATACCGTGATGAGAGTGCAATCGGTCAACGTACCAAAAGAACTCGAAGCGCCAAGTTTCGGGCTAAAATATCGCGGGTATCTTGACATCCCGCAGGATGGCATTTATAGCTTTTACTTTACCTGTGATGACGGCGGCGTATTGAAGATCGCGAACCGGGAAGTGGTTAACAACGATGGCAATCATTCAGCGATAGAAAAGGATGGACAGGTGGCGCTGAAAAAGGGGCTGCACAATATTGCGCTCGATTTTGTGGAAGGCGGTGGCGACTATACACTGAAATTAAAATACAGCCTTAACGGATCTGAACCGCGGGATATCCCCGCGGAGTGGCTAAAAAATTAATAATTTACCTATGAAAAACTTCTTTATCCTTTGTCTGCTGATTGTAGCAGGCGGCGTAGCCTTTGCCCAGGCCCCGCCAAAACCTTATGGGGTATTGCCAACCAAAGCCCAACTCAACTGGCACGAAATGGAGATGTATTGTATCATACATTTCGGGGTGGATACCTATACGGATAAAGAATGGGGCACCGGTGACGAAGACCCTGCGATATTAAACCCCTCTAATTTTGATGCCATGCAGATCGTCGGCGCTGCAAAAGCCGGGGGATTCAAAGGAGTAGTTATCGTAGCCAAGCATCACGACGGTCTTTGTCTCTGGCCCACCAAAACTACGGAGCATAACATTACGAAAAGTCCCTGGAAAGATGGCAAGGGCGATATCATCAAGGAATATCAACTGGCCTGTAATAAATTAGGTATTCAGTTGGGCCTATATTGCTCACCCTGGGACAGGAACAATGCCGAGTATGGCAAACCAGCCTACGTTCAGATATACAGGGAACAATTAAAGGAATTGTATACCAACTACGGCCCGATCTTTATCTCGTGGCACGATGGTGCCAACGGAGGCGATGGCTATTATGGCGGAGCACGTGAGGTGAGAAAGATCGACCGCACGAGTTATTATGGCTGGGATACCACCTGGGCGATGATTCGCAAATTACAGCCCAATGCGGCTATCTTCGGGGATATTGGCCCCGATGTGCGTTGGGTTGGTAATGAGGAAGGCCACGCCGGCACTACCTGCTGGGCCACTTACACACCGCAGGCCCCGGATGCAGGTAAAAAACCATCCAATGGCTATAGCAAATACTGGCTGGCAACCGAAGGCACCCGAAATGGCGATTACTGGATGCCTGCTGAATGCGATGTCCCGCTGCGGCCGGGCTTTTTTTACCATGCCTCGCAGGATGATAAAGTAAAAACGCCTTATCAACTCCTTGATCTTTATTACCAGAGCGTTGGCCGCGGCGCAGATATGGATCTGGGCATAGCTCCCGATAAACGTGGGATGATCAATGAGCATGATGTTAGGTCCCTTAAAGAGTTTGGCGAATTACTGAAGCAAACATTCGCTGTAAATCTTACCAAAGGAGCAAAATTTACAGCAAGCAATATTCGCGGCAATAACGCTAAAAAGTATGGGCCGGTAAACCTGGCAGATAATGACCGTTACAGCTATTGGGCCACCGATGACAATATTACCATCCCGCAATTGACTGTAGATATGAGTACCTTGAAAACGTTTAATGTGATCCGGCTGCGGGAGAATATTAAACTGGGGCAACGCATCAGCAGTTTTACAGTAGAGGCGTGGGAAAATGGGGCCTGGCAGCAGATCGCCGCAGGTACAAGCATTGGTGCGAACCGCCTTATCCGTTTGCAGCAGAACGTCGTTACCAATAAGGTACGGTTGAAAATTACCGGCTCGGGGGCGTGTATTGCTTTAAGCGATTTCGGCTTATTTAAAGAACCGGCACATTTAGTAGCACCCAATATTAGCCGGGATAAAAATGGCCATGTTACCATCAGCACAGACGCACCCGTTGCAAGTATCCGGTATACTATTGACGGTACAGAACCTGGTTTGGGTTCAGCAATTTACAAGGAACCATTTCTGCTCATTGATGGCGGAACGGTAAAAGCCCGCAGTTTTGAAACCGGTAACAAAGCAAGCGAATCAACTTCCGGCCAGTTTGGTTTATCGAAATCAGGCTGGAAAGTATTGGATACCGCTGCTCAAAATCGTAGCAGAAATAAATATGAAAATGCCATCGACGATGATGAGAAAACCATTTGGAGCACATTGCAGCGCGACATATCGGCCACCGCCAAATTCCCGCAGGATATCAGTATCGACATGGGAAAAATACAAACCATAAAAGCCTTTACTTATTTGCCAAGGCAAGACAAACGGATAGAAGGAATAGCAGACCGGTATATTTTTTACAGCAGCACTGACGGCACCAACTGGCAGAAAGTTACCGAAGGCGAATTTGCCAATATTAAATCGAGCCCAATTGAGCAGGAAATACCATTATCGCAAACGATAAGTACCCGATATTTTAGATTTTCAGTATTACATATAATTAGTGGCAACGGCGTAACTGTGGCGGAACTCGGTGTAAAAGTAAAATGATATAGAAAAACGGACTTTAAAGAAGCAGATTAAGTGGATTAGGATAATTATCGCTCTGATCCTCGGCCACATTGTCGAGGCATTTGAAATCCTTTTCGATCAACAGGAATAATTCGTTATCGTTATTTTCAAAACCCACCGTATCAGTGGATGTCCATTCTGCCGACAGGCTATCAGGCATAAACAGCGTTATTTTATTGCCTTCAAATGTTGCAGATAAATTATTTCCTGCGTTTCTCTGCAGCGCATATGTTAATTTTTGCCCGGCGAAATTAGTATGGTCTTCAATATAACCATCTTCTTCAAAGCGGCTGACATCACTTTTAGTTAACCGGTACCGAAGTGAATTTCCTTTAATGCGTATTTTCATTTTTTATCGTTTAATTGGCCAGGCTGGCTACTGCCCCTATAATAATGATAGCCGGATAAGTTAATTGCTGACTTTCGGCCATTGCAGGTAAGTCCCTCACCAACCCTTTTGCAGATTTTTGATTAGGCATTGATGCATGCTGTATAATTGCCGCCGGCATATCTCCATTACCCGATTCGATATAGGTTTGGGAAATTTCGTGCAGCTTTTTCATGCCCATATAGATTATTACCGTAGCATTACTTTGGATAGCCAGTTTTAGGTCAGTCGATAACCTGCCATCTTTTTTGGTACCGGTAACCATCCAAACGCTTTCGCTCATGGCGCGGTGTGTAAGCGGTATACCTTCGAGTCCTGATGCCTGCATGCTGGTAATACCTGGTATAAAATAAGTTTTTATGCCATTTTCCCGTGCAAACAATACCTCTTCAAACCCACGCCCGAATATAAAAGGGTCGCCTCCTTTTAAACGAACCACGCTGCCGTATGTAAAAGCAAAGTGTTTGATTAGTTCATGTATCTGTTCCTGCGGTGTGTAATCGCCATAAGGCTGTTTGCCCACATATATCTTCTCGCAATCTGGCGGAGTAAGGTCCAGCAGGTCTTTATTGGCAAGATTATCATATAATACCACTTTAGCCTGCTGCAATAGCCGGTATCCTTTTACAGTGATCAATTCCGGATCTCCCGGGCCTGCACCTAACACAAATAGTTCGGGTACTACAGATTTATCTTTCATTTTATCAAATCATTTTTCACTAATAAACCGCTAAAAAGAATAATTAATCCTTTTTCAACAAATTTACTACATAAAATATGATTTAAATCATGAAATCCTCTAAAAAATAGAGGCAAAATCAACTTAATTATTACAATTATCATAAAAATCGCTAAAATCCATCAAAAATTGCGTCTTTTTTTGGCGCATAACTTAATATTGATTAATATTGTTATTGTAAATGCATTTCAGGTCGCAACTTAAGTGCATTTATCGGTCGAATTGCTTTAACATTTAAAAAAACGCGCATGTCAAACCCAACCATAGTCGTTGTTGGCAATGGAATGGTAGGTTATAAGTTTTGTGAAAGACTAATAGCCAAATCATCCCGGTTCAATATCATAGTTTTTGGCGAAGAGCCACGTCATGCTTATGACAGAGTGCATCTAAGCGAATATTTCAATGGAAAATCAGCCGACGATCTCTCATTGTCATCCCTGTCATGGTATGCTGAAAACGGCATAACACTACATCTCGGCGATCCGATACAGGAAATCAACCGAACCTCTCAAACCATACATTCTTTATTGGGGCTCACTATCCAATATGATTATTTAGTACTGGCCACAGGCTCGTCGGCCTTTGTGCCGGATATCCCCGGGGTTGAAAAAGATGGCGTGTTTGTTTACCGCACAATTGAGGACCTGGAGCTTATAAAAACCTACGCTGCAAATGCCAAAAATGGCGCTGTAATGGGCGGAGGGCTTTTGGGCCTGGAAGCCGCAAAAGCCCTGATCGATCTTGGAATAGAAGAAACCCATGTGATTGAGTTTGCACCGCGACTGATGCCAAGACAGATCGATTCGGCAGGTAGCGGAATGCTGCAATCGAAACTAAAAGAGCTGGGGCTAAATGTTCATCTGAATAAAAGCACGTCATACATAGGTGGCGATCATAAAATAGAAGCGATACATTTTAATGATGAAAGTGTGCTGGCTATCGATATGCTGGTGATATCCGCTGGCATACGCCCTCGCGACGAACTTGCAAAACTTGCAGGACTACATACCGGCACCCGCGGCGGAATTATAGTGAACGAAAAAATGCAGACCAGCGACGACCGCATTTTTGCCATAGGCGAATGCGCACTGTACGAGGGAATGATATATGGCCTGGTAGCGCCCGGCTACGAAATGGCTGATATTGTAGTGGCTCAGTTGACGGAGGGAAGTAAGTTATTCTACGGCTATGACATGAGCACCAAACTAAAACTGATCGGTGTGGATGTAGCCAGCTTTGGGGATGCTTTTGTTACCGAGCCTGATTGCCGGACCATTGTTTTCGAGGATACCCATAAAGGAGTATACAAACGCATCAATATTACCACAGATGGTAAATACCTGCTTGGTGGCATTTTAATTGGCGATGCCGATGCCTACAATATTTTACTGCAGACAGTTAATAATAAGATCATACTTCCGCCCAACCCTGAGGACCTGATATTGGGATCAAGAGGAGGCGCTGAAAATGAAGGCACAGGCATAATGAGCCTGCCGGATGATGCGCTCATTTGTTCGTGCGAGGCGGTGAATAAGGCGTCTATTTGTTCGGCCGTCAGCGAATTAGGCGTAAGCAGTATAGATGGGATGAAGAAATGCACCAAAGCTGGAACAGGTTGTGGTGGCTGCATCCCGTTGGTTAAAGATCTGATAGCAGGCACCATGAAGGCAAACGGGCAGTATATCAAAAATGTCATCTGCGAGCACTTTGAATATTCACGACAAGAACTGTATGACCTGATAAAGATCAATAAGCTTAAAAATTACGATTTGGTGCTCGATCATTTTGGAAAGGGTGACGGATGCGAGGTTTGCAAACCAGTAGTGGCGAGCATTATGTCGAGCCTGTGGAATGACGTGATCGTAAAACAGGATACCATACAGGATAGCAATGACCGCTTTTTGGCGAATATTCAAAAAGGAGGAACTTATTCAGTAGTGCCGCGCATCCCGGGTGGCGAGATCACCCCTGACAAACTGATCGTTTTGGGGCAGGTGGCTAAAAAGTATGGCTTATACACCAAAATTACCGGCGGACAGCGCATTGATATGTTCGGTGCCCATGTAAATGACCTGCCTTTGATTTGGGAAGAATTAATAGATGCGGGCTTTGAAAGCGGCCATGCTTATGGAAAAGCCTTGCGCACCGTAAAAAGCTGCGTGGGTAGCACCTGGTGCCGGTTTGGCTTGCATGATAGTGTTTCATTTGCCATCGAAATTGAAGACAGGTATAAAGGCATACGTGCGCCGCATAAACTAAAGGGCGGCGTAAGCGGATGTATTCGTGAGTGTGCCGAGGCGCAGTCAAAGGATTTTGGCATCATCGCTACCGAAAAGGGCTGGAATCTATACGTGTGTGGCAATGGCGGTTCAAAACCACAGCATGCGCAATTGCTGGCCAATGATATTGATAAGGAAACACTGGTGAAATACCTGGATAGGTTCCTGATGTTTTATATCAAAACGGCTGATCCACTTACACGCACGGCAACCTGGTTGAATAAAATGGATGGCGGCATGGCTTACCTGAAAAATGTAGTGATAAATGACAGCCTGGGCCTGGTTAGTCAACTGGAGGACGAGATGCAATCGCTCATAAACACCTATCACTGTGAATGGAAAGAGGTGGTCGACAACCCGGATCTGCGTAAGCGGTTTGCGCATTTTGTTAATGCACCGGAAGAAAAAGATCCCTCGGTTCAATTTGTACCGATGCGCGAACAGGTAAAGGCGAAATGGTAGCTGATTTGTCATTTGACATAATATAAAGAGATCGACTTAGAATTTAAAAGATATGGAAACAACTATTGCGATTGAATGGATACTAGCCTGTTATGCTGATGATGTGCCGGAAAATGGTGGCGCCTGCGTAAAACATGGCAATGAGCAAATCGCTGTTTATAATTTTTCGCGGCGAGGCGAGTGGTATGCCACTCAAAACCTATGCCCGCATAAGCAGCAAATGGTTTTGTCCAGGGGGATGATAGGTAGCTCGGGTGAGGCATGCGAGCCCAAAGTTGCATGTCCGTTCCATAAAAAAACGTTCTCGTTATTAACAGGTGAGTGCCTGGGCGAGGATGATTTTAAAATTACTACTTATCCTGTAAAGGTGATTGACGGCAAGGTGTACATAGGCATCGCAGCCTGATGATAATATTTTTCAATACATTGTTTACAATCTATTGGACCTAAATCCATCCTGAGAAGAGGTGGCCTTTAAGTCTCCCCGTCGCCCGTCGGGGATGACTTAGAGCATATAGTTTACAGGTCGTCAGCAGTCAACTGCAAAAGTTTCTCCGGATCGGTAATGATTATCTTTTTACCGTTTACTTTGATCATATTTTCTTTCAATAATTCATTCATAACCCGGAATACCGTTTCATAAGTCGCCCCTGCAAATGATGCCAGGTCCTGGCGCGAAAGCTCAATAGCTATCGCCCCATCCTTATTTGTGCCAAATTGTTCCCTTAAGGTGATCAATGCCTGTGCAACACGTCCTTTTACCGACATATGGGCAAGGTTCCGCATTTTTCTTTCCGACTCCTGCAGCTCGTCGGCAAAAAATAACATCAGTTTATGAGCGAAATTATTGTTTGTTTTTAATGTAGCCTCAAAAAAGCTGATATCAACATAACATACAAGTCCAGCCTCGAGCGCCGTTGCCGAAACAGGGTAAACATTATTGGTTCCCAATCCCCTATGTCCAAAAATGGCTCCCCTTGTTGCAAACCGGATGATCAATTCCTTGTCTTTCCCCCACTTCTTATGAACTTTCACATTTCCTTCATATGCAAAGTAAATCCCTGTAACCTTATCGCCCTCTCTGAAAATCACTTCACCCTTTTTAACCCTGAGGTTCTTTTTATGGGCAGCAACAGCAGGGAGCCACTCAGGTAACGAATGCCTGCATAAAAAACAGTCCTCCAGGTTACATCCTTGTTTTATTTCTTTCATTTTTTAAAAAAGCAATGAAAATTGATGTGAAAATTATAATTATTAAAATTTACTTAAGTACTTATCTCGTACCTGGTGTAAAATTGACACAATTTCATTTATAAAGTCAAAATACTATTCATCTAGATAGGATTTTTGACATAAATGCCGAATTAAACCAGGAAAATATCAAACATTATTGGATTTTATGTGCCAATTGTTAATTTTTCAATTAGTAATAATTCATTTAAGTTATTTTTTTATTAAAAAAATCAAAATATTATCATAAAATATCAACATTTTATGATGTAAATTATAAAAATGATGAATTATCGAATACTTTATTGACCATTTCCATGAAATTGAATATATTTATATCGATGAAAGTTAAATATCACGATGATTATCCAAAATCTATGGCCTATGATAAAAAATAAAACCAAATAAAATAAAAAAATCCCTGCCGGGAGGTCGCATTCCCGGACAGGGTTAAACAGTTTTTATCGCTTTAACAAAAAAAACCATTTCAAATGTACAAAAATGTATTAAACCAACGCATTATTGGGCAAATTCTATTATTTTCATCATGTTTTGCATTTACACCCTCAAATGCACAAACAATAAGCCCCAATTCCACACTAAGCTATGCCAATGCTGATGCAAAATCAGATAAAAGATCAGATCATCCTCCGGCGGACACCGTAATCAATCCAAAACCAATCCAGGCCGACACCTCATGGAAGCCTGTAAGAAGATTATGGGGGTACGCCTTCGGCGATTTTTATTACAACGCACATGCCGATGCGGCCAACAGGGGCGCCGAAACCAATTATAATGGTGTACCTACTTATAGAAATGCCTTTCAGTTCCGTCGCATCTATTTAGGTTACGATTACGATATCAACAAAAAATTCTCGGTGGAGGTACTGTTAGCTTCTGAGCCAACTGCCAATACCGCCACTTCAGGCACAACAGCCATATCCAACGGCGATAATCTCGCAGATAACAAGATGTCCTTCTACATCAAAAATTTCGCTTTGCGAACAAAAAATGTTTGGAACGGTACCGACTTCGTGATCGGGGAAATGTTAACACCAGCCTTCCCGCTATTAGCAGAAAAAATATGGGGCTACCGTTCCATTGAAAGAACTATTGCCGACTTCCACAAAACCAATGCTTATGATGTAGGCGCTTCATTGCAGGGAGTTTTTGACCCAGCCACTAAAAACTTCGGCTATAATGTGTTGATCGGTAATAATACTACCGCCAGTTTATTATCGGCAGCCAATGCCAATAGCGGTTTTTTCAAGGCGTTTTATGGCGATGTGTACGCGAAATTCCTTAATCAGAAATTGATCGTTGATGTGTATGCCGATTATATGCAAACAGCCAGCACAACAGGTACAGCACCTGTTGTTGGCCCGCAATCACGCAATATGTTCAAAGGATTGGTAGCTTATACAACCCCAAAGATCACTTTTGGCCTGGAAGCATATACTCAAAAAATCACCAATGGGGTAACCACCACAGACGGCGCAGGCACTAAAACAGCTAGCGATGCAACCGTAGAAGCCATTTCGGTTTATACTCATGGAGCTATCTATAAGGATAAACTTGGTTTCTTCGCGCGCTACGATGGCTACAACCCTGATAACGACTTTAATGCCGCCTATGCTTATAGCTCTAATACCAACCTGGCAGGCTATAGCCCCATAACCAAAGAACATTTTTATACTGCAGGGTTAGATTTTACACCTGCCAAAAATGTACACTTTGAACCTAATCTTTGGATGATACAATACAAGGATCAGCGGAACCCATCTGTAGCAGGCTATATACCCGATAGTCATGTACTGGTTTACAGATTAACATTCTATTTCGTTTTTGGCAAATAAAATAAGGAGAAAAGAATCATGAACAATCAACTCACCAAACTCAATATATTCTCAATAAAGGGCGTACAGATGCGCACCTTTCATATTACCTGGCTTATGTTTTTCGTGTGCTTTTTCGGCTGGTTCGGCCTTGCACCATTGATGCCGACCATCAGGGCCGAATTACATTTAACAAAAGCCATGGTAGGCAATACCATCATTGCATCGGTAGCTGCTACCATTATAGCAAGATTGATTATCGGCAAACTTTGCGATACGTGGGGGCCGCGCAAAACGGCAGTCCGGTTATTGCTGATAGGTTCATTGCCCGTATTTTTTGTAGGCCTGGCGCACGACTATATGTCGTTTCTATTATTCAGATTGGCGATAGGTGTTATCGGCGCATCATTTGTGATCACACAGTTCCATACCTCCATGATGTTTGCCCCTAATATAAAAGGGACGGCCAATGCAGTTACCGGCGGCTGGGGAAACCTGGGGGGCGGCGTAACCAATATGGTAATGCCTTTGATCTTCGCAGCAATAGTAGGTTTCGGTTATACTAAGGGCGAAGCATGGCGCTATGCGATGATTGTGCCGGGAGTAATGATGCTGATTATCGCATACCTGTATTATAAATATACAAAGGATACCCCTGAGGGAAATTATGACGAAATAGGATATACTAAAACACAGACCAAAACCGACTGGTCTATTTTAAGTGACTGGCGCGTTTGGGCTTTGACCATGGCTTATGCCATGTGCTTTGGCATGGAGATCACGTTTGATAATGTGGCCTCACTGCATTTTGTCGATTCCTTCCACCTCTCTCAAAGCACGGCTGGTTTTTGGGCCGGAATATTTGGTTTTATGAACCTGTTTGCCAGGGCATTGGGTGGTATCGTATCAGATAAAGTTGGCCGGAGATTTGGCATGAGAGGCAAAGGATTATTGCTTGCGGGGGTTTTATCACTGGAGGGTTGCGGACTGATCTTATTTGCTCAATCGGGCACATTGCTGGTGGCTATTGTATCCATGCTCTCATTCGCCTTGTTTCTCAAAATGTCCAACGGAGCTACCTATGGCATAGTGCCTTTTGTAAATACAAAAAATGTAGGCATGGTAAGCGGTATAGTTGGAGCAGGCGGCAATTTGGGTGGAATGATATTCGGATTCCTGTTTAAATCATCAACCATCACTTATGTTCAGGCTTTTACTTATATCGGTTACGCGGTAATTGGAGTGGCATTGATCATACTGATCACCAGGTTCCAAAAACAAACGGTTTTAAAGGAGGCGGTTGATGGTGGCGAAGCATTGGCGGGTGGCATGGCTTGATAAATAAAATTGAATGACAATAAAAAAGCAGCATATCCATACTTCCACTTCCACCTGTTGTTATTGCGGGGTTGGGTGTGGTGTGCTTGTTCACAAAGATAAAAACGACAAAATTTTAGTTGAGGGGGATAAAAACCACCCTGCCAGTAAGGGGATGCTTTGCAGTAAGGGTCTCAACCTGCACTACACGGTTAACGACAAAAGCGACAGGCTGCTTTATCCGCAAATGCGTTATAATAAAAGCATGCCTATGGAAAGAGTTAGCTGGGATGAGGCGCTTGACCGAACGGTGGCAGTTTTTAAAACATTTATCAAGAAATACGGACCAAACTCCGTGGCATTTTATGCATCCGGCCAGTGCCTCACGGAGGAATATTATGTTGTCAATAAACTCATGAAAGGGTTTATCGGCAGCAATAATATCGATACCAATTCGCGGCTTTGCATGAGCAGCGCTGTGGCTGCCTACAAAATGTCATTGGGCGAGGATAGCGTGCCCCTTTGTTATGATGATATTGAACTGGCTGATTGCTTTTATGTTACCGGCGCTAATCCTGCATGGTGCCATCCAATTTTATGGCGCAGGGTTGAAGCGCATAAAGCAGCTAATCCGGGTGTTAAAATTATTGTGGTAGACCCGCGGGTAACCGATACCTGCAGCATTGCCGATTTGCACCTGCAGATCAATCCCGGGACGGATATCATACTCAATCATGCCATTGGCAGGGTATTGATAGAAAACGGAGACATCGACCTGGATTTTATCACCAACCATGCTGAAGGTTTTGAGCAGTATAGTACGCTGGTATTCCAGAGGCCCCTGGCGGAATCGGCAAAAATATGCGGAGTTGACGAGGATAGTATCCGGCTTGCCGCAAAATATATAGCAGAAGCAAAAGGCTTCATCTCGATGTGGACGATGGGCCTTAACCAAAGCTCGGTCGGCGTAAATAAAAACCTGAGCCTGATCAACCTTAATTTGATTACCGGGCACATCGGGAAGCCGGGTTCGGGACCATTGTCTTTAACCGGGCAGCCTAATGCCATGGGGGGGCGTGAAGTGGGAGGATTAGCTAATTTATTACCCGCCCACCGCGACCTGAACAACCCATTACATCGCCAGGAAGTACAAAAATTTTGGGGAGGAACTGTAATTGATCCCAAGCCAGGATTAACGGCCACTGAAATGTTTGAAGCGCTGAACGACGGGCGATTAAAAGCAATATGGATACTTTGCACCAATCCACTGACCAGTTTGCCAAATGTCCGGCTCGCGGAAGAAGCATTAAAAAAAGCGAAGTTTGTGGTGGTGCAGGAGATTAGCAATAAGTCCGAAAGTTTATCTTATGCCGACGTGATACTTCCTGCGGCTGCCTGGGCCGAAAAGGAAGGCACAATGACCAATTCTGAAAGGCGGATCAGTTATTTAAACAAAATAATCGATGCACCCGGCGAAGCTTTACCCGATGCAGAGATCATTTGTCGTTTTGCCCGGAAAATGGGCTACAAGGGCTTTGACTATAAAAATGCTTCGGCTATTTTTGATGAGCATGTAAAACTCACCGCGAGAACGAATATGGATATCAGCGGTTTAAATTATGATATCCTGAAAGAAAAAGGCACAGTACAATGGCCCTATAAAAAGAAAGGCCCAACCCAGGGAACGCCGCGTTTATTTACTGATAAAAGGTTTTTTACCTCATCACAAAAAGCTGTTATCCACGCCCCACCCGATACCCTGAACAGCGAAATGCCTGGTACTGATTTCCCTTTTATCCTTACTACCGGCCGTATCCGCGATCAGTGGCACACGATGAGCAAAACCGGGAAGGTAAATAAACTGAACCAGCACTATCAGCAATCCTTTATGGAGATCCACCCGGCGGATGCCGCTGCTTTAGAGATCAATGAGGGCGATGTTGCTGTAATTAGTTCAAGACGTGGCGAGGTACAGGTTAAGGCCAAAATATCAACCCAGATAAAGCAGGGTGTGGTTTTTTTGCCGATGCATTGGGGGAAGATATTAGGCAACGACCTTAACAGGGTTAACAATATTACATCTGATCAGGTAGACCCTATATCAAAAGAACCTGATTTTAAATATTGCGCCGTAAATATTTCTAAATATAAAAAGCCATTTCAACGTATTGTAGTCGTTGGCGCCGGCGCGGGCGCTTATGGTTTTGTGAAATCATACCGCGCGCTTAATCCGGATGATGAGATCACCATCTTCAGCAAAGAGAATTTCCCTTTTTACAACCGGGTAATGCTTCCGGATTATATCAGTGGTGAACAGCAATGGGAGCAGCTGGTAAAAATGAAGGACGAGGAAGAATCAGCCTATAATATCCGCCTGTTGCGGGGGGTAAGTATTGAAAGGATCGACCGCGTGAACAAGCAGGTAATCGATTCAAGGGGGGTAAAAAACGATTACGATATTTTATTGATCGCTACAGGCAGCAGGGCAGCTGTCCCTAAAAACGTCCCCGCATTGCCCGGGATATTTACGATGCGTAATCGCGTAGATGCAGATAATTTTAAAAAGCATATATCCGTTGATGCGCATGTTGTCATCGTGGGTGGAGGCCTGCTTGGATTGGAAATGGCTGCTTCCTTGCGTGAGATAGGGGTAAAAATCACCATCATTCAGCGTACCTCAAAGTTTTTAAACCGGCAGCTGGATGACCTTGGCAGCCAGCTTTTACACGAGGAAATGGTTGACCAGGGCTGTGATATTTATTATGATGATGAAGTACAACTTTTTTATGGACGGTCAAAACTGACAGGCATCGGTTTAAAAAGCGGGCGCAAGATCAACTGCGACGCCATGATAATTGCTATTGGCACCACACCGAACCTGGAGATTGCCAGGGAATGCGGACTGGAGTGCAGGCGCGGGGTTGTTGTTAATGAACGCATGCAAACCAGCGACCCTGATATTTATGCAATCGGAGAGATCGCAGAATTTAACGGCACTTTATATGGTATCACCGCCGCTGCCGAACAGCAGGCAGAAGTGGTTGCCGGGTATATGAATGGTGATATAGCAAGCTATTACAAAGGCAGCCTGTTTATGAACATCATCAAAATTCATGGGTTTGATCTGTGCAGTATTGGCTTAGCCGACTGCCCCGATGACAAGGATTATGAAGAAGTGGTATTTATTGATAAAGCCAAACGGTACTACAAAAAATGCATCATCCACCAGGACAGGCTGGTGGGCGCCATACTTATTGGGGATAAAAGCGAGTTCCTGGAGTTTCGAGACCTTATCGCTAACAAAACTGAGCTAAGTGAAAAAAGACTTCAACTGTTACGCAGCGGCAATAAGGCCGATCCCGTGCTGGGCAAATTGGTTTGCAGCTGCAACAATGTGGGGAGTCAAAATATCCTGAAGAAAATAGACGAGGGTTGCATTAATATGAAGGACCTATGTGCGGCTACCGGCGCGGGAACCGGATGCGGATCGTGCAGGCCGGAGGTAAAGCGATTGCTGGATGAGGCGCTGCAGGGCGAGATAATGGCCAAAGTAATTTAGATGCCGGGAATATGGAACATATAGTTAAAATAAACCTGCCGGGAGGTTTTATATCAGCCGGGGATTTGTATGAAATATTATTAATAGCTGAAAGCGCAGGGGCTAAACATATACGCTTTGGTAACCGGCAGCAGTTATATTTTAGCATTACTTCTGAACACCTGGAGGATATGGAACTGGATATGTTCAAAGCCGAAATTAATTATGAAATTGATGCCGATACCTATCCAAATATCATAAGCTCCTATGTTGCCGACACGATATTTAATTACGAAGGCTGGCTGCGCGAAGGGGTTTACAAAGACATACTGGATATGTTTGATCACCAGCCCCGGTTGAAGATCAACCTGATCGATAATCAGCAAACATTTGTTCCGTTCTTCAGTGGCAATATTAATTTCATCGCTTCCGATACCAGCAACTACTGGTATGTATATATCCGTTTTCCAAAAACCGCCAGGTTGTGTTGCTGTCCTTTCTTAGTTTATTCGGATGACATAGCTGCTGTAGCTAAAGCTGCTGAAGACATTATCATGGAAAACATGGCCCTTTTTTATGATCAGCCCAATATAAACGAGGCTTCGTTCAATAAAATGCTTATAAAAAAGAGCGGGATAGCTTTTCAGCAAATAAGTTCCGCATGTAAATTACCTGACTTTTACCTACCCTATTATGAAGGCTTTAATAAATATCATAACAAATACTGGCTGGGTATCTATCGCCGCAACGAGCTTTTCTCGCTCGACTTTTTAAAGGATGCGTGTTTATTATGTTTGAAAACACGCATCGGGCAAATCTATACCACACCCTGGAAATCGATCATTATCAAGGGTATCGAACAAGCAGATCGTAGCCAATGGGGACTTATACTTAGTAAATACCAGTTAAATGTACGGCACGCCGCGAATGAATTGAACTGGCAAATTGAGGATATCTGTGCTGAAGGGCTTGCATTAAAACAACGCCTGGTGAGGGAGTTTGAGGAGGCGGATCTGAGAACATACCAGCTTTGTTTCGCTATCAAGACGCAATCAAAAACAGGTCTCACCGGGTCGATCATTCTGAAAAAGGATAAGGACGGTTTATTTGATATTCTGCATACCAGGGATTTCAATCCTAATTCCAGGGACTATATCAGTTATTTGCTGCATGTGGATACTGCAGAGCTAAGTACACATTTGATAACACTTTGTGCCGGGTTTCATTCATTGCAAAGCGAAGGTTCTTCCCCGTTAACAGTTGTTGAAGAAATAGAAGAGCCGCAAAACAAAGCGGAGATCTATCAATGCAATAGTTGCTTAACCCGATACGACAAAGCGTATGGGGATGAAATAAATATGGTCGGAAAAAATATCGCATTCAATACGTTAACCAGCTACTCCTGCCCGGTTTGCGAAGCCCCTATGGAAGAGTTTAGTTTGATTGAATTAAAATCTTAAGTATTTGATACAACTTAAGTTTTAATAATTCTTGACCAGTTCAACCAGCGCTTTTTGGGTGTTGTGCAAGTTAACATCCCCATTATAAAGCCAAAAACCAACAAGGAAATTTGTTGATATCTGTTAAATGGGTCACCCAAATAAGCAAAAGCCTTAACCGGCTAAACGGTTAAGGCTTTTGCATTTAAACACTTCAGTTTTATTGTGCATCCCACCACACACGGTCGGCAGTAGTTGCTTTTTGTTGTGGCTGGGGGTTTGCCAAAAGCTCACTGGAAGGATATGGCCAACGCCGTGGAATATAGTTTACGAATGCGTTTTGTGCCAGGGTAAGGACGGGAAAGCCCGTACGCCTCCAATCATTATACGCTTCTACCGAAAGAAAATCAGCAATATACTTCTCTGAAATTATCTCCTGAATACCGTTGGCAGTCGTTAAGGCCGGTTTTGCGGTGATATAAGTAGTTTGATCAACCGCGCTCACTCCCAATAACGACATGTGTGAAGCAATAGCCGCCTGGTAAATGGGTTCGGCAGCAGCGGCCCCCGACTTTATAAAAGTGGCCTCCGCTTTAATAAATAATGCCTCGCTATAAGTGGTTACAATCAACGGTGCAGCAGCTCCGGAAGCGTCGTTGGAGTTTAAAGGCTGGGAGCCGCCAAAAAACGAGCCGATAGTTGAATATACCGTATAATCGGGCGCCGGATCAGCCCCCGAGGCGCGCCCTGTATAAGTTCCTGAAGAGTTAACGTTAGCGATAACAGGCAACCTCGGATCATTATTGTTTTTAAGCCCATCAACAAAAAACTTAGCCAATACTACACCACCCGCGCCGGGTAAAGTGCCTCCATACCATGGATTCTGATCATTGGCACTGCCGGCATAAGCGATAGTTGCGTTATCATCATTGCTTGCAAACCCATTTTGTAACGCGGCTAAGGCGCTGTCGGCCTGTGCCGACGGAGTATGCCCTGGCGCCTTGGTTAATCTTAAATAATATCTGGCTTTTAGTGTATAGATGAATTTCTTCCATTTATCCATATCGCCGCCGTAAATAAAATCATCTGTCGATGGCGCCACCGGGCTTGCGGGCTGGTTGGCATAGTACAACGCGCTATCTAAAAGAGATTGCACTGCGTGGTACACCGATTCCTGGCTATCGTACTTAGGCTTGGTGAAAGCCAGGTCATTTGCCTGCGAGTAAGGGATGTCATTCCAGAAATCAGTGGCTACCGCCAGGTTAAAAGCGTATAGCGTTTTGCCGATAGCCGCATATTGATTATGGTGCGCCGCCTCCGCCTGGGCGATCATGATTTTTAAGTTCTGAAATGTAGCAGGATACAGGTTAAAGCTCCATGTTCCATCTACATCTGCCGGAAATATTTCGTAAGTTTCAAGGGTTGGCGGGGGTTGATTTATGGATACCTGTTGGGTCCAATACGAAGCCGAAACGCCGCATTCGCCTACCACTGTATTGCCAGCCATTGTTTTTTCAATCGGCCCCAATTGCAGCGATTCACTCACGCTCGTTGTATGATTAGGGTCCTTGTTTACATCAAGGTATTTTTTGCACCCTGCACTAATGAGTATGATACCAAATACTGCAATAGTGATCGTTATATTTTTTTTCATCTTGATCTTTTTTTGGGTTATTAAAGTGTTGCTTTTAAACCGATGATAATACTGCTGTTGGAAGGCACCACAAAATTCGCAAAGCCCTGTCCGTTGCCGCTTCCATCCAAACTAACTTCCGGATCTGAGCCCGTATAATTTTTATGCAGGATAAAATTGGTGCCTGTTAACGTCAGGCTTAACTTTTTAATTACTTTCCCTGTTAAAAAAGAACCGAAATCATAGCCGAGTGTAACCTGCCTCAACTTGATATAGGAACCATCTTCAACTGATGATTCGTCTACAGCAGCCAGAAGATTGGTATAGTAATTTTGATCTAAAGGAACGGCCGTTGTATTTACCTTCCCGGTGCTTTGTATGATACCGGGGAATACCTTGGTAGATCCCCTGTTTTCTGTAACTATTGGGGTGCCGTAAACAAACAGGTAATGATTGTCAAGGTTAAGGATATCACCGCCATGTTTCCAATCAAGTACAAATGATAAGACGAAAGACTTATAAGTAAACGAATTGGTCATGCCTGCTATAAATTTGGGAGTTGCATTTCCTATCGGCCCAAGATCATTAGCGATCTGCGGATAGCTATCATCACCTAACAGCAACTGGCCACTAGCATTACGCAGAAAATGAGTACCGTATATCACGCCATAAGCCTGGTTTGGATAGGCAAATATCCCGGGGTTCACAAAACCGCCAAATTGAAGATATGGTATGCCTGGTGCAAGGCTCAAGACCTCGTTCTTGTTTTTCGTAAAGTTTAAAGTAACATTCCAATTAAAATCCTTTGATTTTATAGGATTGCCGCCCAATACCACTTCGATCCCGCGGTTCCTAAGCGAACCGGAGTTTAAGCTGGCTGCTACAAATCCGGTTGAAGGCGCTATAGGAGTACCTGGTGATAAAAGATCAGCACTGATCTTATTATAATAAGTCACATCCAGCGAAAGTCTGTTCCCGAAAAACTTGGTTTCCAACCCTACTTCAAATTCCTTTATATTTTCATTTTTAAGAGGGAACGCTGTGGTGTTAGTCAGCTGAAATCCGTTTTGGCCATTGATGGGAAAGCCCGCCGCCTGGTAATAGGGATTATTCAACGAATATGGGTTCACATCATCGTTACCGACTACAGAATAGGAAACCCTTACCTTTCCAAAATCAAAAACACTCTGAGACAAGCCTAATGCTTCGGTAAAAATAAACCCGGCGCTTGCAGAACCGTAAGGATAAAATTGCTTATCCGTTGACAGTACAGATGTGCCATCATAACGGCCCGTCACTGCCAGTGTCAGCATTCTTTTGTACTCCAGGTTGGCCTGCGCATAAAAGCCCAGCTTTCTTTTCAGGTACGAATTATAAGTAGAGGTTACACTATTAGTATTACTTATATTATAGAAACCCGGAACCGACAGGTCAGCACCATGAACATAATCACTGTTACTATAATTAGAGAATATGTTACTGCCTAATATAGCATCAATGGTAAAGTCCTTGTTCAGGTCCTTCCTTGCTTCGATGATCAGGTCGTTGTTAAATTGCATAAACTGGTTTTCGCGGGTGTATAGTTGCCCTAGTCCATCCCCACCGACCACGCCTATATTTTCGTGATAATCCGTATTATTAACATACATATCCGCGCCTAACCTTTCCGTGATGGTCAGCCAGGTAAATGGTGTATAAGTAAGGTTAACCACCGGTAAAATCCGATTGGTGTTATCCTGTAGTCCGGTATTGTCAAGCAACCAGTAAGGATTGTTCCTCGATAGACGGTAAAGGCGCTGCGTTCCGTCCGGGTTCGTCGTAGGTAAAGGATTCCATGATATGGGAGCAGCATAAATGGTCCAAAGCGGATTTGATAGGCCATTGCCTTCCAACAAACGATGGTTTTTGGCATTGATATAATTAAACTGCGTGGTGAGCGTCAGGTTATTAACCAATTTAGTGCTGTATTTGGTAAAAAAGGAATTTCTGATATAATTAGTTGTTGGTTCAGTCCCATCTGTTTTCAAATACGAATACGAAACCAGGTAGCTTGATTTATCACCAGAACCGCTTATACTCAAATTATTATCTGTTGTGTGCCCGGTATTAAAGAAATCCTTAACGTTATTTCTTTTTTGCACCGGTTGGCCATCCACCCTTAGCGTATCAATTCGCGGCCCCCACGAATAACTGCTGTAGTTACCTTGTACGTTGCCATTTACATACTGACCGTTTAACCCCTGGGCATATATATCCTGAATTTAGGCAATATGGGGTTTTCAAAAGAATAACTGGAGCTGAACGTAACAACAGGCTTGCCATTGCCACTCTTACCATTTTTGGTAGTGATCAAAACAACCCCTCTTGAACCGGCAGACCCATATAGTGCGGTGGCTGCTGCACCTTTCAACACGTTAATGCTCTCGATAACATTCGGATCGATATCACCGCCCCTGTTGGTAGTACCTCCATTGCCAAGGGGCCCACCAGGGTTACCGGCTTCGCCATTGTCAACAGGCACCCCATCAATTACAATCAGGGCGGTATTATCACCAAATAATGAACTGTTGCCACGAATTAATATCTGCGAAGAACTGCCCGGCATGCCGCTTGAGTTGGTAATTTGGACACCGGCGACTTTACCTGCTATGGCGTTGATCAGGTTGTCTTGCTTGGCATCCACCAGTGCGTTTCCGCTTACTTCCTGTGTGGCATAGGTTAATGTTCTTTTTTCTCTTTTAACTCCAAGCGCTGTTACCACTACTTCAGTCAATGCTGTGTTGGATGATTTTAAAGTAATGTTTAAATTCTGAGTGTCACCAACCGTAAGTTCCTGCGCTTCGAAACCTATTGCTCTGACTGTTAAAACAGCACCTGGCGGTACGTTAATTTTAAAGGCTCCCAGCGCGTTGGTGCTTACGCCTTCATTCGTGCCTTTTAGTCTGATAGCTACTCCTGGAATAGCCTCTCCGGTTGCATCCCTAACAGTTCCGGTCACTATACGCGTTTGAGCAAACGCCAGGACCGAACAAAAGAGAAGCAATGAAAACAGTGTGGAAAGTTTTTTCATTTGTTTTTCGTTAGTTAATAGTTATGATCAAATTTATAAAATAAATTACCCATGCATTAAACTATTATAAAATAAATGAAATAATATTGCCTATTTGATAAGAAAATATAGATACAGTTATATTGCTTGAATTTTTAACTATTAGCAGAAGGGAGAATTTCCCATGAAGCGGGCAAGGCGGGGATAGGAAAGTTTATCTTTTATAATATCTTCATCCGTATAAAGTCCTGATGTTATCTATCTTGAACAAATTAAGCATCTATTAAAACTTATGACGGAGGTTGCCCGCCAGATCAGCATTAAAAAATCAAATACCTGTTTCCTATTTGCATTCGGCTTGCTAAATGTGCTTGCTTTTACTTTGTTGTTTTGCGGGCTGAGTTTCCTGGCAGGTTTAACCATTTCAAAATGGCAATTTCCTGTAGCCGGTGTTTCAGCATTGATCACAAATTATTATGCAGCCCGGTTCTTAGCTGTTGAAACAAAAACCAACCTGAAGATCAATGCTGCTATTTTAGGGTTGCTGGCGGCCTCGGTTATATTCTCCGGCTTTTTTTATGATGTTTCTTCCGACGGGCAATACTATCATATGGAGACAGTGATCCGGCTGAAACAAGGGTATAACCCGGTAAAACAACCCCTACCCATTCCAGCTGATGAGATATGGGAGAATACATACCCGGTATACTGTACGGGAGGCGCCGATAAACCCCTACCCTATGTCACCAAATCTGATAAACCCTCTGTAAATATAAAATACCTTAATATAAACAGCCTGTGCGCCGGGGCCGAAACCATTGAAGCGGCTATTTATAAAATTACCAATCGGGTTGAAACTGCCAAGGCAATCAACGTGATCGGTCTGCTTGCTGCCTTCTTTTTATGCCTTTCATTATTTTATAAGATCGGCAGGATAAGTAATCTGAAAAAATGGCTATTGGCCCTGCTGCTTACCTTTAATCCCATTACCATCATCCAGCTTAACAGCTTTTGTGTGGATGGCGATGTGGCCTGCTGGTTATTATGCCTGGTTGTCATCAGTTGCCTGCTTTTTATGGAAAATAATCGATTCTACCAGTTTCTCTTAGCTTCGATCATAATGGTGGCGATCAACTTCAAATTTACCAGCCTCGTATTTGCGGCAATGTATTGTGCGGCGTTCCTTATCGTGCTGCTGATCTATAAAAAGATGGACCTGTTTAAAAAAGTCCTGATCACGGGCATGCTTTCAGCATTTATAGGTATTATCTGCTGTGGTTTCCATCCTTATGGCACCAATGTGATCCGCAACCATAATGTGTTCTATGGTCTGGATGATACCCGGGCTGAGATCCGCAAAATGACCCCACCCCTTTTTTTACCGCTCAATCGCTTCGAAAAACTTTTCCTTTCCCTTTCGACGCATGAAGGATGGGACAGTGCCGATAAAAAATCAGTTTCGGATATCCCCAAAATGCCTTTCATTATAAACATGAAGGATATTCATGCCGCAAATGATACCCTTCAAAAATTTGCTGGCTTCGGCCCTTTTTTCAGCGGCGAACTGCTGATCGCTGTCATCTTGTTTCTGATCACTTTAATTAAGTTTAGAAGGGAACTGGCATTCAAATATGCACTGGCGCTTATCCTGATCATATTCGCTACAGTGGCGGTCATTCCTGATTCGTGGTGGAATCGGTTTGTTCCTCAGTTATGGCTTATCCCGGTAGTTATACTGTGCATGGCAGAGTTCATTACCATTCGCCATGGACGATTATTGAAAGGAATACTTTATATATCCATTGGAATGAATGTAGCCTGGGGACTGCTGGCTATCGTTTTTAATATTTTCAGTACTGCCCGCGTAAATTACCAGATGACGCAATTGAAGGCCCTTAACCAACCGGTAAATATTGAATATTGCAGCTTTGAGAGTTATAGAAGTAACCGGGTGCGGTTTGAGGAAGTGGGCATATTTATCACAGAAAAGAATGTTGCCGGGCCGTATATCTATAATGTAGAAGATTCTAATACCAGGTTTGAAACGCCTTCGCCGCTACCGGAATTACCGAAGCCATTTTTGATGAGATGGAGCGAACGTATGAAAAGCGGGAGATAAATTCCTTATCGTATAAGACTAAAAGCCTTCTGCCCTGGATAGCGGCAGCGGGTTTGCGAGTACAGACGAAACAACATATAATAAGCTTTCGATATCGAAGGGCTTTCTCAGGGAGGCATCGGCCTCACAAAGACTGGCTACAGGTTCAATATCAGTGGTTGTCGACGCCAGGATCACAGGAACTGCCCTGGAGCTTACCCTTGCTTTCAATAACAGACATATCGCGTGCCCGCTTACATTCGGAAGCCATTCATCAATAATAAAACAATCGGCATGCATCAGAAAAAGCTCCGCCATCGAAGGAAAAGCTTTATACCCGGTCACAACATATCCTTCATTTTCAAGAATATAGCCCATAACTTCGAGGATATCGGTGTCGTTTTCGATGATGACAATATGTTTTTTCATTGGAGCTCGTTTTAAATATTAAAGGTTCAGGGGTATCAGGAAAACAACTCGCACTCAAAAAGAGTATACTCTTTTTGAGGTATACGGGGAAGAAACTTTATTTGTTACAAAAATTTAAGATTTCTTGAAAATAATTCTCACCCGGCTAATTGAAGTTAGCTTAAATTTTACCAGGCTATTTTTCCAAAGGTACAGTGAACCAGAATGTACTGCCTTTGCCCAGTTCGCTTTCTACACCGATTTCGCCGCCGTGACGTTTAATGATCTCCGAGCTTATGTATAACCCTAAGCCTAAACCCGAGCTTCGGTACCCGGATGCGTCCACCTGGAAATAACGTTCGAACAGGTGAGGTATTTTATCGGGGGAAATGCCGGGGCCACTATCCTTAACAGATATCCGCGCAACATCGTCCAGTTTTTCAATGACCAGGTAAATATCCTTTGAATCGGGGGCATATTTTACTGCATTATTAACCAGGTTAACCAATACCTGGTCTATTGCGTGCCGGTCGGCATGCATCTCTAACTGTTTATCGCCTTGTACATGCAACGTATATTTTCCCTCAATACGCACATGGTTGCAACAGGTGTCTAACATTTCATTAATGTTGAAGGTGGTTTTATTAAGCTTTAGTTCCGTTTCATTGGCACGGCTCACTTTAAGCAGGTCATCCACCAGGGTGCTTATTTTATCCATGCTCCTGTTGGATTGATCGATCAGCCTGGTTAACATAGGCGTTGGCTTGTCCTTCATCCTGTCGAGCAGTTGCAGAGACGCTTTGAGGCTGGTGATCGGTGTTTTCAGTTCGTGACTGGCTATGCTGATAAAATCATCTTTTTGCTGTTGCAAACGCTTGTACTCGGTGATATCGAGTAATGTTCCCAATACCCGCACAGGTACTTTATTTTTATCATGGTAAACCTGGCCCTGCACCCTGATCCAGTGTATTGACAGATCTTTATAGATCACCCTGACCTCATAAAAAAGCCTGCCATTTTTGTAAGCATCCTTGTGCGCCGCACTCCGTATTTCCTGGTCATCGGGATGAATAACTTCAATAAACTCTTTCCAGTCTACATGTTCATCAAACCCGAATATCGAGTTAAAACGATCTGATGTAAGCATTATCCTGTTAACCAAATCAAGATCAAATGTTCCTATATCAGCCGCCTCTACAGCCAGCCTGATACGCTCCTCTATTTCTTCTACACTGCGTCGGGCTATTACTTTGTCAGTTACCTCAATGCCGAGTACCATAATAGCGTCGATCGATCCGTCCGAAAGCGTAACGGGCTCATATACAAAATCTACAAACACAGTTTCGGGCACACCTTGTCGGATCAATATCAGCTCCGCTTCTTTAGCCGTAAATCGTATACCGCTGCGGATCACTTCATCCATTATCGGCTTGTAATAGGCTTTTGCTTCAGCTACAGCTTCCCATATGCCACGTTTTTCCAAACCTTCACGCTGCTTCCCGACCAATTCGAGGTAAGAATCATTTACTTCCTGTACGATTAGGCTTTTGGCATCAATTATGCAGATACCAACCGGGGCCTGGCGCACCATATTGCGGAACAAAGCGTTACTTTCAACCAGGCTTTCGTATACATCCTTTAACTGCTGCTGGGAAAAATTGAGCTCTTCTAAAGACGAATGCAGCTCTTCGTTAGAAGCAGAGAGTTCCTCGTTCATCGTCCTCAGTTCCTCCGCCATAGATTGCTCCCGCTGCTGGGCCTCAAAACGCTCAGTTACATCAGTAGCGGTATGCAGGATGCAATAGGTCTTATTTTTACCGTCTTTAATGGCACGATACTCAAAATCAAAATAAAAAGTCTGTAATTGTCCATCCACATGCAACTCGGCGGGAGTGTCAGTACCGGTAATCGTGATACCTTCGTCCCAAACTTTCTCAAATAAGCTGATAAAAGGTTGCCCTTTCAGTTCAGGTAATGCTACCTCCAATGGTTTCCCGATAACGCTTTTATCCCTGCCCCAAATGGCGATCATCGCATCGCTTGCATATTGAATATTAAAGTTTCGGGTGACATGGATAGCAATAGCATTATTAGAACTGCTCAGTACACCTAATAACGTTTTGTCGCTTAACAGATCGAAGGTATAGTTCATTAAAGATTGTGCGTGGATTCGGAATTAAAGATATAGAACTGAAAAGCAATTAAAAGGTTTGGGTAACACCCGTTTTGTTTATAGCTAATTTGTTTAAGATAACTTCTGTGTTAAATGGCCGGTAAAGTTTTACACATCAATTGAGCATGAAAACATAATTGATAGACAGCGATTTTCGGCCGGATGATTATTACTGTGGAAAACTAAGAACTTAAAAGAGAACTAAAACTTCGACTTTAGAGTACCAAAATTGATCAATCAAAGTCTGGTCTAATTAATTAAACAGGTATCCACTAAAATATGGCGATTAAAATATCATGAGATCGTTGGCGGAGTTAAACAAAGAAGCAAGTGAGATTCAATTGCAGATCCGGCGACTATTGCTGAATAACTATGATATTAATGACGGGATAGCCGATAAGCTAACCGTGATAAACACCATTTCCACCCTGCGTACCACACTTAGCGTTATCCAGAGAGAGATCAGGGAAAGATCAACGGATCAAAATTCCTGGTAAATATTAATTTCTGATTCAATACCTGCCGTTTGTTGCCTTTCCGGGTGATATTATTCCATAAAAATATTTTTCGAGCCATGTCCAATTCGCACAATGGCACTTGTTATGTGTATATAATTCATATATTCAATAACCTTTAAAATTTAAGATCATGGATGAGTACGCATTAATTATGAGGCACGAGGACGGCAGCAAAATAGCTTCGCCGGAACAAATGCAGGCTTGGATGAAACAAACGATGGACTGGATTGGCGGCATTGCTGCCCAGGGTAAATTCGTGAGCGGTACGGGTCTGCTGTTTGCGGATGCCAAAGTAGTTAAATCAAACAAAGTAGTTACCGACGGCCCTTTCGGAGAGATCAAAGAAACCATCGGCGGCTTTATTACGGTGAAGGCGGATTCCGCTGAAGAAGCTGTTGAATTTGCCAAAGGCTGCCCGGTTTTGCAGGGCGAAGGCAACACCATGGAAGTACGCAGGATCGCCAAAAACGACGGTACACACTAAAAACCGATCTGTGAACCAACAGGAGATCATACCGCATTTATTCAGGACGGAATACAGGAAGATTGTATCCGTCCTGTGTAAACGGTTTGGGTTTGACCAGATGGAAATCGCGGAGGATATAGCCGCTGACACCTTCCTGGCTGCGTCTCAAACCTGGCCATTCAAAGGCATCCCTCCCAACCCGGTAGCCTGGCTTTATTTTGTGGCCAAAAACAAGGCAAAGAACCATTTGCAAAGGGGCCTTGTTTTTGAAAGCAAGATCTCTGATGAACTGATCAAAACATCTCCTGATTCATACGAAACAGAGCTGGACCTGTCGCCACAAAACATCAACGACAGCCAGTTGCAGATGATGTTCGCCATTTGTCATCCCATTATTTCAACTGAAGCGCAGATCGGGTTGTCGCTCCGCATCCTTTGCGGATTTGGCATCGAAGAAATAGCCGACGCCTTTTTGTCCAATAAGGAAACGATCAATAAACGTTTATTCCGGGCAAAGGAAAAATTGAGGGAAGAAAAGATCAAAATTGAGATCCCATTCTTATCCGAAATTGATGAGCGGCTGGCACCAGTTTTGACTACCATTTACCTGTTGTTTAACGAGGGCTATTACTCAGCCAGTCAGAACAACACCATACGTAAAGACCTCTGCTTTGAGGCTATCCGTTTGTGTACCATGCTGGTAGAAAATAAGAGCACCAACAAGCCCGAAGTAAATGCCTTGCTGTCATTAATGTGTTTTCACGCCTCGCGGTTTGATGCACGGATAGATAAGAACGGTGAGCTGATCTTATATGAAAACCAGGATACCAACCTATGGGATGCCGACCTGATCAGTAAAGGGGGTTATTTTTTGAATTGTGCCGCTACCGGGGATAAGCTCTCAAAATACCATTTACAATCTGCCATCGCTTACTGGAACACCCAAAAAGCGGATACCAAGGAGAAATGGGAGAATATCTTACAGCTTTATAATCAACTGCTGCAGATAGACTACTCACCCATAGCGGCGCTGAACCGGACGTATGCTCTTTCAAAGGCGAACGGGAAGGAAGAAGCAATTATCCAGGCGGAGGCACTAAACCTCACGGATAACCACTTCTACTTTGCCCTGCTGGGAGAGCTTTATACCGGCATTGACGATATGCAGGCAAAGCGCCATTTTGAAAAGGCTTTTGAGCTGGCTAAAACCGTTACGGGAAAACAGGCGATGCAGAGGAAGATGGATGGGTTGGGGAGCTAACTCACGCCGACCCTTTCTACGCTGCGCGTAAAGGGTATTTACACAACTTTTCTGCCGTAGAAACCCCTCCCTGCCACATCACAATCCTGCGCGCCCCTCCCCAAGAAGGGAATTATAATTCTTAACTTTTCTCGGCCTGTGCGATTACTTCTTTGTTTAGCCTGATGTACTCCGGATTTTTTTCCTCTTCGGCTAGTTTCAAACCTTCTTTTGCTGTGGCGATGGCGCTTGTTTTGTCGCCGGATTTAAGCTCGATACGGGCTTTCCAATATTTTACGTTAAAGCCATTGGGTTGTGCCTTATCGTGTATGGTGATCCACTCCAGTGCTTTTTTGATGTCTTTGTTATTGTTATAATAATAGATCGATGCGAAATAGTAGGGCTTCTTTTCGCCCTGCATTAACTTGTCGATATTCGCCATCACCTGGGCATCCACGTCTGTTGTAAAGTGCAGTTCCACTTCGGTATTTTCCCAATCCAATTGCAGGGTACTGGTTGATGTGGTGGCATTCACAAATTGCATCGCAAGCGTCTCGGTAAACCTGGGTGATTTCAGTTTCGGAACTTTGAACCGTACCAGGTCGGCACTATCCTTATAGCCGTAAGCACCCCATTGTTTGGCTACTTTATTCAGGATGAACATCCACTCTTTTTCTCCGGGAATAGTGAATAGCGAGTATTCTCCTGCCGGAACTTTTTGGCCTTCTACGGTCACTTCATTGGTAAACTGGATGGTGGTGGCCGAGTTGGCTCCTGTGCGCCATACGATCCCATAAGGCTCCACGTAGCCAAATATCTTACGGCCCTTTACATTGGGGCGGGAATAGGTTAAGGTGATCTTTCCCAAACCCAAATCCTGGGTAATCACCTGTTTGGTGCTTGGCTGCGGAATGAATGGGTCTTGTGCTTTTGCAGTAAAAATGCCGAACGAAAGCAATATAGCCAAATAAGTAGTTGTCTTTTTCATGTGATTGAATTCCTTTGAGGAGCCAAGATAAATAAAAGACAATCAGCTTAATTGACATAGCGTATTTTGAGACTTTTCGCACACTTTGCAGGATCGATCTATTTGCGCTTCACTATGCCTATCAAGATAAAACCCAAAGCCGCCAGCAGGTTCAATACCCCAAACCAATCGCCAAAACGCACATAAAGCGTATCGGTATGCTGCAAGGAAACATCCCCTACCACCGAGGCGGATTGTGAATTTGAGCAACTGGCTTCCGTTGTGACCTTGCCATATTGATCGCTGATGGTGAGTCGGCCGAGGCGGGCGGCGCGCACTTCTGAAAAACCATTTTCCACTCCCCTCAATATCGCCATGCGACAGTGGAGCCAATCGTCCACGATAAAATCCCAGGCCGGTACATACAGGATGGATGGCTTTTCGGCGCCGTATTGCCTGATATAGCTGTCGAAGTCCATATCCTTGCAAACCGCAGAACCCATTTGGGTGCCGGCAAATTTGAACAAGCCGATTTGATTGCCGGGAGTAAATTGAGATTCGAAGCCGGTAACCAGGTGGCGTTTGTCGTAATCCAAAACAATATTCCCGTTCGCATCGATCACCAGGGAAGAATTGCGTTCCTTTTCGCCCCGCAAATTAGTGTAACCTGTGATGATGTAAACATGGTTTTGCTTAGCTACAGCACTTAGTGCTTTGATGATGCTGTCGCCGCTGAGTTTATCAAGGCTTAATGCACGCTCCGGGAAAAGTACCACTTGTGCGCCTTGTACTGCTAATTTGGATACCTGTTGTAGATAACCGGCAGTGGTGCGGCTATCCTTTTCGGGATTGGGGCGATCGGAAGTGTTGTGCGCCTTTTCATCTAAAACCGCTATGCCGGCTTTGATGGTATTGGTTGGTGAATTACTGTTCAGCCTTAAAAAACCAAACAGCAGGATTGCGATGATCGGGATACCTGTGCTGATCATCACCCATTTTGATTTTGACTTTTCCTGCCGGAAGTACCAGGCTAATGCGATAGCGGACGGGACTAATGTGACAAAGAAAGTGATCCCTAATATTCCGGTTATGGATACTACCTGTACCAGCGGCAGGCAATTAGCCTGCGAATAGGCTACACTGGCGGCAGTGCCATCGGCTGAAAATTTGAAGACCAGGTATTCAAACGCGGTGAACAAGGCCGGGAAGGCAAAAACGCTGTACCAGGCATTTGTTTTTTTAACCACCTGCCGGGCAGCGATGATGATGAGCGCGAAAACCAGGGGCAGGATCAAAGTAAAAATGATGGCAGGAACCAGGGTCGCAACCCTTACCAAATAAGAAAACCAGCTCATGCGGCCGATGAGGTAAGCGATGAACGAGGCGGTAAAAGCCATACTGCCGGAGTTGGTGTATGCGATCAGCAATACAGGTACTGGTGCGACCCACACCAGGAACCAAAAATCGCCTACCAGGCCGTTGCCGAGGTACCAGCAAAGGCCGGACAGGATACCCAATATCGTTATTGAAAATTTGTTTGTATAGATGGGGGTAGTACTGCTCATTATCTATGGAATATTAATTTACGAAAGTAATTGGTTATCGGGGTGGCGATGTTGACAAATGTCAATAAATGCGGTTTCCGTAAGCTGTCTGTGAGGACACAGACAGCGGGGGACGAGATAGTTTTGATTTTGTTTAGGATATATACAAATTTACGAAAGGAATTTTGGAAAAGCACTGACAGCGTTTTGACAGTAGCCTCACCCCAAGAGACTGTATCAAAAGTGTACTTTGCAGAAACCGGTCAAAATATTATTTGGCTCTGTGCTCCCGATGTTCCTTTCTGTGTATTTTTCCTATCGTAACCTAACCAATGTTGGCATATCATAGGGTTAACATGGTTAACACAATTTCAAGTAATTAAATAGTTAATTCTCTGATTATGAGATAATTAATCAAAAAACGCATTGAAATGTGTTAACCATGCTTTTTGCTAAAAAAAATTGCAGCGGGCAATATAGAGAGCGCTATCAGCCAAATTTTATTCTGGTGCGCCTCGCTGGATTTTACTTTTGATACAACCTCTTTTCCAATAAACAAAATTATACTTAGTTAAATAATTTAACTGTCGTTACTTCCAAAGTGTACACATATTCTAAATGGAACATCTCCTAAAATACTGTCTTCGAGGACAAAAACTATGCGCAGAGGGCTGATATAAAGTAACTATTATATCACACTGCGATTAGATTTTATTTTATTGATTACTTTTATCGCAACCAGATAACCCAAAGCTATTTATTATGAGAATTTCGCTGCTGACTTTCCTTTTGTGCTGCCTGTTTTTGCAAAGCCAAGCCCAATTAACTACCGCTAAGCTATTCGCTGATCACATGGTATTGCAACGAAATAAGCAAGTGCCGGTATGGGGATGGGCTACAAAAGGAGCTAAAGTTACCGTAAGCTTTAACGATCAAAAAAGCAGCGCAAAGGCAGATGAAGCAGGTTACTGGAAAGTGTTGCTGAAACCCATGGAAGCAGGCGGGCCTTACTCCATGACGATAGTTTCCGGTAAAGATCAGTTGGTTTATAATGATGTGATGTTGGGTGAAGTATGGCTCTGCTCCGGGCAATCCAATATGGAGTTCCAGCTAAAAAATGCGTTTGGTTATAAGGCTGAGCAAAAGATAGCGCCTCAAATGACTATCCGGCAATTTACTGTGCCTAAAAAGATGAGCCTGGAGCCTGATAAAGATATTGCCGGCGGCAGTTGGGCCAAGGCTGATACCAATACCGTAGGTGATTTTACGGCGGTAGGCTACTTCTTTGCCAAACAGCTTTCGCAGCAATTGCATGTTACCGTCGGATTGATCTACAGCAATTGGGGCGGCACGGCCGTAGAGGACTGGATCAGCAAGGAAACTATGTCGGCCTCGCCTGAAATGGGCGCCGTGGCAAAAACTATCCCAACCACCTGGGATGGTGTAAAAGGCCGGGTGGATAAACAATTAAGGGACTTCTACTACGGCAAAAACCCACAGGTTAATTATACAGTAGAGCAACTGGCAACTCAGCCCACCGCATTTTTTGACGCCTGGCCAAAAGGAACCGCAGGACCGTGGGAATGGCAGGGCAGGACTTATTCGTACCGCGGGCAGGGGTTCATGCAGCGGACGATCAAGCTCGACAGCAGCTATTCAAAACGTAGTTCGGTGCTCCATTTAGGGCAAACTGATGCCGATATGGTAATGTACATTAATGGCAAGCAGATACAGAAAGAAATAACACCCGGCAATTTCCTGCTTAACCTGCCTGCAGGCACATGGAAGGGCGGCGACAATAGTTTGCTGATCGATATTCAATCGGCACAAAAAAATCCGGCCTGGTGGGGTATCGGTATCAATGGCGATGCCTTTAATACTTTTATGAGCTTCCCGGATACTGTAATTAATCTCGCAGATAACAACTGGCATATGATGCCCGATTTAGGCAAACCCTATCATTATGATTATCAGCCAAACAACACAGCTTTTTCGCTTTATAATGCGATGATCTACCCACTGGTACCTTATGCAATGGCTGGTGTGATCTGGTACCAGGGCGAGGCCAATGCCGGCAGGGCTTACCAATACCGCACCTCGTTCCCGATGATGATCACTGACTGGAGAAGTAAGTGGAAAGAAGAATTCCCGTTTTTATTCGTGCAGCTGGCATCCTTTGGCCCTATGCAGGATAGCAACAAGGGCAGCGATTGGGCCGAGCTAAGGGAAGCACAAACCCTGACGCTTCAACTCCCGAACACAGGCATGGCGGTAACCACCGATATAGGTGATGCCTTTAATATCCACCCTAAAGATAAAGCAGATGTCGGTTTCAGGCTTGCAGCAAAGGCTTTAACGGCTGTTTATCATCAGTCCGGCTTTACGGAAAGCCCGTTGTTCACCACGGCGGACTTTACGGGCGGCAATGCCATTGTTAATTTCAGTCATGCTGATAATGGCCTGGTCGTGAAAGATAAATATGGTTATATCAAAGGCTTTGAATTGGCCGGCGCCGACCATAAGTTTTATTATGCACAAGCGGTGATAACTGATGGCAATAAAGTGAAAGTCTGGTGCCCGCAGGTGGCGCAACCTGTAGCCGTGCGCTACGCCTGGACGGATGCTCCTATCGATGCCGACCTGTTCAATAAGGAAGGCTTCCCGGTTAGTTCATTCAGGTCGGATAATTGGCCGGGGGTGACGGATAAGAATAAGTTTGAGTGATAAATCACTCAAACCCCTTCCAACCCATATTGCTTCAACACATCAGCTGGCACGCCTTCCCATTTATTGGGCGTATTCCCTTTATAGCCCAAATCATCGATACCCATTTTTGTAGTGAAAAAGCCGATAGCGGTCAGGTCGCGCATTTTGTTGAAGAATGCCACACCCTGCTGCATAGCCGGCTTGGCTTTGAATGGAAATGCGATCTCGTGCAGCATTTCGTTTTGCTGCTGCGGGGTGCAACTTTTAAAATCATTATTATAGCGATTGAGGCATTGCACATCCAGCCAGCGTAATCCCCCACGCATGGGCAACTGGTGCTGGGGTTCATCCTTTACAATAAATTCGATAAACTCCGGCACTTTGGCGTCGGACGCGCTGCCGCTGTGGGCATCTTTAGGGATGATCAGGTCAGCCAGTATGGCGATGGTCGCCATTTCGTGAGCGTCAAAAAAGGTTTCTTTTAGCAGCTTTTTTTCGCGATCAACTTCAAATTGCTCGCGACCGGTTGCGTCAACTGTGGGTTCTGCACCAGCATCTTTATTTTCAGTTCCGGGTTTGCAGGCTGATAATAATGCACTGGCCGATAAAGTGCCGAGGCCAATTGCTTTTAAACTTTCTCTTCTGTTCATGTCGTTATGAGTAAAGATTAAACATTTTGTTTTTTACGCTGATCGATCAGGTATTCCGCTGTGCGCATCGACAGCGCAAGGATCGTCCAGGTTGGGTTCTTCTCCGATTGCTGGGTGAATACGGAACCATCAGTTACAAACAGGTTTTTGCAATCATAGGCTTGTCCCCATTTGTTCAGCGGCGCTCTTTTAGCATCATCGCCCATCCGCACAGTGCCCACCTCGTGGATGCCTTTACCCGGTTTGTCCAGTCCGTAATTGGTTTCTGGTCCCTGCGGCTGGATCAACGGAATACCGCCCATGGCATGTAAGATATCTTTTGCTGTTTCCTGCATGTGTTTGGCCTGGTTCACATCATCCTGGTTCCATTTATAGCGGAAACGCAATACCGGGATACCGTATTTATCCACCACAGCCGGATCGATCTCGCAATAATTATCTTCGCGTGCTGTGGATGCGCCATGGCAGCCAAAGCCGGCCATCGTGCCATAAAACCTGCGGTAATCATTTTTCAGATCAGCGCCAAAGCCGCCCGCATCCTTCATCTTGCCATCGGCACCGGGTAAGAAACCGTTCAGGAATGGCACCGGCGCGCCTTCGAAACCAAAGTAACCACCGTAACCCGGCATCATCATACCGCCAAAAATTTCGAGATGGTAGCCGCGGGCAAAATCAAGCTTTTTATTATCCAGCCACCAAGGCGCATATAAATGCAAGCTGCCTACGCCATCTTCATTAAAGCGTTTCCTGTTAAGTAGCTGTGGCATAATAGCTACTCCCGCTCCTTGAGTGGAATCATGCAAATACTTACCCACCACATTACTGCTGTTGGCTAAACCATTTGGGTGCCTGTCGGATTTTGAGTTCAGCAATATTCTCGCCGACTCGCAAGTGCTGGCAGCGAGTATTACTGTTTTGGCATTTACCTGGTATTCCTGCATATCATCCTTGCTGATGTAGGATACGCCTTTCGCCAGGCCATCGGCCCCGGTCAGTATTTCGCGGACGATGGCGTTGGTTAATACAGTAAGGTTACCCGTTTTTATAGCCGGTATCACCAGGCATGATGAAGATGAAAAATCGCCATAAATTTTACAGCTACGGCCGCATTGTCCGCAGTAAAAGCATTGCTGGCGGTCTTTATTACCGGGCAGCGGTGCAGTCAAAATGGAACCACGTCCGGGAATCACTTTAATGCCTAAACCTGTAGCTGCTTTTTTGACGAATAATTCATTTAACCGTGGCTTAGGTGGCGGAAGGAATATCCCATCAGGGTCATTCTCCAAACCCTCTACCGAGCCATACACGCCCAGCAGCCGGTCGATCTTATCATAATAAGGTTTTATCTCGTCATAAGTGATGGGCCAATCGTCGCCGACACCATAAGCGGTTTTGCATTTGAAATCCTTCGGCCCCATCCGCAGGGATATACGTCCCCAGTGATTGGTGCGTCCGCCCAGCATTTTTGCCCGGAACCATTGAAAATCTGAGCCATCCTTTTGGGTATAAGGCTCCCCCTCGATCTGCCAGCCACCATAGGCCGCGTCAAAATCGCCCAGCGAACGCGTAGCATTTCCACCCCGCCGCAATGACTGGTAGGGCCATTTTAATTGCTGTGAATCTTTAGCCGGGTCAAAAAACGGCCCAGCTTCCAGCATTAATACTTTGATACCCGCATTGGCCAGCACGTAACCCGACATACCGCCGCCCGCTCCCGAGCCGATGATCACCACATCGTACTCGGTTGATGATTTTTTTATCTGCATCTTAATTTTAGGTTGAGTGTGATGATCAGGCAGCAAGACCTGCTTTTTCGGCCAATTTTTTGGTGGCGGTAACCCCGGCATAATCATCCAGGTATTTGCTGTCTTTAGAGTACATTTTCAACAAACCGCCTTCGTATTCAATACTCGCCCAGCCGGTAAATCCGGATTTTTTGATGATCTTGAACATGCGATAATAATCCGTTTCGATATCATCACCTGCGGCGTTAAACAGGTGTGATTTTACATGAATACCTTTAGCGTAAGGCATCAGTTCCTCAATGCCTTTGTAACGATCATATTCCTCCAGGCATTTGGTTTTCATATATCCTGCGATATCCTGTGTTTCGGGTTTGGTGCGATTAATACAGAAGTTCCCGAAATCAGCCAGTGTGCCGCAGTGCGGACTATTTACCTGTTTCATCACCCCGGCCAACCAGCCGCCGTTGCAGGATATACCCACATGGTTCTCCACGATCACGTCGATATTTTGCTTCCTGCCATATTCTATTAATCGACCCAAACTATCCACCGCAGCTTTGGCCACATCGGCAGGAGCGCCTTCGCCTTCCACATTCACCCGGATCATCGGGCAACCCAAAGTCGCGGCAGCATCCATCCATTTGTGATGATTATCAACTGCTTTTAACCGCACGGTTTCGTTCAGGTCGCCTAATACGCCTTCACCATCCACCATAATACGGAGGTTATGGCTGCCGTTATCTGCCGCGCGTTTTTTCAGTTCGCCTAAAAACTGTGTGTCCCTTGCCTTATCTGCAAAAAACATGGAGCAATAATCAAGGCCGGATATACCCAATTCCTTAGATTTCGCTGCAAAATCGAGCGGATCGAGTTTTTTTGTCCAGAATTCGCTGGCGAAGGAAAATTGCGAGATCGCGAACTTGAAGAACAGGTCTTTCTCGGTTCCGGCATACAAATACTCCGGCAGCGACGCTGCCAGGCCCACCCCGGCCGCGCCCAACGCAGCCGTTTTAATAAAGTTTCTTCTGCTTGTCATTATAAATGGATTTGATTGATAATTCTATTTAGTAGATTTCACAAAATGAAGGTAGAAATAATATTTCTATTATTTAGTAAAATCTACTAAATAAATTTGAAAGCGCATTTATACTGATACGATTGATCAGTTGGAGACAGGGAAAGTTGTCTTTTTATCGATAATAATACACCCTGCAACAAATACCAATATTGATAGAAAACAAAGGACAATATAATAAGGCAGGCCCAAAAGACTCAAAAAATTCTGCTGGCCTTTTGGCAAGAACAATAATATTGAAGCAACGGTATTTATTGTAGCGTGAATAATCATTCCGGGTATGACGGATTGCGTTCTGTAATAAACCCAGCCTAAAAATAAACCTCCAAAAAACGCGGGTACTGCCTGCCAGGGGTTCATATGAATGGCTGAAAAGAAAATGGCTGAAATAATGATCGCTTTATTAGGCGGGTAATTTTTGAGTAAACCCCGCAATACAATCCCTCTACAAAATATTTCTTCTAAGATAGGTGCAGCTAATACTATCGTAATAATAGAAAATACATCCTTTCCAAAAGCATGCTCGAAGAATTTCTGTACTGATACAGGCATTGGTATTACCCCCGCTACACGTTCCAAAAACACAACCAATGCTAGCGTACTGATGATTAATACAGGTATCAACAACCTATCCATTTTGTCAAAACTAATTCTTAAGGAAAAATCGGACTGCTTTCTGGATTTTTTGATTGCATATCTAATCACCAGAAAAAGTGATATTATGTAAGCCGCCAAGCTAAGGAACGACTCTAATAATGGCAGTTTGATGCGCGAAAGATCGAGCATAGCCATTAAAAATCCGTCCGCTATCCCAATGATTAGCATATAAAAAAGTAAAACAAAAAACAGCCAAACTGTGGATTTGATATTAGGATAAGCTATAGGGGAAATTATTGGGGCGTCGGCTGCTTCAATATTCAGTGCGTTTTCGGTTTGGTTTAGGTCCATATACCAATATTACGAATAAGTTTAAAGGAATAATAAAAAAATCCCTATTTTGTAAAATTCACTAAATAATAAATAGTCTACTTTAGTATTATTACTTTTGCCATATGAACACCCCGGCCGCAATAGAAGATTTTATTCTAAACGGGCACCTGCATTACGTGCCGCATGTGTCTATCGATTGCGCCATCTTCGGTTATCACGAGCAGCAATTGAAACTGTTGCTGATCAAACACAAGGCGCTGGATGATTGGTGCCTGCCGGGTGGATATATAAAACGTACAGAAACCCTGGGGCAGGCTGCGAACCGGATCGTATTGGAGCGAACGGGAATAGGCAACCTGTTTCTGCAGCAATTTAAAACCTTTGGCGACCCCGACCGGGCGAAGACCAATAGCTTTGACGAAGAAAAATGGTTTAAGGCCACGGGTGTGCGGTTCAATAAAAATAACTGGCTGATAGACCAAACCATCTCTATTGGTTTTTATGCAATAACAGACTTTGAAAAATCGGTACCCAAGCCGGATATGCTTTCTAACGCGTGCGCCTGGTTTGATCTGGATACGATACCTCACCTGGACTTTGACCATGATGAAATGGTGGAAGAGGCTATGCATACCATGCGGGTACAATTGTATCATTACCCGATTGGTTATAACATGCTTCCGGAAAAATTTACACTCACAGAGATCCACGCTTTGTATGAAACTCTGCTCGGCAAAAAATTGGATATCAGCAATTTCCCTAAAAAATTGATCGCGCTGGGGTTATTGAAAAAACTGGATGAGAAGCGGAGCATCGGCGCCCATCGTTCGCCGCATTTATATACGTTTGATAAAGAAGTCTATGATAAGGCGCTGAAAGAAGGCGTAGTTTTGAGTTAAGATAATCGGAATTTTATTTTCAGGTTAAGTGCCCGCAATAAACCAACTTTAGGCAGCTTATAGTTTAGCTTACCTGGCAGATCGCCGAGATAGGCAGATATCAATTCTCTTTCCTCTTCATTTAATATTTCGTCCGGCAAATGCTGATCGCGTTTGATGATCTCACCAGGTGTGGCTGTCTTATTAAAAGAGCTGTTGGCCTGCGTGGCCATCCCGGCAACAGTGGGTTTATTGAGTGCTTCTGAGGCTTGAATATTAAGGAAAGAGGTGATATTCCCGGTTATCTTTTGCGGATCATCACAAAGTTCTTCATAGCGTAATACTAAATACCTGGAAGTCTCAGCATCCAGATTTTC
>Ga0105237_10000816_pt1 | contig 42597 bp, 25 predicted proteins | sample KBSC24metaG_FD_81520 | JGI IMG/M metagenome (GOLD analysis project Ga0105237, IMG submission 81520) | Corn rhizosphere microbial communities from Kellogg Biological Station, Michigan, USA - KBS C2-4 metaG | ecosystem: Host-associated > Plants > Roots > Rhizosphere > Soil | place: Michigan, USA...
CGACGAACAGATCGACCCAACCGTCGTTGTCATAGTCGAAGAATTTCGTTCCCCACCCGACGTAAGGCAGACTGACGGCTGCAACTTTTGCCGCATAAGAAACGTCGGTAAAGGAGTTTGGTCCATCGCAGCGGTACAGCGTGTTGTAGTCGTCGTCAAAGTTGGTGACAAACAGATCCAGCTTTCCATCATGATTGTAGTCGCCCAACGTCACACCCATTGATCCCTGCTCGCTGCCATTCTCATTAACGGCGGTTCCCGACTGAAACCCGATCTCCTTAAACGTGCCGTCACCGTTGTTGTGATACAGGAAGTTCGGCGTTGAATCATTCGCCACAAAAATATCAACCCAGCCGTCCTCGTCGAAGTCGCTGCAGATGACTCCCATGCCGTAGTATCCGTCAGGATCCGACACGCCAGCCTTCTTCGACACGTCTGTAAACGTGCCATCGCCGTTGTTGTGGTAAAGCGAATCACCGACTCCAGGTAGTCCTCTGGGACCACATTGAACTGGTATACCTTTGTACTGACATAACCTGCCCGTTCCGAATTCCGGCAGGTTATTGAAATCAAAGTTAATGTAGTTGGCGACGAAGAGGTCCAGCTTGCCATCGTTGTCGTAATCGACAAACGAGGCCCCGGCGGACCAACGCGGATCACCAACTCCTGCAGTACGAGTCACATCGGTGAAAGTGCCATTCCCGTTGTTCTTAAAAAGCTTATTAGGACCTACACACGTTACATACAAGTCGTCGAAGCCATCATTGTTGTAATCGCCCACAGCGACTCCCATTCCCCAACCCACGTCGCCGACACCGGCTTTGTCCGTTACATCAGTGAACGTTCCATCACCGTTGTTGTGGTAGAGAGCACTCTTCGTTTTCCCCTTGGACTTGACTAAATCTACTGTCAAAGAGTTAACGAAATAGATGTCTTCATAACCGTCATTGTCATAATCCAAAAGAGCTACGCCACCGCTCATGGATTCCACAATGTACTTCTTTTCAGGCGATGAAATATGTTTGAAGGTTATACCCGCGCTCTCTGTGATATCAGTAAACTTATTACCTTGCGGCTCAGACCTCAGGACAGAAATCGGAGCGTAAACCACCGCCATGAATGGAATGAGCAGAGACGGAACAAGCCAGACTCTGGTTAAACGGAAAACTGAAGACATCGTTGAATGTTACGGGGTTGTCTGACTTCGTTCTTTCGCCTTGAGTCGCTTAGAGATCTCTAGCTGATCGTCAGCTTCTGCTTTTCGGCCTGCTGCCTGGTAGGCCCGGGCAAGTTGGTAATGGACCCGAGCCTCTTCGGGCTCTAGCTTGACTGCCATCTCGAGGCTTTGAATCGCACCCTTTACGTCTCCCTCTTGCAGCAGAGCTTTTCCGAGTTCGAAGTGTGCATCTCCATAATCCGGTTTGGCCTGAAGAACTTCACGCATCAGGGCAATACCTCTTTTCGTCTGCTGGCGGGCAAACGAAACGTAACCAAGATTATACTTCGTCTGAATGTCAGTCGGGCTAACCACCAGCTCACTATCGAATTCGCGACTAGCTTCCTCGAGTTTTCCCATCTTCAAGTAGATGACGCCTGAATAAAAGTGCGCCAGCGGTATCTTGGAATCTAAGTTAATTGCAGTCTGTAATTCCTCGAGAGCCTTGGTCGGATTGTTTTTACTGTAGTACGCCTGACCCATCAAAATGTGAACCTGAGGGCTGTTGTCACCATTTGCCAACATTTTCTGAATCAGACCATCTGCAACATCGGTCTTTCCCTGTTTAATCATTGAAAGTGCGAGTGGGTAAGACAGAGCCACTTCATCAGGACGCGCGGCTCGCACTTGTTCCAATAATACTGAGGCGCGTGCATAATCCTCGACCATGAAATAGCTCAAGCCTAACCACTTTCGCACGGACAAGTTGTCGGGATGCGCCTTCAGTTCTCTTTCAAACGGAGCAATTGCGTCTTTGTACAGCTCAGATTTGAAACAAGCCAGACCCCAGTTAAAATCAAGACCCTCTTGTTCTGCACTCCACTTAGCCGCGAGCTGAAACTGCTGCGCTGCCCCCCGAAAATCCTGTCGCTCGACTCTCAATAAGCCGATGTTGTTGTGCGCCCGGCCAATTACCTTCATGTAAAAAGCAGCCTCTGAGGCCATTCTTTGCGTAACGTCGTCCGCAAGCGCTGGTCGCTCGGCAATAACGCCCTGGGCCGAATTCAACTCGGGAAACTTATTTTGTTCGGCGAGGTTTGCAGTGTTAAGAAAGACGTCAAGCTTAGCTTCGTTTCGTTTGAAGGCTTTGGATTTTAGATCCGCCGAAATCTGCAACTCTCTCCGCCCCTCCTCGACACGGCCGACTTTAATCAAAGACTGGCCCAACCTGTAATGCACGTTCGTGACTTGATAGTCGTTGTGGGCCAGATCGGGATTTAACTCCACGGCCTTCTTGAATGATTCGATTGCCTGTTCATACTTTTCTAATGCCTGATATGCCTGACCAAGGAAAAAGTACGGGTCGGGATTACCAGGCTGAATCCGCCTGGCGTTTTCTAACGGCCCCAAAGCTTCGTTCCATTTCGCTTCAGTGACATAGACGATGCCGAGGTAATAGTTGCCGTAAAATTCATCAGGGTGATTTTCCAACTCGAGCTTGAACTCCTGCCCAGCATCAGCCAGTCTCGCAGCCCCTTCTTTAAGCAAATAGGTTAAGCCGAGATGGTAATGAACGCGGGGAAACGTTGTATCCAGCACGATCGCGCGTTTGAACTCTTCCATAGCGGCATCGAGAAATCCTGTCTCGCGGTATGCCCTGCCAATCAAGACTCGCAACGGGGCTTTATCTCCCAGCTTCACAATCAACTGGTCATAGAGTTTTTTTGCTTGAGCAAATTTGTTCTGCCTCAGAAATGCGAGTCCAAGCGTGTACGCAACGTCGTAATCGCCCGGGCGTAGTTTTAGAGCTTGACCAAGCTCGTCTTCCGCTTTCGGGAAGTTACCAAGCATGAACTGAGTTTTTCCCAGCATGTGGTGGGCGAGCGAATTCTGCGGGGTCATCGCCAGAGCCTTAGTGAGCGGTTCAATCGCTTTCTGGTACTGACCGACGTAAAAATACGCTATCGCCAGTTCCACCAAGACCTCAGGCGAATCACTCCGATAAGTCACGGCTGTCTCGAGCGCGGCAACGGCGCCTTGATAGTTCGCCTGTGCTGTGTAAACCGCCCCCAGCCTCTGATATCCCTCAACAAGTATTGCTACGTACTCAGCCTCAGCGGCAACGAAATTGCCGGCGCGATGGTACGCTTCCGCTGCTTCGTAATGTTGCCGAATTGAATCACGAGGTAATTGAAACGGTAATAGGAGCAGCGAAAGGAGAAGACAGGAAACTCGCGAGTGCATTGCAAGAGTATTACATTGCCAATTGCCGATTGCCAATTATCGATTGGTGGTCATTAGGTTTGTCTGCGTTCATCTGCGGGTAAATAACCGTTTTCGGAAATCGGGAATCGGCAATGAAAGAAATGGAGGGCCATAACAAAGGCCCTCCATCTTCAGTTAATCTGCTGAACGAGTTCAGAAACTGAACTTAAAGCCGAGTTGAATCTCGCGCGGTCCTCGTGTCGAAGTGGCACGACCGAATCCAGGGTTGCTGAAGTTGTTCTCAATTCCGCCGCCGGCAACACTCAGATTGTGTGCCCTAAAGTTCGTGTGGTTGAAAACATTGAACATCTCAGCTCGGAACTGAATGCCATAACGCTCTTTTACTCTCCAGTTCTTTGCTACTGAGAAGTCGATGTTGCTTATCCCAGGTCCTCGAACATCTCCACGTTTCAAATTACCAAATGTTCCGGAGGCAGGGATCTTAAATGCCGCCGGATTGACGATGGCCATAGGATCACCTGAGATATTTAGATAAAGCGGTACTCCCGAAACGAGATCCGGACGTTGGCTTCCTGCACCTTGAAGACCAGCCGTATTCACTCCTGAGAAGATGTTAAGAGGCGTACCGCTGTAGAACGACGCAATGGTATTCAATTGCCAGTCGCCCAAAATTGCACTTCCGGCCTCGCCGAGGTTCTTAAAGGACGGTAAAGCGTAGGTCCCGTTAAAAACAAACGCGTGTCTGCGATCAAGGTCAGCATATCCCTTGTCGACGTCGTAGTTGAAGACGTCGGTGGTTTGACTGATGAAAGACTGAGTCGGGACATTGCTGATCGTCCTTGACAGTGTATAAAAAGCCTGGAGCCCCAAACGATTCGTAAAGCGGCGGTCAACGGTAATCTGAAGCCCGTGGTAATTGGAGTCGCCCGTGGACTCGTCCCTGGTTACGCTGTTTGTAAAGTTGAATCTTCGGGTTGAAGCATCACCAGAGCTTATAGTTCCTGCGGCTACGGCTGCACGAGCGCTCGGAATTACATCGTTGTAATTACCATTGATAAAGCGCCAAATGTGCAGACCATGATTGCCGACGTAAGCAACCTCAGCCACTGTGTTCTTCATGATCTCGCGAGAGACCGTTACATTCCATTGCCAGCTTTCAGCGGGTCTGAAGTTTGGATCAATCGAGTTTATTCCACCCAAACCAGCCGCAGAGGTTGCTAATCCTGGGTTGATCGTATCGAGACTTCGACAGGTTGGGCAATCTGATAACAAAACCGCCTGATCATTCCAACCTGAGTCAACCACCGTATTCCACGGCGGATTATTCGCCAACCGAAGCAGACCCGAGATCACGTTTGCTCTACTCATATACCGACCGGCGCCAAATCGCAGCGCCATCTTGCCATCACCCTTGATATCCCAGGCCACACCCAACCGGGGCTGGAACCCGCCATGATAAGTGTTCACCAAAGCTCTTGGCAGCCCGGCAGCGTCCGCTTGATCGGCTCTGACAAAGCCGGAACTCAGGTTGTGTCCGTCATACCGCTCGGGGATCCAGTTAGTGATACGGTTATCGTCAGCGTAGGCAGGTGGGATAATTGAATATCGCAGACCCAAAGTCAGCGTGACGTTAGGGCGCATCTTCCAGACGTCGTTTCCGTAAAACTCGAGGTCGTGCCAGCGACCCAGCGTTGTGTCCTGACGCTGGAATTCGGTGTATTCAAGAATCGGGAGGTCCTTCAGCAGCAACTCGGCAATTGCATTGCCTGTTTTGTGGCCATCCTGCTGAACGGTATAGATTCCGCTACCACCGTTTGGCTGCTCATTTTTGATGTTATGGCTGAAGAGTCCGCCGAATTTCAGATCATGATTACCATATACCTTAGAGAAGTCATCCTTCCAGGTGAAGAGGTCCTCGTGATTCTGCCACGGCGCCTGATGCCAGAGATTGCCAATGCCACCAGCGCCCCAACCGACAGTAGGAAAACCGGTACCTTCGACTCGTGGGAAGACGGTCGGCATCAAATTGGCAACCTGCTGATTGAGTGCTTCGCCTCCCGGACTAGTCGCGATGAAGATGTCATTACCCGCGCGTGAGAACTGGAATTCGTTGACCGCGGTCGAAGTTAACGTATTGGTTAACTTAACGGAGAAACTCGAGCTGGGTTGGTCCCAATCAGAAGACAGGGTCGGAAACGGAGTGTCTCCCCAGAAGTTGCCTGAAGCCACGCCATGTGTCCAGGTCTCATTTATGTAACGGACCATCAGGTTCATCTTGCTGGTTAAAGTCACATCGCCGCGAATAAGATCCTGACGCGTATTAACGGGCTGCAAAGGAGCTGAGACCCAGTTTGTGCCAAGGGGATCCGCGGCATTGTTGGGATCCGGGAAAATTCCCATTAGCGCCAGTCCTACCGGACTGAGCCGAGCGGTTGGAATTTTGTTACCGGGAAACGGCTGGCACGTGGCCGCACTGAATATTCGATTGCCATTCGCATCTTTAGTGCAGGTAACCGGATCCCAAGGCCTTGCATTGCCGGCTACATTTGTCGCGACCAATCCACTAAAATCGCCCAATTTTTCGGCGATAGTGGGAACGTGGGCGGTCAGCGCGGTACCTCGTCGCTCGCGACGCCACTCCTCAGACCAGAAGAAGAATATTCTGTTCTTGATAATCGGCCCGCTGAAATTGCCGCCGAAGTTTTTATACTGCAACTGTCCTTTCGGCTGACCAGAGCTATTGAGGAAAAAATCATTGGCGTTGAGACTATCGTCGCGAAGAAAGTAAAAGCCGGTGCCATGAAACTGATTGCCGCCGCCCTTTGTTACCAGATTGATAACGGCTCCCTGGGCCTGGCCGTATTCTGCGCTGAAGCTGTTGCGCTCGACTTTAAACTCCGCGATCGAATCGATCGAAGGAAACACCAGGAGCGTTGCGTTTGATCCGACGTCCATATTGTTGACGCCGTCAACGGTCCACATGTTGGCGTTTGATTGGTTGCCGTTTACCGATACGTCCACGTGAGAATCGAGGCCCGTACCTCTGGTGCCAAACGCACCAGCCTCATTCGGAGCTGACAAACCGGGAACGAGTGTCACCAGGGCAGCGTAATTGCGACCGTTGAGCGGCAACTCCGTCACCTGCTTCTCGGAAATGAGAGTGTTGACATCGCCGCTTCGAGTTTCCACCGGTGTAGAGTTGCTCGAGACAATGACCGTTTCACTGACCTGACCAATTTGTAGATCCAGGTTCACTACCCTGTTTTCAGCAACGTGTAAATCTATGCCTCCCGCAACTAACTTTTTGAAACCTTGTGGAGATGTGCTGACGGAGTAACGACCAACAGCTAAACTCGGAGCCGAATAAAAACCGCTGTCATCGCTCGTGACCGTACGGGATGCTCCGGTTCTTTCCTCAGTGATCGTAACTTCAACCTTTGGGACTGCAGCACCCTGAGGATCGCGCACGTAGCCACTGATATTTCCCACTGTGCTAGTCTGGGCATTTACTCCTGCCAGCAACCCCATACTCAGAAGGAACAAAACAACTCCAAGTCCCAACCTCTTCGACATAGCTAACCTCCTCAGCGTTACGATCTACATTCGGACTGCGGTGCGCTAATGCCCGAAAGATTTAGTTCCCCTTTCATGACCAGGTATCTGGTCCTGGACCAAGGAACTCCCTCCACGGGTTAATCTGATTTCGGACTACTTAAAAGTTGCAGAGACGAGTTCTCAGTTATAACTGAGACTCAGTGAAAATGCCGGACAAACCTTCGTTGGAAAATCACCTGGACCTTCCGACGCAAACAACATTCCTGTCCGTTACACAATAACTAACTTACCTAACAGAAGCTGGTTAGAAGATTGCAGATGAAAAGCACCACCAAACGCGAATCCAAGATTTCGCTAAAATCTACAGAATAATGAAGTTTTCGCTTGTGACGTTAATTAGGTACTTTGTTGCAGTACCGCGCAAAAGGATATATTACGATTTTCGTTTCTTGTCAAGAGATTCTTGCGCGATCGGGAGAGTTTAAGTTGCGGAGATGGACGCGAATTTCGAAGGGGGATCGTCGGCCGCTTTGCACAAAAAGTGGCAAATCTGATTTGTTTCTCTGCGGCCTCTGCGTATCTCTAGGGCCCTCTGCGTTGAAAAGGCCCATTAACGCAGAGAACACAGAGATACGCAGAGGGCCGCAGAGGAAAGACTTCCATCCCAACTCGATTTTTTGTGCAAAGCCAGCGCCATACATTGAATTTGATAAGTTGTCTTCTGGTTTGCTACTGCATTGTCTTGGAAGCATAACGGGACTATACTCCAATCTGTCGACTACAACCTGTAATGGAAACTCATCTCACGAAAGTGGCTATGAGACAGGCGGTGATGTCCCTCGCGGCCTTTCTGGCGTTCGCAATTCCCTGCCTGGCCCAGCTTCCTCCCGGTCCGCCGGCTAATCGCACTAATCCAGATCGCGAACGCCAACAAGATATGAATCGGCGCGAGATGCTACTCCGGGGATATGGTCTTGAACGAGGAACACCGGACAAGGGGAAAGAAATTAAGGCTCTGGCGGAACAGGTTCAACAAGACTTCCAACGCATCCTGATCCTTCACAACGAGATTGCCCGAGCGATTTCCGGCGCCAAAGAACTCGATTACGGATTCGTTTCGGACGCGACAGGTGAGATTAAAAAGCGAGCGAGCCGACTGCAGGCCACTCTATTACTTAAGCCGCCGGACGAACAGGATGCAGAGAAACTGCGAGTACCGGATGATACGCAACTGAAGGACGTACTAATCATTCTCTGTCATCAAATCAAGAACTTCGTTACTAATCCCGTTATCGAAAATCCTGGAACAGTAAGCGGCGAGCAACTGAACAAAGCGCGAGGAGATCTTCAGAGTGTTATCGATCTCACGACGCGGATTAAACGAACCGCAGAAAACCTGGCCAAGAGTCACAAATAGTCAGTTGTACTTTCCAGTCTCTTCACTCAATTTCAAAACGCGTGCTCTCACTAGCAACCGACTTTGAATTGCGATCCATCATTGTCACCTTCAGGAGGTAGCGGCCGGGCGGCAGTTCTTTTAGCGACAAGTCGGCTGCATAGGGAAGTTTCTTCACGTCAGGAATCCCTTCAGTAGATACGCTCCGAAGTGACGTTGTTATGACGGGTTGATCTGATCTCACAACTTGAATCTGAACTGCGATATCCGGAGGCACGTTTGACTGTGTATAGATAAACACCAAAAAGCGGAGAAATGAATTGCGTTTGAACCGGTGATCCACTCTAACAGCAACTCGGTCCTGAGTGTTTTGAGGGTCATTAGGCGGACCACCAGATTTCGCGGGTACTCCCATCATTCTCTCGCTGACGATAAGACTGCTCAGAACAATCTTATGTGTCGACAGATCAGGTATTTCGATCCATTGGCGAGCGCTCCCGATGTTCCCACTCTTCTCGTCGCGCACAGCGACGCGCACCTGGTACAGTCCAGGCGGCAATGTTAAGGGATAGTTGTAAACAATATCAGGCGTGGCGGTCGGATTTGTTTCTCCAGTTGGAGCGTGAACAGTCAACCGTTCGCTAAAACCTCCCCCAGCTTTTCCCTGGTCGTCGTACACGGAACCAACAACCTGCACAACTCCCGTACGTTTATCCTTATCGTCCTCGAAAGTAATTGCGCTCCCGCTGACCTGTAAGGCAACATTCATCGTCTGCTTGTTATCCACAGTCATCGTCCACGTTAAACTCGACGAGATCGGAAGCCTCCGATCAGCAAATGGCGCAACAAGGGCTGCGCGAAGTTTCGCCTCATCCTTATTGGTAATAGAATCATCGCCGGTTCCAACACCATCTTTTTCTCGCTTCGGAACAGTAGAACGGTCGAAGTCGAAAAACCCCTTACGAACCCGTACAGTCAGGTCTGGCCGGCCCACTACGTTCACCTCGAGGTGGTGAAACCGCTCGGTCTTACCATCAATTGATTCAGGTCGCCACGCCAGCAAGTAATAATTGGACGTCTCGTTCAGCGCGTAATTGACGCCTGCATCCAGGGCATTCGTGTTAAAGATTGCACGCCCGCCGGTGTCATTCGCCAGAGCATTCATTGCGTCTTGCGACTCGACTAGTTCACGACTGGCGATACTCTGCAAACGTCCCGACGGATCGGACGGTGTGTCAGTGCTCGCGTCCGTCAAAGTAGCGACGAGTCCTCGTGTGTCGATGCAATAGATCACTACGCTGTTGTGCGCCGCCAGGCTGGTGACGTGACGCACCTGCTCGCGATTGATTGAGTTTAGATCATCGAGGAAGAATCCATCCGACAAGAAAAACAGTAGTTTTCGTCCAGGTAAGCCAGCAGTAGATCTCACGAGACTATCGAGTCCGAAGAGTGACTGCGACGCGATTGTGGCAGCTTGTTGCAGAATCGTATGTGCCCGATCTCTTACGTGCTGTTCTGCACGTCCTCTCGGGAGACCTCCCGGAGCGGCGATAGTCGACATGGAAGGCAGGTCCTTCATAATTTCATCGACAAAAAAATCAATCACGTCTCGATTGTTACGCTCAATCGCCAACGCCTGATACTCCGTCATGGCCGGCCGTTCAGGATCACCAACGGAATAAGGTCTGGCCTTTAGCCGTTCTATGGCTGCGTGCAAAACGGTTTTGTTGTCCGTGAGTTGCTGTAAGAAACCGATTTGACCGCTCGTGGAAGCGATCCCTGCCTCATCGTTTTGTCGCATGTCTTCGTCGACATACTTGAGCAATACTTTCCGAGCCGAAACAAGATTGTTGGGTGACAGATGTAGATCGTCGACGTAGAAGAAGATGACTCGACCGCGGTCGAGATTTGCGGGGACAGGAGCATTAATGTCTTTGTCTGACTGCGAATTGCGTGCGGCGGCGAGCTGCGATTCTTCGTTCGCACTACCGGTTGAAACCAGCTCAAAGAAACTAATCCGACGGGGCTTTCCATCAATATGAAGCTCAAAATCTTGAGGGCGTAATCCAGGTACAAACTTGCCTTGTTTGTCAAAAACCATCACGTCAGTCTGCACAAGCTGCGTATTGATCCGGACGGTTTCTACTTGCTCAGGAGGAGACTGAGGCGTCTGACTGACGACAGCGTGCGCCACCATCGCATAACTACACAGCATCACTACCAATCTCGTAATCGCCATCGGTGCTCCTTTACGTCACGGACACAGACGCAAACTTGCTTGCTAAAACGAGACTGAGAGCGCCCATTAGTGTGGGTTCGGGACCGAGTGTTGAAGCAATGATTCGCGTCGAAGGAAGACCGCGACAGATCGTCGCCTCGACCGAGTTGCGGATGTCTTGAGAGATGATTGGCCAGGCGCGCACTATTGGACCACCCACGATCACCGCCTCCGGCGCGAGGCCGCGAATGAGATTGGCAATACCAACCCCGAGGTAGTATGCGGTCTCTTTGAGCGCAGTTCGAGCAGCGCCCTCGCTTCGCAAAGCCTGGTTGAGCAGCTCGGCGAAATTGTTCTTGAGATCTCCGTTAACGTCCGTCGAAAGAGTCTTGTAGCGCGCCAGCGCTGCTCGTTGTGAAGCGAAGGCTTCCCAACACTCGCGACTCCCGGACGCGCACGGAACCGGGGCGCCCTGACCGATCGTCATGTGTCCAAATTCACCGGCTGCGCCGTTCTCACCGCGATACACCTGACCGTCGAAAACGATTCCAGTACCAACACCATCTTCTACCAGCACGATTATGAAATCTCGCACCGCGCGAATTTCGGGTCGGCCAAACCAGAGCTCTGCCTGTGCAGCAGCATTGGCGTCGTTGTCCATCGTTACAGGCAATCCGGTCGCCGAACTGATCTCGCTCGAGAGCGGCACGTCGCGCCATTTGAATGTGGGAATGAATAGTTGTTTGCCGTCGGGATCGACGAGTCCGGGCAAGCTGATGCCGATGCCTTCGATCGTGCCGTTGTTTCTTCTGATCAGCCTCCGGGCGCGCTCGACGATCTCGTTGATCGTCTTTTTAGCGTCCGGACTTGTTTCAAAAGTTTCCTGTTCGAGCACGCGGCCGGCGAGATCGCTTGTGGCGACGATTGTGCGCGTCGTTCCGAGATCGACGCCGATTGCAACAGCATCAGCCGTGCGAAGCGACAATAGAATCGGTGGGCGGCCGCCGGTCGATTCGCCACTGACTTCTTCGATGAGCCCGTCGACGCGTAACTCTTCGACGATCAGGGAAACGGTCGAGCGCTGTAGCGCGGTTTCATGCGCGATTTCGGCACGAGAGATGGGTCCCCGTTCGCGCACGTAATTCAACACGATCTGACGATTGATGTCGCGTATCGTGTTTGAACGCGCCACATTTGCTTTCTTTAAGTCTATACGTCGCATCGCAAACCGAACGGACAGATAATAGGCTCAGTAAGAACCACAAGTAAATCCAGCCGCAGATTTACCGCGCGAATACGATTGGTTCCTGAGTGGTTGCGCCTTTTCCTTCCTGAACGATGACAAGCTGGTTCACCTTGATGTTCGCGACGGTCTCTTTCTGGTTACCCGGCCAGGTAATCTCGAGAGTGAGAGTTGTTCCCTCCTCCGGCTTACCTAATCCAAACGTCAAAGGTAATTCAGACTGCGAGACGTAACTCGATCCAGTTCGCACCATCGCGTACAACGTCCTGCCTTTTGAGGTCTTCACGACGACTTTCGCGCCGATGCCATCGCGGTTGGATCTCGTTCCGACTGTTTTCACGCGCAGCAGATCGTTCTGGTTTGCGTTGTCGTTCCGAAGAAGACGCGCCGGTCCGTTGTTTGTAGTGACCAGCAGGTCGAGATCTCCATCGTTATCGATGTCGCCATAAGCCGCGCCGCGACCGACTATCGCGCGATTCAAAGCACGCCCGAGTTTCGCCGTCACTTCTTCAAACTTCTTCTTCCCGCGATTACGAAAAAGGTGCGGCGGCTGCGCGTATTTCACTGTCGGTTGGACCACGCTGATATCGTCGGAAACGTGACCGTTGGCAGCGAAGATGTCGGGCATTCCGTCGAGATCGTAATCGAAGAAGAAGCACGCAAACGTCAGCGACTGTGCCGACATCTTTCCGATTCCGGAAGCTGCCGCCTCGTCTGTAAACAGTCCGGTGCCATCGTTGTGATACAACGCGATACTTTCGTTCGTGAAGTTTCCGATCACGACGCTCTGCTTGCCCGAACCGTCGTAGTCGGCGGCGTCGACGCCCATCCCGGCGCGTGCGGTGCCCGCTTCGCTGAACGCGACGCCTGCGATTACGGCGTTGTCAGTGAACGTGCCGTTGTGGTTGTTGCGATAGAGTTTATTTGGCTCCGTGTCGTTCGCGACGAAGAGATCGAGCCAGCCGTCGTCGTCGTAATCGAGCAACGCGACGCCGAGAGTTTTGTTCGTGGCGTCGTTGAGACCGGCGCGTGCGGTAACGTTTTCAAACGTGCCGTTGCCGCGGTTGTGATAGAGCGTCGGGCTCTGGCCTTTGTACGCCTGCGGCGTGCAGTACGATTTGTTTTTCCCGTCGAGCGAACAGTATTGATCGGTCTCGACTGACCACTCGACGTAGTTACCGACAAAGAGATCGAGCTTGCCGTCGTTGTCGTAATCGAACCATGCGGCGCTCGTCGAAAATCCCGGATCTCCGGTGCCGGCTTTTGCGGTTACGTCGGCGAACTTTCCGCCGCCGAGATTGCGAAAGAGATGATTTGGACCAACGCACGTGATGTAGACGTCTTCGTTGCCGTCGTTGTCGTAATCCGCGATAGCGACGCCGATGCCGTACATCTGAACGGCCAGACCGGCTTGTTGCGTTACGTCAGTGAAGGTCCCGTCCTTGTTATTTCGATAGAGCGCGGGAAATGATTTGCGCTTACTCGCGTCCCAATCCTTCGAATTGACGAAGATGATGTCTTGCCAGCCGTCGTTGTCGTAATCGAAGAATGCGCCGCCCGAGCCGATTGTTTCGGGGAGATACTTTTTGCCGAAGGCGCCGCTGTTGTGTTTGAAACGTATTCCGGCCTGGGTCGTGATGTCGGTGAATTCGATCGGCCCCGAGGGACGCGGCGGCGTCGGGCTCGGCGACGGCGATGCAACCGCTGTTTGCTCCGATTGATTCGCAACCGGCGTAACGGGATTGGCTTGCTTACAGGCAGAAATCAGCAGCAAGAGAAGGAAAAGACAGCACTGAAAGTATGGAGGAATCTTCATTTGCATGAAAGTTTTCCTCGCAAAGGCGCAAAGGCGCAAAGAAGTTCTTAAATGTTTCTTTGCGCCTTTGCGCCTTTGCGAGGAAACTTTTATATCGTCTCCGGGCGCCGTGATTCCAGCCAGATCTCGATCAACATCGCGGCGGGACCAACTATAAAGAGCGCGTAGAGCGGCGCGTAAACGACGTGATTCAGCCGCAGCAGCATCTCCGCGAACGCGACGATGAACACAACAATGCATTGCCACTTCTTCGACTTCACCGTCGTCTTCGGATCCGTCACCATGAAGAACACGAAAAGCTGGTACATCGGCCCAGTGATCGCCGACACTTCCGACTGCCACGGATCGCCCGTGATCCAACTACGCACAAACGCGAAGAGAAAGAACGACAACACGTACGTCACGCTGATGTGAATCCGCTTTGCCCGCCAAATGATCACCGAGCCCAGAATCCAAATCACCAGCAGCGGCCAGATGAAGTTTCCCCACTGCACCGTGAGCGCCGCCACCGTTTCAGGCGCGAGAAACAACAACGCGCAGATCCCAAAGTTCGACGGATTCCAAAGATGACGCCCCTTCACGCGTAACACGTACTTCGACATGATCGAAATCACGCTGCACAATGCATACGGCCAGAACGCAGGCGAGCGAATCAGAATTCCTACACTGATTCCCGAAATGTAAGCACTGGAGAGGTTGATCCACTTCCCAAAAAAGATCCGTCCCAACACCAACTCGGCAACCAGCGCACAAACGATCGCGAGCGCCGTTCGTTCGTAACTTTCGAGAATGCCGTAAGCAAAATGGCCGACCACCAAAATCGTGGTGATTAAAAGCGGCGGCAGATAACGGTTATCTAACGAGAGCTTACTCCGCGGCGACACGGAGAGATCCACCGGTTGGACAGCCGATTGGCTCATGCTGACTCCTTGATCTTATAGACTTGCCCGGCGACCGGATTTTGAATCGTTTGCGCATGTCCCGACGGCCAGCGAATCTCAGCCTTCTCGATCTGCGGATTCTTCCCGAGGCCGAAATGCAAACGCCGCTGGTTCTGCGAACAGAATCCGCTCCCGCCGGAAACGCTTTGCACCTGTTGTCGCCCATCCCAAAACAGACGCACTTCAGCGCCGATCGCGCTGCGATTACTCGCTGCTCCTTCGAGCTCGAAACCGATCCACTTGTTTTCCGGCGTCACGTTGTTTTTATAAATGAGCAACGGTCCTTTTTGATTTGCGACGACGACGTCGAGAACACCACGATTCCATAGATCGACTAACGCAACAGCACGTCCATCAAAGACATCGCTCGCACCGACAGCCTGCGCCACATTCACAAACTTCCCCGCACCGTCGTTGAGCCACACTTTTTTCTGCTGATAACCCGACAAGCTGCGACCACCCATCGCGGGCCAGTGCGCAGCATCGGAAATGATCGTCGAGTTACCGCCTGCGATCTTCGAAAAGTCGTACCAGTAATTAGTCTGCCGATCGGCTGAAACGTAACCGTTAACCAGGTAGAGATCGAGTGTGCCGTCGTTATTGAGATCGCCGAACTGAGCGCCAAAACTCCACCCGCCCATCTCTACGTCCATCGCGCGCGCCAGATTATCGTACTTCAGCGTATCGCCCGTGGTTCCGTCGCGCGGCACCCACAAATTGTTTCCCTGAATCAAAATGCCTTCTTCAGAAATGTTTGAAACGTAGATCGAATAGCGGCCGTCGTTGAGAACGTCTCCGACCGTCGCATTCATGCCGCTCTTCGGGGAGAAGCCAACGCCCGTTTGCTTGCCGGCTTCGCGAAATTGTTTGCCGTCGTTGAAGTAGAGCTCCGAGATTCCGTAATCGTTTGCGATGAAAAGATCCTGGTTGCCGGTGCCGCGAAGGTCGGCGACAGTTGCGGCTAACGCCCACCGTCGCGTGTCGATGCCGATTTTTTGACTGACTTCTTCGAATGCGCCGTCGCCCAAATTCCGGAAGAGATACTTGCGCCCGCCGTTTTTCGCGTACTCAAAACTCTCCGGCATCATCTTCGTGTTTTTCAGATGCCAGAGGTCGACGTCTTCCGCATAGTAGCCACCAAGAAAAAGATCCAATCTCCCGTCGCGATCGTAATCAAACCACACTGCGGTGTTCGCGTTGACCCACGGCGGAAGTCCTGCCTTGTCAGTCACGCGAGAAAACTTTTGTCCCGCATCGTTGTGAAAAAGCTCCGGCTTTCCCCACTTGTAGACAAACAGATCTTCGTAACCGTCGTTGTCGTAGTCGCCCCAAACGCTGCCCATTGAAACGCCGGTCCCGACCTGGTTGAGATCCGCTACACCCATTTCTGTCGCGACATCGCTAAAGGTGCCGTCGGTGTTGTTTTTGAAGAGCGAGTTTTTACTACCCTCACCGCTGTTCGTCACGTAGAGATCGGCCCAGCCGTCGCGATTGAAATCGACAACAGACACAGCCGCGCCCATCGAAGCGACCTGCGGCATAATGTGGTCCAACCTATGGTCTAACGTCGGTGGCTGGTGCGTGAAGTTGACCTTCGAGGCTTGAGCGACTTCCTGGAGATAGAAACCGTAGCGAGCCAGCGCGCTCGACGGATCGGCGGCCGTGTTTTCGCGATTCTTTGCGCGCCATCGCAAGATCAGAGGCGTAGCGAGCAGAGCAACAAAGCAGAGTCCAAGGATAATTCTGGCCGTCTTACCGCGAATCATTTGCTCGTAGGGGACCTCAACGCATTTTGAAAGACACCAGGCGTCACGTATCGCGTGTGATAGTTCTGCCAATCTTCAGGATAACGACGATAAACCCATTCGTCTTCGAGCCGCCCCGGCGGAGTTATGTACTGGTTCTTAGCGTGGTATGGCAAAGGCAAAACGGTCTTGGAGAACGTCGAATTGTAATCACCGTCCTTGATCCAACCATCACCAACTATCACATAGTCACGCACCCAGCCTGCGGGCGGCGCGGCAGGAGCCGCAAAACGAAACGACATCTCGTCGCCTGCGTTCATGATGACGTAGCGATCGTCAACGCGCATCAGAAGCTCGCGCACATCCCCGAACCTCGTGTAATAGCCAATCAGATCTCGCCAAACCTGTTTTGACCCTGAGAGACGATTGTAGTCCGGTAGTTGGGGAGACGAATCGTTCGCCTGGTTGATAACAGAATAACCGCGATGATGCAGATCCGCCGCATCGGGATTCAATCGTGCAATCCTGAGCTCAGCGCTCGGAAGCCCCACCGCCCACTCGAGAGAATCCCAATAAATCTCGAGATTCGTCCGCAAACGTAGGCGACGTGGTATCCCCGATTTAAACACATCTGTCAAATCAAACAGGCAGATCTTCTTTCGACCCGCCGGAAATCCCATGTTTGGCCGCACAACCGTCCAACCGCTGCTGCCGTCAGGAATCTCCAAACTTAAAGGCTTTGCCTTCTCTTGTTGTCCTTGGCTGATAGCGACATTAATTGAAGAATCAGTTGGATGCATCCAGCCATTTGCAATCAGCCAGAGCGGTCCAGTTGCGGGTGCATCGTCGCCGAGATCGACCTCAACGTAGTGGTCACGCGTAACGCCTTGATACATGCCGCGACCGAAAGTATCAAGATATTTGCCGTCCAGAGTGTTGACGATGCTGGTTACGTCCTGTCCCAGGTCGTCAATGGCTTTCGCGATCTTGCGAGGAGTCGAGACTGTTGTAACAGCCAGCTTCGCTGGAGGAATTACGAATCTTTCGTCGACAAATATTTCGCTTCCTTCAGCATGATCTACGACCATGAGGCTGAGATGATCGTAATAGTACGTCTCCCAGAGCTCGGCCGTAATGCGTAGGTCGTAATAACCATCGCGCGGGACAAGTTGATCCCGACCGATCTTGTACCACTCCTCTGTGGCTTCGACTCGAGCAGTGCCCAACGTATTGATTCGCAATCCAATCGCAGAGCTCCAGGGCACAGCGTCCTTCACGAACTCCATCTGCTTGCCGTTGTAAGCAAAGAGAAATGGACACGAACCCTTCAGGCGCTGCTCAGTCAATATTTCCTGATCGGCTTTCACCTCAAACTCTGCGTTGACACTTCCGTTGGGCCAAACCACACGGATTACGTCCGCGCCAGTCTGTTCACCGAGACCGAAGTGAAGCAGAGGTTTATTGATGGGTTGCTTTTGGACCAACAGGCCGGAACGGATCTCCGCCTCTCCGCCAATGCCGAAAGAGTTGATGCGCTGATCTCCGGTCGCCTGAGTGGCGCGTGGACGCACGATTTGCCAGTGATAGTTTTTCGAACCCTTATTAATTCTTTGTTCGGCTTGCTGATCGTTGGAGAGTCCCAGCAAATCGACTCGTCCATCGTTGTTAACATCCGCAGTTGCAAAAACTCGAGCGGGTATGACTTGATTGTCGAATAGTAGATTTCCTCTTTCGTCTCTTAACCAAATCGACGTAACGGAATTTGACGACAGCACCACATCAAGACCGCCATTGTTGTCGAGGTCTGACACGAGCAGGCGAACGTTTCCCTCGACATAGTTTGGTGGAGTGCCGGAAAAATTGGTGATGTTCTGAACGTCCCAGTCGCGGCCATCCTTGTCAGAGATCCGAGTAATCATGCCGACTGGAGCGGTGGCAACTATCAGATCCAGCACACCGTCATCATTCATATCCGCGACGTTGATTGCTTTGACTTTTAAGTCCGCAGGCACCGCTCGTTCGACAAACTGTCCTTGTCGTTCGTTGCTGAAAACGTGAAGTCGATCGGATCGATCGAGCAATGCGGCATCTGGATCACCATCGCCGTCGAGATCGGCCCACTCGAAACCGATGACGCCCGCGACATTTGGAAAGGGTTGGACTTCGAGAAAAGTGCCGTCTCCGTTATTTCTTAAAACGACAGCGACTCCCTCGGTCGATCCAAGCACCACATCGAGATCGCCGTCAGCCTCGATGTCGGCGCTCCACGCCCCGACATATTTGCGATTGATGGTTGTCGGCGGCAGCTTTGTTTCTGCTGTTACGTCCGTGAAAGAAGCAGGACTTTCCTGACGAAACAGGCGGACGCCTCCATCACCGGCAAGTACTAGATCGGTTTTGAAGTCGTAATTTAAATCGACGCCGATGATGCCGTTTGCAGCAGGCGGGGTGCTGGCGGTCCCTCCGGGAAAAGGCAGTTTAGCTCCGCTCGACAAACGAACTTCACGCGCGGTCGCCGTCGCTATAACGGGAGCGCCTGTTCCGCTTAGAGAGATCGCGCCGATCCAATCTGATTGAGCCACGCCTGCGACCGGCTCGGGGTTGAACGTGATTGCTGTGTCCGGCGGCGCCGTCGTGAAAACGGGCGCTTCCAACCTTACGAAATGCGTAAACGGGACAGCCTCTTCTCCTGGAGGCGGCTTAATGGCTGAAAGGTTTCGCCTATATTCCGGTAAGCGCAGCAACACGTTGCGCAGGAAAGTCGTTCGTGTTGCGGCGGCGCGCAAGTCGCCGCTTTGGACAGCAGTCTCAACCGCGGTAACTTGTTCTCGCACTTCGTCGGGCCACGCGGATGAACGAGCAGTGATCTTCGCTACCGCTGATTTGAGCGTCTCAGCATCGCCACGCTTCGCCGCCACGCGGCTTAATTCAACTAGCGCCGCGAGATTGTCTGGTTGCGCGGCGAGAATTTTCTGAATGAGATTCTGAAACTCTTGCGCGCTCTGTTCGTCACCCTGACGCTCGACTTCTTCGGCGAGTTTGTATAGCGCAATCAAATTGCCCTGGTCCAACTCGACAGATCTGCGCAGGGCTTTGATTGCTTCAGCCGTATTTCCGCGACTGCTTTCGAGTAGTCCTAACAGATAGAAGATTTGGCTGTTGTCGGGAGCTTCAGCGCGGGCGCGTTGCAGTCGATCGGATGCCGTGTCGTAGTTGCGTTGACGGAGTGCCAGGAGTCCCCAGTTGGCCCAACCGGCAGGCTCCGCTGGAGCGAGCTGCGTGAACTGCGACAACTTTGCATCAGCCTGCACGTCATGTCCGACCTGCAATGCCGCGAGACCGATGTAAAACGTTCGCACCAACTCGTTGTATTGAGGAGACGATTTCGGGGGCAGATTGGCCCCTGGACGGCACGCGCCGAACGTTAAGAGCAGGGCGAGCAGAATTGTGATCTTTGTGTTCTTCATAGGTCGTATAGGACCTATAAGTCGAACAGGACCTATAAAAAACCTGCTTTGCGCCTTTGCGCGTTTGCGGGAAACTCAGCACAATGTAGCACAATGCGACGTTTTAAAAGTGGCCTCCTGCTGCTGGCGCTGTCCATTTGTGTTCTGACAGTTGCAGCTTATCGTCAAGCCGAGCAATCGAAACCTAACGCGCGCGAAGAAGCGTATCGCGCGAATAATGTTGGTGTCGCGCTGCTCGAACAATTCAAATACAAAGAAGCGGCAGATGCCTTCCGGCGCGCGTTGCAACTCGAGCCGGGCCTGGCACTCGCACGCATCAATCTCGGTATCGCACTGTTCAATTTACCGGACCTGCCTGCCGCGCAAAAAGAGTTGCAGGCCGCGAGCGCGGCTGCACCCTCTGCCCCACAACCTTCCTACGTTTTGGGACTCCTGGCGAAGACACAAAATCGACCGGAAGAGGCGATCGCCGCGTTTCAAAAAGTGTTGCGCATCGATCCGAACGACGTCGGCGCGAATGTAAACCTGGGTCAGCTCTATGCGCAGCAACGAAAATACCCTGAAGCGATCGCCCTATTGCGCACGAGCATCGCCGCGGAACCGTACAACGCAACCGCGCTCTACAACCTCGGAACCGCGTTAGTGCGTGCGGGTCAAAGAGACGAAGGGCAGAAAGTGATCGCACAATTTCAGGAACTGCGTCAACGCGGCACCGGCACCACGCTTGGACCAAACTACCTCGAGCAAGGCCGCTATGCGGAAGCGATCGCATCGACTGGCGCCGAGCCGGAACTGGTCGATAAACGCACTCCCGAAGTCGTGTTCGCTGACGCCACATCGACTTTCCCCGCAGGTGATTGGCCGGCGTCGGAACAGAGCGGCGGAGCAGCGCTCTTATTTGATTATGACGGCGATGGGGATTTGGATCTGCTCGAAGTCGCAGGCGCCAAGCAACGTCTCGCGCGCAACGACGGTGGGAAGTTTACCGACGTAACTGCACAATCCGGAGCACTTGCGAAAGCGTCGAGTGGCGGCGCCGTCGCGGCGATCGCCGGCGACTACGACAACGACAACCGCCCCGATCTGTTTGTGCTTCGTTCCGGAACGAGCACGCTCTATCACAACGACGGCAACGGAAATTTTTCTGATGTAACTGCGGCTGCCAAAATTCCGCCATCCCCGGCCAATGCAAAATCCGCGGCCTTCGCCGACGTCGATCACGACGGCGATCTCGATATCGTGATCGCCGGCGACGGTTATCTGCTGCTGCGAAACAACGGCGATCGCACGTTCACGGATCAGACCGCTGCTGCGAAACTCACGGACAAAGTCTCGGCTCGTGCGATCGTTCCGACCGACTTCGACAACCGCCGCGACATCGATCTCGTCATCTCGTCGACGGAGAAGATCTCCCTCTGGCGCAACATGCGTGACGGCACATTCCGCGACGTCGCAACCGAGGTTGGACTCACCGCGCCGGGCGCGACCAGCGTCGCCGCAGGCGATGTCAACAAAGACGGCTTTACTGATTTTTACTTTGCCTCGCCGACAGACACGGTCGGCTACTTCGCGATCAGCAACGGTAAAGAGCGCTTTCAGCTTACGCGCGCTGAAGGTGGCAGTAGCGCGTCGCAGTTTTTCGACTACGACAACGACGGTTTACTTGATTTGATTTCGGTGGTCCAGGGGAGCTTGCGTGTTCTCCGCAACACCGGCGACGGATGGGCCGATGTAAGTAGTAAGGCCACGCAAGGTCTGACGACGCGCGGAGGTGCTGTTGTACTCGCATCCGGCGATCTCGACGGTGACGGCGATACTGACATCGTTTTTGGCGTTCCGGGTGGTGGACTGAAAATCGCGCGCAACGACGGCGGCAACTCTAATCGCTCGCTGCACCTGAATCTCGCAGGCAAAGTGAGCAACCGCAGCGGAGTCGGATCGAAGATTGAGATCCGCGCCGGAAGTCTCGCGCAAAAACTCGAGACTTATTCGGCCTCACCTGCACCTGCACCAGCCGACATTCTTTTCGGTCTCGGCAAGCGCACGGCGGTCGATGCAGTACGCGTGTTGTGGCCCGCCGGCATTGTTCAGTCTGAAACAGAATTTGCGAGTGCGGGTGGACCAACAAAGTCGCTGATTACGCTTTCGCTGACAGAGTTGGACCGCAAACCATCTTCGTGCCCGTATCTCTACGCGTGGAACGGCGACCGTTTCGAATTCATCACCGACTTCCTCGGCGGCGGTGAGATGGGCCACCTCGACGCGCCCGGCAGCTTCAACACTCCCGACCCTGACGAGTACGTTCGCATTCGCGGCGATCAATTGCGCGAGCGCGATGGGTTCTACGAGCTTCGTGTAACGAATGAATTGGAAGAAGCTCTGTTTTTAGACAAGGTTTCCTTGATTTCCATCGATCATCCCGCGGGCACGGAAGTTTATCCAAACGAAGGACTTACCGTCCCTCCTCAACGTTTCAAAATCCACGCGACTGCAAACCTTCGCCCGCCCGTAGCCGCTGTCGATGAACATGGCCATGACGTACTCTCACGCATCGCGCATTTGGACCGTGAGTATCCCGACGACTTCAAACTTCAACCGATCCGAGGCTACGCTGACGAACATGAATTGACGTTGAAACTCGATACGGACGTGCGGGCACGCAGGAACGTTTTGCTGTTGACGGGTTGGACCGATTACGCGTGGTCCAGTGACAACCTTGCTGCGTCGCAAAGCGGAAAGAGCCTGACGCTGCCCGCTCTCCAGGTGAAGGATAAACGCGGGCGCTGGAAGACGATTATCGAAAACATCGGCATTCCCGTAGGCAGACCGCAAACCATCGTCGTCGATCTTACGGGTAAGTTTCTGAGCGCGAGTCGCGAAGTGCGCATCGTTACCAACATGCGCATCTATTGGGACCAGATTCTCGTCGCCGCTAGTGAACAGTTCCCGATGAAAACAACGTACCTCCTTCCGTCTGTCGCCGATCTTCGTTGGCGTGGATTCTCCTGGGAACACTCACCTGACGGTCGACAGCCGATGGGCTACGATTACAACAAAGTGTCGTTCGACTCGCCATGGAAAGTGATGAGAGGGCGCTACACACGCCTAGGCAACGTCCGCAGTTTGTTGGCTGCAACTGACGACATGTTTGTGATTTCTAAACCGGGTGATGAATTGGAATTGTCGTTTCCGGCAGGCGAACTGCCGCCACTGCAAAAGGGATGGACACGTACGTTCCTGCTGTATGCGAATGGATTCAGCAAGGAGATGGACATCAATTCGGCGAGTCCTGACCAGGTTGGACCACTCCCGTTCCACGGCATGAGTAAGTATCCATACACCTGGCCCGAACGATATCCAATGACAGAGGAGCGACAAAAGTACATGGAGGAATACAACACGCGCGTGGTGACGTCGCAGGTTGAAAGGATCGCAGGAGTAAACAAATGAATCCGGTAAGGTATTCAGTCGCGGCTTGCCAGACGGATCTCGCGAATCCTCTTGATCGAAAAGCAATGCGATCAAATACGGATCGCATTCTCTCGATGATCGACTCCGCCGTCGCGGGCGCGGCGCCGTTTCTCCCGGTGCGTCTCGTCGTGTTTCCGGAGTTCGCACACTCAGCGCCTGTCTTCGAAACGGCAAAAGAACTCATTGAGAAGCTGGCCATCGCGATCCCAAACGAACACACCGAGCGGCTGCAACAGAAAGCCAAAGAACACGACATCTACATTCAAAGCGGTTCTATGCTCGAGGTCGATCCGAAATGGCCGGGGCACGTCTTCAACACCACGTGTCTCATCGGTCCTGAAGGCGTGCTTTACAAGTATCGAAAAGTGAATACGTGGATTCCCTACGAGGTCCACACCAGCCCGCACGATCTCGCGGGTTATGACGAACCGCTGTTTCCCGTCGCCGATACTCCCATCGGCCGGCTCGGGTGCGCAATCTGTTACGACTGGCTCTTTCCCGAAGCGATGAGGCAGTTGACGGCGAATGGCGCAGAGGTCTTGATCCGCGTGTCGGCTTACATGGATCCGTGGGGCGCGACGGAGCCGATGGCGTGGTGGACCATCGTGAACCGTTGTCGCGCACTCGAAAACACAGCTTACGTCGTCGCCGCAAACCAGGGCGCGAGTTTGAAACACTATCCGCCGTATTCGTGGCCCGGCGGTAGTCAGGTCGTCGATTTCGATGGACGGCTGCTGGCTGAAGCATCTCCAGGACCCGGTGAACGGATCGTCGTTGCTCCGATCGACATCACGGCGCTGCGTCACGAACGTGGCGTGCGGCGCGGACATCACATGTTGGCCCATCTGCGCACGGAAGCGTATCCGGTGTATCAGAAACACCAGTACCCACCGAAGCTCGAAGGAGATGAGGGATTGAGTTACGAGAGAAACAATCTCCTGATCGACGAGGCGAAGAAGTTCAAACCTTGAGGAAGATCTTTCGGTTGTAAAGAATCCACATCAGGATTAGGCAAACCAAGACGAAGCAGATAGCAAACGCCAGAGACGCGTTCAAGGGCGATGCCCATGAGGCAAACAGGTGATTGTAAATCCAGCCTCCCAGCGAATCCTCGCCGACTCTGATCGTGCCGAGAGCGACGGCTATCAAGTCCGCAACGACGTACAGCGCAATCGCATTCAGACCAAAAACCTCGAACGGCTTGGCCCATCTGCGATAGCCCTTGATATCGATCAGCCAGTAGCAGAGCGCGAGAAACTGTAATGCCAGACCACCGGTGAAAAGCACGTACGAGCTGGTCCATAACGCTTTGTTAATCGGGAAGAACGCATTCCATGACCATCCAATCGCGACACAAACCGCGCCAACTACGAACATCCCTGCCGCTTTCTCTACCCGAGATTCTTCCCTTCGCAGCCACACGCCGGTCAAGACTCCCATCAACGCGGTTGCGATTGCCGGAATCGTACTCAGCAAACCTTCCGGATCGTAAACGCGCGCCTGTGCCCAAACGTGCTTTCCAAATACGATGCGATCGACAAACGACGGCAAGCTTCCCTCTTTCGTGAGATCGCCCGCCGCATAACCTGGAGCCGGAATAAACTTCAACATCAACCAGTAAACAATCAGCAAACCGATCGTTATCGCTATCTGAGTTCTGACTCTCGTGTTTAGAAAGATGATCGACGCGAAGAAGTAACAAACAGCGATGCGTTGCAGCACCCCTGGAATCCGATACTCTGCGAGTCCGAATGTTGGAAGGCCATTCAGAAACAGGCCGATCGCGAAGATGATCAACGTGCGTTTGACGATCTTGATGTAGAGGTCGCGCTTGCTGCCGCCACTCTCGACGCGTCTGGCAAACGCGAGCGGGATTGCCACGCCGACAATAAAAACGAAGAAAGGAAAAACGAGATCAGTCGGCGTCCAGCCGTGCCACTGTGCGTGTTCGAGTGGCCAGTAGATGTGTTCCCACGTGCCGGGATTGTTTACAAGCACCATTCCGGCAATCGTGATTCCGCGAAAAACGTCGAGCGATACGAGCCGGTTCGTTTCCGAAGGAATTGTGGCTGTTGGCATCGGCGGCGAATTCTAGCATCTTCGGACGGAAACTGTAGCCACAAAAAGGCACAAAAAAATACACAAAGGACTGATTAGATTTTGTGTGCTTCTTTGTGGCTTTTTGCGGCCCCTACTATTCTGTTGACTTGATCGAAATCAACACGAGCCCGTAGTCGCGCACGCGCGCCAGCAAACCGTGCAGCGCGGCCTGATCTGCAACCATCCCCGAAATGGTTGTGACGTTGTGGTTCCACGCGATGGTCATGCCCTCAAACAACTCATTCCATCTCGCGTCCAGGTAACCTTTCACCTGGATCTCGTAAAACGTTTTGTCTAATTCTTTATCGGTAATCATGGCCTTATCTTTCGGCAATTCTATGCAAATACTCTCGCGCACCATCGAGCGAGATCTCAGACGAAATGAATGCAATATGGTTATCGGGTCGTAAGAAGACGGCGAAGTCGTTCTTCTTTTCGAAGATCTCACGCACACGCGAATCGATCGGAACGACGTGACAATCAGCCACGTCGGCAAACTCACTTTCAAACTCCGCGCAAATGTCCTGCCGATCGCCGTTTGAAAACACGAGCAGGTGAAACTTCGGCGCGTTTAATCTGTGAAAAATGTTTTCACCATTCGACAGGAAATACGGCATCCGATCCCCCGCTTTCACGTGATCGGGTTCATCGTCTTCATGCCGGCTGAGCGCGCTGTCGCGATAAGAGATCCCGATCTGCGAGATCAGCGGGAAGAATATTTTTCTGATCGGCTCGAGACTCGTGGCGAATCCCGCCAGCGGTGGAAATATCGTCGTGCGAATCAAGCCCAGCAGCCAGTTTTCGCCTGCCGCAAACTCGAAGATGCGATCGGTTGTTTCCAGAAGACGCTTGGCGTTCGCGAGTCGCTCCTCGTTGTACGTCTCGAGAATGCTCTGGCCTGCGACGCCTTTAATGACGAGCGCGAGTTTCCACGCAAGGTTGTAGGCGTCCTGAATGCCCGTGTTCATACCCTGCGCACCGGTCGGGCTGTGAATGTGCGCTGCGTCCCCTGCGAGAAAGCATCGTCCTTTTGAAAACCTGTTAACGCGCCTCGAGTGGACCTTGTAAAGTGAAAACCACCTCACATCCGAGATCTCGAGCGCGAGTTTGGCTTCATTCTTTATCTGTTGCTCGATCTCCTCATAAAGAACCTCGCCCTCTTCCTGGTTTTTGCTTTCGGGAAAGGTGCCGACGATGCGATAGCGATTCTCGCCTTTCATCGGAAAGAACGCCGTGAACACCTCGCGCGCCAGGCAAACGTGCAGCGAGTCGTGCGGCAACTCCCAGTCGATGCGCGCATCGGCAACGTAAAACAGACGCTCGAAAGTGCTGCCTTCGAACGTGAGTCCGAGACCGTGTCTGACAGGACTGCTCGCGCCGTCACAACCAACAAGATATTTTCCGGTGATCGTCTGCGACTCGCCCGAGTCTCTCTTTACACGAGCAGTAACGCCCGATTCATCCTGCGAAAAACTCTCGAGCTCGGACTTCCACCAAACTTCCCGCCCGTGAGCCTGCAAGTGCCTGTAAAGCAATTCCTCGTTTTTGCTTTGTTCCAACATCAGCATGTACGGATACGCGCTGAGGCCTTTACCAAAGTTGCCGAGATGTATCTCACCACGCACTTCGCCGCCTTCTATTAAGCGGACCATGTTTGCGATTTCGCCTTGTTCGATCGCCGGCCGGGCGAGTCCGAGCTGCTCGTAAATCTCGAGCGTGCGCGCCTGAACGCCGATGGCTTTCGAAAAGCGCGTGAAACTCTCGTTTTTCTCTACGACGACGAAATCGATACCGTAGCGCATCAACTGGCAGGCCAGCGAAAGACCCGTCGGGCCCCCGCCAATAATGATTACGTCCGTCTTTGTTGTGTCCATAAGTCAATAAGCTCCCTATCAAATGTCACCCACAAAATACGGCTTTCCCGCGGCGATGTAATGGCCCGAAAGATACATTTTGTGTTCTTTGGGCTTTGGTCTGTGGACTTCGTAATCGAAGATTTCAAATACACCTTTGAAATGTATCTTTCGGGATATGCGGCTACACCCGCCTCTCTCCTATCTTCACCAGCGTTGAGTTGAAACACTGATTGAGCGCAGAGGAGGAATCATAAATTGAATACGTTCAGAAGAAATCGAGTGGTGCTGACGACCATCGGCTCGCTTGGCGACCTGCACCCATATATTGCCCTGGCGCTCGAAATGAAGAAGCGCTACATCGAGCCGGTTATCGCCACCAGTAATACTTACCGCAGCCGAATCGAGTCACTCGGAATAGAGTTTCGTCAGATTCGACCAGTCATGCCGGAGCCGGAGACGCCCGAATACCGTCGCATGCTTGACGGCGTCGTCGATCCGAACCGTGGAGCTGAATACCTTTTCAAACAAATCCTGGTGCCGGCGGTTCGCGGCATGTACCACGATCTGAGCTCGGCCATTCGAGGCGCCGACCTGATCGTCACGCACCCGATCGTTCTTGCCGGACCATTAATCGCGCAGCAGAGCGGTATTCCGTGGGTTTCGACAGTTCTGTCACCCGCGTCGTTGTGGTCGGCATTCGATCCGTTCGTACCACCAAACATGCCGTGGCTGCACAAGGTACTCACGTACTTTGGACCATCTGCCGCGCATGCGTTCGAAAAGTTTATCAAGTTATTGACAAACCCGTGGCTCGTAGAACTGTACGAGTTTCGCGAGGAGCTTGGTCTGCCGCCGGGAGGTCACCCGTTGTTCGAGGGTCAATTCTCGCCCGAACTGAACCTCGCGATGTTTTCAAACGCGCTGTGCGTGCCGAAGTCCGATTGGCCCACGAACACTGTCGTGACGGGCTTTCCGTTCTATGACAAGAAAGACAACGAGTCCGCGGATCCCGAGCTGCTGAGGTTTATGGAACAGGGTCCACGACCGATTGTTTTCACACTCGGTTCGGCGGCAGTCCACGTAGCCGGAGATTTCTATCGTGAGAGTGTGGCGGCGGCGAAGCTGTTGAAACGCCGGGCGTTACTCCTGATTGGTAATGAGGAAAACCGGCCGAAAGAGCGTTTGCCGGAAGGCATTGCGGCGTTCAATTACGCGCCGTTCGGTGAGGTTCTGCCGCGAGCTGCGGCGATGGTCCATCAGGGTGGTGTCGGCACGACTGGTCAGGGTTTGCGTGCGGGAATTCCGATGCTAGTCGTGCCGTTTGCGCACGACCAACCGGATAACGCTGCTCGTGTGACAAGGCTGGGTGTGGCACGGACAGTTGGTCGGAAGGAATACAAAGCTGAGCTCGTAGCGCGCGAGCTGAAGGAGTTGTTGCTGAATCCGTTTTACGTGAGACGTGCGCATCAGATCGGACATCGCGTGCGTTGCGAAAACGGAGCGGCGTTGGCAGTCGACATGATTTTAGATCGACTTAACAAAGAGAGGGCGACGCGGTTTGAACTTCGAACCGTTGCGTAAATCTAAGGACGGGCGGCCACGGAGTGCCGCCCCTAGAGGAGGAACCATGAAAAATAAAATTAAAGTTGTTGCACTTGCAATCATGTTGTGCGCTGGGTCTTTGGCGTACGGCCAACAGGAGCAGAAGTTTGCCCAGGCACAAAAACAAAATGCGCAGGCGTTGCGGCAGTACACATGGAAGTCGCGTAGCCAGGTTCGGAAAGACGGCGACGTCAAGAGCACCAAAATATTCCTGACTCGCTACGCTTCCGACGGAACGCAGGTACAGGTCCTGCTCGAAGAGGACTCCGCAAGGCTTCCGAAGTTTGGCTTGCGCGGGATGATAGCCAGGAAGAAGAAGGAAGAGGCGGCGCAGCTCATTGAAGCCTTGCAGAAGCTCGCGAAATCGTATGGCGAACTTCCGCCGGCAAAGATGCAGGAGTTCATGGGCCGGGCGACGGCCAAACTCGAAACAAACACGCCGCAACCACTGCTGCGTCTCGAGGCGAGCGACGTCTTGCAGCCCAACGATTCAATGACCGTCTGGGTGGACGCAAACACGCGCAGACAACGGCGGATCGAGATCAATTCAAGCTACGACGCGAAGGCGGTGCGAATCGTTTCGGAGTTCAAAGATCTGCCCAGTGGTCCAACTTACATGGCGCGTTCGGTCGTGGACTATCCACACGAAGAACTGACGCTGACCGTAGAGAATTTCGATCACCAGCACGACGCACAGTCGCTGCGGGGGGGAGGAAGACAGCAATGAAAACGCAACTGGAACTTATGTCCGTCAGAAACAATAACTACTTACTAACTAAAAAGGAGACAGTCATGAAAGCGGTAATGATGTTGAACGTGTTGGGTGTTTTGTTGGGCCTGTTGGTAATTCAAACGCAGGCACAAACGGTGCAGTCGGACTACGACCGGAGCGTCAACTTTTCAAGCATGAAGACGTTCGGATTTGCGGTCCAAAGACGAGGCGCGACGGATCCGTTGGCGGGCGATACATTGAACGATGCGCGTATCCGCCAGGCGATGGAGTCGCAGTTGACGGCTAATGGTTTCCGGACGGCTACAGAGACCCCGGATTTCGTGATTGCGTATCACGTGACCACGAAAAACAAGCTGAACGTACAGGACTATTCGTATGGACCACCGCGTTGGTTCGGCAGCCGCGACATCCGCGTGAACCAGTATTCGGAAGGCACTTTGATCGTGGATTTTATCGACGTGAAAACGAATCAGGTGATCTGGCGCGGGCGCGCTTCAGGGACTATCGAGCTGAAGGATGTGGAGAAGAAGATCAACAAGTCAGCGGAAAAGCTCGTGAAGCAGTTTGTGAAAGACACAACAAAAAAGTCATAAGGATTCCGTCACAAAAAGGCACATAAATCCACCACATGGATAATGTGCCTTTTGTGCATTTTTGTGGCTAAACCAGAACTCTCAACGTGCGTGCACGTTCGAGCGCTTGCGTTCGGCTGTGCACGTCGAGCTTTTGATAGATGTTGCTCATGTGGCGCTTCACGGTTCCCGCGGAGAGGAAAAGCTTGTCCGCAATCTCCTGGTTCGAAAGCCCACGCGCAACGTGCTGCAACACCTCGAGTTCACGCTCGCTCAACGGATCTTCCGCATACCACCACGGCAACGCTTCACTCTCAGACGTCGCGGCGACGCGCGCAGTCGGCACCGGCGCACTCGCTCCAAACGCATCTTTCAATTTCACAACGTAATGAAGCAATTCGGGCTTTTCCGACTCCCACCGCTTACCCTTTTGTTTCAGCAGCTCGAGCAATAACTTCGACAAACCTTCACCCTCGTCGACAAAGCTGCGTATGAACGACTCCGGTTGCGCCAGCACCAATGCTTTTTCCAACGCCTTCAATGACTCTGTTTCATTCCCCAGCGCCTGATGGGCCACCGCTTGCAGCGTCAACACCTCGAGCACCGTGCGTACACGCGTGGCATCCTGCGCCGCCGACAGCACGCGACTCAAAAGCGGTAACGCCTGCTTCGCTTTTCCCGTTGCGATCAGCCACCGGGCAAAAATCAGGTGTTGAAATTCCTTCGAGAAATCCGGTTTGTCTTCCGCGCTCAGTCCGGACGTTTCCGCCCAGCGGTTCACAAGCGAAATCGGCCCACCACGTCGCATCACCATGTGCGCTTTCAGCGCTTCGAGTTGCTTTGTAATTACTTCGTTGCCGCCGCGCTTGACGCGCTGAAGGGCGCTATCTATCAGTGAGTCTGTCTGCCCTCCGTCGCCACACAGGTCGAGCATCAACGCGAGGGCTTTCAGATTCTCGGTCACAGATGCGAGATACGTCTCGCGTCCGGTCTGACGGATGATTGACAGCGCCTCGTTGAGCTGTGTTTTTGCGTTTTCCAGATCGTTCCATTCGCGATAAATGTCACAAGCAAACGTATGCGCGTAAAGCAGCGTTTCAGGCCGCGTCTTCAGATGTTCGCGTGAGAACTGACGCGCGTCTTCAAGCGCTTCCGACGCTTCACGCAGGCGGCCCTGCATTATGCGAATGAGGCCCAATCCGGTCTTTCCCCAAACCTGAAAGATCAGATGTTCGACTTGTGCGTACACCGGAAGCGCTGCAAGCACGAACTCTTCCATTTCTTTCGTATTTCCCCGCACAGTCGCAGCGCGAACTTTTGTCTGCAATACAACCGCACGTTGCGTAAGATCATCCGCACGTAAAAACTCGGCGGCCTTGCGACTACACTCCTCCGCTCGCTCCGGCTGGTTGCGCGCTGACGCGAGCAGAGATCGCGTCGACCAGACGAAACTCACCAAACGTTGCCGCACAGCCTCTGGCTCAATCGTCTCGATGACGTTCAAATATTTTTCGAGCTTGTCGAACTGCTCTTTATAAAGCAGCGTCGGGATATACAAAGGAAAGAGTGCGGGACGCGTCTTAAAAGCCGATTCGGGAATCGCTTCCACCCAGTGATTTAGCCGTTCGAAGCCACCCAAACTGATCATCTGAAACGCGATTGGCTCGATGAGATCCAACGCGCGATTCCAATCGTGCGCGGCTAAAGCGTAATTGACCGCTTCGTCCGGCAGATTCCTCTTTTCACACCACTCGCTCGCCTTTGTTTGCAACTCAGGAATCGAGCCTGGTTGCCTTTGCTTCAGCTTCAACCGCAGCAAATCGGCGAACAAGTGATGATAGCGAAACCACTCGCCACGCCCGTCTAAACGAATCAGGAAGAGGTTCGAACGCTCGAGCTGCTCGAGCAGTTCGTGTCCGCCCTGGTCGTCGGTGAGCGCATCGCAAAGCGACCCGTTCAGGCGCGTGAGAACTGACGTTCGCAGCAGAAAGTCCTGGACCTTCTCCGTCTGGCAGTTCAGAACTTCTTCCATCAAGTAGTCCAGAACAAAGCGATTGTCACCCGCAAACTCTTTCACCAATTCAGACCTGTTGGCCCGGCCCTGAAGACTCAAAGCCGAGAGTTGTAACCCTGCAACCCAGCCCTCAGTTCTTTCTTCGAGCGCCGTGACGTCGCTGGACGTCAATTCCAGGTTCATCACGTCGTTCAGGAACGCGGCGGCCTCCGAAGTGTCGAATCTCAGATCGCTGGCCCTGAGCTCTTTCAACTCGCCGCGAGCGCGCAACCGACCAAGCGGAAACGGTGGATCGCTGCGCGTCGCAATCAGCGCATGAGCGTGTGGTGCGAGTCGTTCGATCAGGAAGCTGAGGGCCTCGTGAATACCGTGTTCTGTGATGACGTGATAATCGTCAAATGCGAGCACAAACTCTTTATCGTAAGCATTTATCTCATTCAGAAGAGACGTGAGAACAACTTTCAGCGGTGGCGTGTTTGCCCGGCTCTCGAGCAGTCTCGCACTCTCGTCGCCCAGATCCTGGTCGACCGTTTGGAGCGCTCCGATTAAATAGTCGAGAAAGCGTGCCGGTTCGTTGTCTTCTTCGTCGAGTGAAAACCATGCCAGCGGCGTGTCAGTTTCCTTCCGCCAGGCGGCCACCAGCGAGGTTTTCCCGAACCCCGCGGGCGCGGACACCAGCGTCAGCTTGCCGCGCAGTCCTTCCTTTAGTTGATCGAGTAAAACGGGGCGGTCAACCAGCGTCTGCCTGGCCGCGGGCAGGTACAGCTTGGTGGCGAGTCGCATAGGGAGAACGCAGTTTAAGCCACAAAAAAGCACAAAACAATTATTTTGGGGTTTTGTGCCTTTTTGTGGCGCAAACAAATACACCTCACAAATGTATCTTTCGGCATATGCGACTACACCCGTCCATTTTCTATCTTGACGCTGCCCACAACGGGTTCAAAAAGTCAGATAGAAAGGACCGCCGCAATGCCTGGCCTTATTCGTTCAAAAATCACACTCTTAATCGCCGCGATTCTGGTCGCAGCCGCCGGATCAACAACGTTAGCGCAGGAACCGCTGCTGATTCCGGCCGGCGTCGACATCCTGACCCTCGATAAGGCCATCGAAATCGGCCTCGAGAATAATCGCTCAACCAAAAACGCGCGGCTCGAAGCGGAAAAATCCGACGACCGTCTGGCAGCGACCCGCACACGCCTTTATCCGGGTTTCAAACTAACGGGCGGTGTTTCCAAACCGCTGACCACCTTTGACACCACGTTCGAGAAAGGTGTCTTCGGAACATTCCCGGGCACTGGGCCGGTTCCGAATGAAGACACCGTGATCACGTCTTCGACGAACCCGAACGCCGCTGTCGTGGCCCAACTGACCCAGCCGTTGTCGCAGCTCCATCGCATAAAACTTCAGATCAAACAGCAGGAAACCGCCGGTGAGATCTCCCGTGCACAACTGAGCACCGCGGAACAAACGCTGGTCAACGAAATCAAGCGCGCCTACTACGCGATCCTGCAATCGCAAGGCGCCGCGCAGGCTGCCGAGGCAAACATCAAGCTCTATCACGAGCTCGACCGCATCACTGGTGAATACGTGATTCAACAGGTGGCGCTCAAAACTGAGCACATGGACGTCCAGACGCGACTCGCCAAAGCCGAGTACGACGTGATGACCATCAACAATCAGTTACTCGATCAGAAAGAGCAACTCAACCACTTACTCGGGCGCGACGTACGGACCGAATTCGCCGTGAGCAGTGGTGATGAAACAGTCTCGGCGGTCATGCGCGAAACGGATCTCATTCAGGCGCGCGAGCGGGCACTAGCGAACCGGCCTGAGATACGTGAAGCGAGGTTGAAAGTCGAATCAGCAAAACTCGATAAGCGAATCAAGAAGTCAGAGTTCATTCCCGACGTGAGTTTCACCGTCAACTACGCGACGACGTTCAGCTATTCGAATTTTGTACCGCGCAGCTTGAGCGCCGTCGGCGTGTCAGTGGAATGGGAAGTGTTTGATTGGGGGCGCAAGAAACACGAGGTGGCTGACAAAGAGAGGAGCGTTAGCCAGGCCAACAACTCACTGCTCGACCTGCAGAGCGAGGTGTTGCTGGAGGTTAACGCTCGCTTTCGACAGATGCAGGAGAGCCGGCAGATGTTGAAGGTCGCGAAGTTGGCCCAGACGCAGGCACGCGCGAACGTGCAGTTGGTCACTTACAAATATCGTTTGGACGCGGCGCTTCTCAAGGACGTGCTCCAGGCGCAAACAAGCCTGGCAAATTCAGATTACGACTACGAGAAGGCCTTACTCGCCTTCTGGACAGCAAAGGCCGATTTCGAAAAAGCGATAGGAGAAAACAAATGAACACGAGAACCACGATTCTAATCATCACCAGCTTAACGCTCCTGGCACTGACGATTGGCTGCAAGACCACGGCCCAGGAGAAGACGATCAAGCCCGTCAAAGTAAAGACAGTCGAAACTCATACAGGAACCAGCAGCGTCCGCTATTCGGCGAGTATCCGACCGAGTTCGCAGGTCGAAGTCGCATTCAAAGTCGGCGGTTATGTCGAGTCGATCAAGCACGAGTCAGGACGTTACATACAGGCCGGCGACACGGTGGGTAAAGGAGCAGTCTTGGCCCAACTGCGGCAGAGTGATTACGCCGCAAAAGTCAATGAAGCGCGGTCGCAGCAAGGTGAAGCACGTTCTTCGCTCGACACGAGCAGTGCGCAGTTGAAAGAAGCGATCACGGCGGTTGAAACGAGCCGCGCGCAGTTAAGAGATTCGGAAGCTGCGCTCGAACGGGCGAAGTTGGATTTTCAACGAGCCGAAGCGCTGTTTGCGACCGAGAGCATCACGAAGCCTGACTTCGATGCTGCCAAAGAACGGTTTGAAGTCAACAAAGCGAAATTCGACGCGGCGAAGGCGCAACTCGCAGTCGCCGAAGCAAAAGTGAATACCGCGAAATTCCAGATCGGCGCGGCTGAGTCACGTGTCAGGACGACTGAAGCCACTGTCTACACGGCGAGCATTCCGCTCGGCGATGCACAGTTGCGAGCACCGCTCAGCGCGGTTGTTATCGAAAGAAAGATTGAGGTTGGTCAACTTGTTTCCACCGGAACGCCGGCGTTTGTGTTGGCGGATCTGAGTTCAGTCAAGGCCGCGTTCGGTGTGCCGGATCTCGCGTTACAGAATTTCAAACTCGGCGACACGCTCACGATGACGACTGATGCGGTGCCGGGAACGGAGTTCACGGGTCACATCTCGCGAATCTCGCCCGCGGCCGATCAGAGCAGCCGCGTGTTTGACGTTGAAGTAACGATTGAGAATTCTGAAGCGTTGCTTAAGCCCGGAATGATCGCGTCGATCGCGGTTACCGAAACGTCCGCATCAGCGGTACTTCCGGTCGTTCCCTTGACCGCGATCACGAGATCGAAAGCTGATCCGAATGCCTACGCAGTCATGGTTGTTGAAGACGCGGGTGGCAAGCACGTCGCGCGATTACGCAACGTCACGCTTGGTGAGTCATACGGCAACTCAGTCGCTGTGAATAGCGGCGTGAAGGCCGGAGAGATCGTCGTCACGATCGGCGTCACGCAAGTCGCGGACGGCGAAGAAGTCCGGGTAACGCCATAAGCGTTGCACTTGGATGAGGTCAGTACCGTAACGCGGTAGCGTCGGGTCACCTCGGAGATACGAACCTAAATATACTTAGAGGAGCTGCAATCATGTCCCACGGAAAATCAGATCAGGAACTCATCAACGGCAAGCACAACACGGCACGTTTCTTCGTGCAAACGCGCCAGGTCTCGTGGGTGCTGCTAATACTTACATGCGCGTGGGGCATCTACGGCTATATCAGCATGCCCCAGCGAAAAGATCCGGAAGTGCAGGTGCGCACGGCGGTGGCGCTCGTGCCCTGGGCCGGAACGAACGCTGAAAAGGTCGAGCAGCTCGTGACCCGCAAGGTCGAAGAGCAGATGGCCGGCAACTCAAAGGTCACGAAAATCGAATCGATCTCGCGCACCGGCCTCGCGATCATCTACGTCGAGCTGGACGAGAATCTGAAAGAGACTGGAAAAGAGTTTGACGACATCAAGCTCAGGCTCGACGGCATTCGAGATCTTCCGAACGGCGCTGGTCCAATCAATTTCATCAAAGACTTCGGCGACACGGCCGCTTTGATGCTGACGGTTGCGAGTCCGAAGACAGACGACGCCGAGCTCGACTTGCGGGCGCGTGCGATACAGACCGCCATCGAGCACGAACGTGCGGGAGTCGGTGGCGATCGGTTCACGCTGGTTCTTAACTCGCCGCTCGCGTTGCAGCCACAACTCTTACACACGCCGATCGAGATGTTTCTCGCATATATAAAGGAGCAGAACTTCGCGACAGATGTGCGCGTGATTCACGGCGATCGCTTTGTCGGTTTCGACGGCGTGTCGAGCAGGAACGAACAGGAAATCCTTGCCTTCGTCCAGCAGTTCATCACCGAAAGGCTTCAGGCCGCGGAGTTTCATCCAGACGCGTGGGCGCCGATGGTCGTCCGCGACCCGAGCGAAGTTCCCGCAAAACTGAAAACGGTCGCGGGTGATAAGTACAGCTATCGACAGATGGACCAGTTCACAGACTTGATCGAGAAGACGCTCAAGAGCGTGCCACAAGTGTCGAAAGTGAGTCGCTCCGGCATCCTTAACGAAAACGTATTCTTACTTTATTCACAGGAGCGTCTGGCTTCTTACAACATTCAACCGGGCACGCTCGAGAACGCGATGAAGGGCCGGAACATCACGACTTCCGGTGGGCAGGTCAACGTCGAGGGTAAAAACGTGACGCTCGATCCTGCCGGCGAATTCAAGAGCGAAGACGAGATCGGAAACGTCCTCGTGCCGACCACCAAGGGAAGCTCAGTGTATCTGCGCGACCTGGTTGACGTGGTGCGTGCGTACGAGAGTCCCGCGCGGTTTCAGAATTTCTTCAACTGGCGCGACAGTCATGGGAATTGGCAACGCAGTCGCGCGATCACGCTGTCCGTTCAGATGAGATCGGGTGAACAGATTGCGGAGTTTGGCAAGCAGGTCGATGCCGCGCTTCACGGGTTGAGGCAGCAGATGCCGGAAGACCTGATCTATGCGCGTACTTCCGATCAGCCGTTGCAGGTCGAAGAGAGCATCGACCTTTTTATGACAAGCCTTTATGAAGCGATCGCTCTTGTGGTCGTCATTGCTTTGATCGGTTTCTGGGAATGGCGCTCGGCGTTGCTGATGGCGATCTCGATTCCGGTAACTCTGGCGATGACGTTCGGCATGATGCACATACTCGGAATCGACCTTCAGCAGGTTTCGATCGCGACGTTGATTATCGCGTTGGGATTGCTCGTGGATGATCCGGTCGTGGCTGGAGATGCCATCAAGCGCGATCTCGCAGCGGGCCATCCGCCCGTCATTGCTTCGTGGCTTGGACCCACGAAACTCGCGACGGCGATTCTCTACGCGACGATCACAAATATCGTTGCTTATCTTCCGTTCCTGATGATCAAGGGTTCGACGGGTGAGTTCATTTATACGCTGCCAATCGTGATTGCATGTTCGCTCGTGGCATCACGGGTGGTATCGATGTCGTTTATTCCGTTTCTTGGTTATTACTTGCTGAAACCGAAGTTTGAAATGCCGATTACTGAGCGACGCAAGAAGGGTTTTGCTGCTCGCTATTACAGCCTGGGTACATGGGCCATCGAGCACCGCTGGAAGGTGATGGCGGGCGCGGTTCTGTTGCTGTTCGGCGGTGGCGTAATCATGGCCCAACTGAAGACGCAGTTCTTCCCGAAGGATCTTTCGTACCTTTCGTACGTCGACGTTTGGCTGCCCGCTGATGCGCCGTTGTCTGCAACCAGCGAAGCGGCGGCGAAGTCGGAAGAGATCATTCGCGAAGTGATCGACGAATACGGCCATCATCACGCGGACGACGACGGTAATCCGCGCGAGGTGCTGAAGTCTCTGACAACTTTCGTCGGCGGTGGTGGACCAAGGTTCTGGTTCTCGCTCTCGCCGGAGTTGCAGCAGTTGAACTACGCGCAGATCATCATTCAGGTGAAAGACAAGCACGACACGGCACACCTGGTTGGACCGTTGCAGAAGGCGCTTTCTGAGCGAGTGCCTGGTGCGCGTATCGACGTGCGACAACTTGAATCCGGAAAGGCCGTTGGTCTGCCGGTGGCGATACGGTTGACTGGTGAAGACACGACGACGCTTCGAGGTTATGCGGATCGTGTGAAGATGATCATGGAAGAGACCTCGATTGCGGATCGCGTTCGTGACGATTGGGGCGAGGAGAGCTTTGCCGTCGGACTCAAAACCGATTCCGAACGAGCGAATACGGCCGGTGTAACGAACTACGATGTGGCGATGGCGTCGCAGTCGGCGATGTCGGGGCACCAGGTGACTACTCTGCGCGAAGGCGACAAACAGATTCCCGTCGTTGCGAAGTTGCGAATGGAAGAGCGCGCGCAGTTGGGTGATCTCAAGAATCTGTATGTCTATTCGAGTCAGGGATCGCAAAAGATCCATCTACGCCAGGTGTCTTCGATGGAGTATGGAATGCGAACCGAGAAGATGCGTTCGCGCAATCAGTTTCGGACTATCACGGTTTCGGCGATGCCGGGAGAGGGTAAACTGCCTTCCGAGGTGATGAAGGCTGCGCGTCCGAAACTGGAAGCGCTGTCGAAGGAGATGCCGGCTGGATTTCGGATGGAAATCGGAGGTGAAGAAGAGGATCAGATCAAGAGCTTCAAGGAACTCGTGATTGTGCTCATGGTTTCAGTGGCGGCGATATTTGTGGCGCTGGTGTTTCAGTTCAAAAACGCTATCAAGCCGTTCATCGTGTTTGCCGCGGTGCCGTTCGGTATGGTTGGCGCGGTGGCAGCACTGTGGATCATGGGCCAGCCGTTCGGGTTTATGGCGTTTCTGGGAATCGTGAGTCTCGTCGGCGTGATCGTCAGCCACATCATTGTGTTGTTTGACTTCATCGAAGAGAAACATGCAGAAGGTGCGCCGTTGATCGAGGCCTTGCTCGACGCCGGCATCATGCGTCTACGACCGGTGCTGATTACAGTTGGGGCTACGGTCATCGCGTTGTTTCCGTTGGCATCGCATGGTGGACCACTGTGGGAGCCGATGTGTTACGCACAAATTGGCGGACTCAGCGTGGCGACGTTCATCACGCTGTTGCTCGTGCCCGTGATCTACGCGATCTTCGTGCTTGATCTGAAATTGGTGAAATGGGAAAAGACGGAGGAAACTCCCGAACCAGTTCCCGTTACCGCCTGATTTCGCAGGCGCATCGAGGGGGCGGGGCGGCATTCACTTGCCGCCCCTTTTCTTTTATGTCTTTTGTTTATGTATCTTTTGCGCCTTTTTGTGGCTGCTTCGTTTTTGCTCTGTTGCCGGCACGTTCGTACTCAGTGATCGCCTGCGCCTCCTTGAGCAGCGCATTCCGGAACGACCCAAGCACCTTCAGCAGCAGATCGAGTTTTCGCAGACTCTCGCGTCGCGCGCGCACCGTGCCGAGAAAAAACTCGAGCTGAATCCGGCGACGACAGTCAGCAATCGTCAGCATGTAGTGGCCCCACTTGTATTCACCACCACGACTCGACTCAACTTCCGCCAAAATGTAAGAAGTGGTCCCACTGGAAACTGATGCGAGAAAAACGCGTTTTCGGAAAAATGGATTATTCATGTGAGGTAACGCTCTTTGTCATTGAATTAATTTGCCGCTCGCGTATAATACGCGGGCTCACCTCTCTTGTCAACGATATTAGTTAAACGTCGTCCTCATATAGGATGAGAAAAGAGGAATAGTATGGATCTGCTCGACCACATCGCGGCGAGGCTTAGAGATCTGCGCGTCAGCTACAACAGTGGCGAAGGACTCTCGCAGGAATCACTCGCAAATCGTTTGAAAGTCGCTCCAAATACGATCTCCCGCTGGGAGACCGGAACATATCGGCCCAGTGTCAAGGACCTCGAAAAAATCGCACGCTTCTTCGGCGTCTCTATCATTTCGTTCTTTCCATCCGAGATGGCGAACGAAGCCGAAGACGAAAACCTCAAAGCGCTCTTACGTACTGCCAGACAGTTACATCCTTCGGATATCGAAGAGTTGAGAAAATACGCTGAATTTCGCAGGGCGCGCGGGATCTATCAGGGAAAGACTCGTCCTCAACCGGGTCGGAAAGCAGGTAAACACAAGTGAACGTACAACATTACTACGAAGATCTTCGAGCGCTCGCAAGGCAAGTGCGCGCGGAACACGGACTCTCGTCACCACGTGTCCTCCCAGGTGACCTCATGCGGATCTACGCACAATACGGAATCGTTCTCGACGAATGGCCGTATCGCTTTAGACATTTGCGAGGAGCGTTCATCAACGATCATCTAGGCACGACGATCATGATTGCGAAGGGTCTGCCTCAGGATCCGATGGTTTTCACCATGGCTCATGAGCTGAAACATTTCTTTCGCGATCGTGATCTGGGTATTTCCTACTGCGATCAATCGAATTTGAACAAGAGCCTGGAAGTGGGAGCGGAGATCTTCGCTGCGGAGCTGCTCTTTCCGGACCGCGATTTTGTCGCGCACATGAATGCGATGGGAATCCGCAGAGATCAGTGTCTGCCCAGGACGCTCATCAGTCTGAAACGAAAGACAGGAACGACGCTCAGTTACGCAGGGCTCGCAATTAAAGCTGAACGACTCGGGTTCGCGCCGTCACATTCGTTAACGACAATCAAAACGTGGCGGCGGCTCGAAGCGCTTTACAGCGCACCGGCGCAACCGCCACTGCGAGGGAGCAGCATGCACTGGCATTAACTACAGACCAGCATCGGCTCTTTATCGCATAAGAATGTTCTTCACTCGTTGTGGGCGGCCCGCGGGGCTGCCTCGTGTGGCGAGAGGTCTGAAGACGGGCTTTAACTGCCCACGTACTTTCGCCTCTTTAAAAGGAACCGAAATGGACGGTGGCGACGGTGACTCGCCGTGCGATATCAAACGCAGCGTGTCACCGCGTCGCTGTGCGTGGCAACAAACGAACTTGCCCCTGGTCTCGATCAAGTAAATCGGACGTTCGAACTCTGACCACGAACCATCCGCAACGGTTTTAATCTTCGGATACAACTGAAGCACGCTGCCAGGTGGGAGGAGAGGCCACATCATTCGATCCGACGTACCGATCAGCACCAGCGGTCCGCGTTCCCAGTCGACGTCGAGCATCAGCATCAAGGGAACGTCTGACCAGACCTCGAGGATGTGACGCATCGCGCTCCTCGGATCCTGAAGTAAGGTGGTGAGTTCTCGCTTGTCCATAATATTAGGTTGACGGGTTGACGGATACGTTATCGATAAAGTGACGTTCCCGCCATTCGCTTTTCCCCCATACGACACTCATACATTTCCCTAAGGGTTCTCCTGCATTTTTCGAAAAAATCATTGACACGCCTCTGAACCAGACATAACATCCGCCGCAGCTTTCGGTTTCTAATGACATAAGTTGAAGTAGTTTGCTCCCAGACTGATTTCTCCGGTGCTTCTTCTCACAACTGAGAGTGGCGCGAGGGTTGAGGTGTGTCTTAGTACCGTCGCGGTAACCTTTTTATTTTCTTCACCTTAACTCACTTTTTCATCTGAGATCGTCCTCATGTAAATACACATATAGACATAACTGTCCGGTCTGAAGCCCCGACGGGACTAATCCAGAAAGCCCAGAGAAGAAATGCTGGATCAGCGCCGAGTGGCAACACAACCAGATGAGAAGCGCGAACGGTTATTCACCGAGCGGTATGAAAGTCTGCTCGCGTGGGCCTTGCGCCTGACGAATCACCAACGAGATGCTGCTGAAGATCTCGTACAGGATGCCTTTGTGCAGTTCGTGCTCGGCCGGACCAAACTTGAAGAGATTGAAAACATCGACGGATATCTAAGACGAATGTTGCGCTATATGCATGTGTCAAGAATCAATCGCTCGGCGCAACATCTGCACGAATCGGCGCTCTCAGTTGCCGACTACGACTCTTGTCGCCTCGGCTGGTCGGCCATTGAAACCCCGCGCCGCGTGCAGGCCTCTGAAGAGCTTCATCAAATCTGCGCTTACGCATGTTCGCGAAAGGAATCATCGCGAGCAGGCAGCGTCCTTATCCTGCGCTTCTTTCACGAATATTTTCCTACCGAGATCGCAGCGGTTTTGAACAGTTCCAGACATTCCGTCGACGAGTTACAACGATTCGCTCGCCGTGAAGCAAAGCTGTTCATGGATGAACCCGGCCGGCTGCGCTTTGTAAACAAGACTGGATCCGAGCGGCAGCAGTTCAAGTATCTAAAATCAGAAGGCGATTTGATGCTCGGGCTTCGGCAAATGATCTTTGATTCTTGTAAAGGCGAGTGCATATCGAGGCAGGAGCTCGAACAAGCTTATTCAAAAGACGATGGCGATGCGCTCAC
>Ga0105237_10000823_pt1 | contig 42469 bp, 44 predicted proteins | sample KBSC24metaG_FD_81520 | JGI IMG/M metagenome (GOLD analysis project Ga0105237, IMG submission 81520) | Corn rhizosphere microbial communities from Kellogg Biological Station, Michigan, USA - KBS C2-4 metaG | ecosystem: Host-associated > Plants > Roots > Rhizosphere > Soil | place: Michigan, USA...
AACAGCGCCTGCGAGGCCTGCAGGTCCGCGGCCTCGGGCAGCGCGCGGCGATTGAGCGTCTGTATGGCGGCGCCGAGTGCCAGCTTCTCGAACGACGCCAGACGCAGCGCGAGCTTCACGACGAAGGCATCGAGTTCGGCATCGGGCAGTGCGCGGTTGATCCAGCCGTAGCGCTCGGCGGTGGCGGCGTCGAAGTCGTCGGCACCCAGCACGATCTCCAGCGCACGCGCACGGCCCGCCAGCTGGGACAGCCGCTCCATCGAGCCGCCGCCGGGCACCAGTCCCACGCCCACTTCGGGCTGGCCGAAGATGGCGCGCTCCAGGCTCGCGAAGCGCATGTCGAAGCCGAGCGGAATCTCGCTGCCCATGCCGCGCGCACGGCCGCGGATCAGCCCGATGGTGACCACCGGCGCCTGCGCCAGGCGCAGGCTGATGTCGATCCATGAAGGCGGCGGCGTGCCGTCGGGGCGCGCCGGCGCGACGCTGGCGATGTCCCAGTGCGCGAGGAAGAAATCGGGGTCGGCGCTGTCGAACACCACCACCTTCAGTTCTTCGGAGGCTTCGATCGCTGCGGTGAGATCGTGCAGTTCCTGCAGGGTGCGATGGTCCACCAGGTTGACCGGCGGATGGTCGAACGTGACGCGCCAGATCGCGGGGCTCTCGCGGTGGATGCTCAATTGCTTGTGGTCGGGGGGCATGAGGTGCTCCTTGGTGATGTCGAGAACGAAGAAGCCTGCTCAGTCCTGCGGCTGCAGCGCCTGCAGAAGCTCTTGCGTGTTCACGATGCTGTGCGCATACGTCGGCCCGTTCAGCTCATGCGCGGCGACCATCATTTCGCGCTTGAATGCAGCGGTCGCATCCTTCACCAGCGTCACGTGATAGCCCAGTTCCTGCGCATAACGTGCGGTGGTCTCCACGCAGGTGTTGGCCAGCAGGCCGACGACGATCACGTGCGAGATGCCGCGCTGCCTGAGCTGCAGGTCGAGGTCCGTATTCGCGAAGCCGCTGGCGGCCCAGTGCTCGTGCACGACGATGTCGTTGTCCTGGGGCGCGAAGTCGGGATGCCATTCGCCGCCCCAGCTGTCCTTGGCGAAGGTATGGCGCGCCATCAGCAGGCGCTGCGTCGGGCTCGGGTGGCACCAGCACTCGTAGTCACCGGGCTGCCAGCGACGGTGCGGCACGATGAGCTTCTGCATGCCGGCGCTGCGCACGGCGCCCTGGATCGCGCGCAGGTTATCCAGCAGCTTCACTTCCTCGGCGATCGACTTGATCGCCGGCCAGATCTTGCCGCCCTCGGAGAGGAAGTCGTTATAGGGGTCGATGAAGAGCAGCGCGGTTTTGCGCGGGTCATAGTGCACGGTGTCCATGGCGGGATTCCTCTTGTCTCGGATCGGCGAGCGGTGGCTCGTCGGTGCCAGGAATCTAGGCGCCGTTGACCTCGCGAAAAATGGCTCTGCGGCAGACGCGGTGTTGCAATGACCGAGACAGTCCGGCGCGCACCGGCGGCCGCGGATTGTGCTGAGAAATGAAACGCCGCGATCGACTCGGAGCGATTTATCCGCCGTGCCGCCTCTCTTATCGTGGCCGGACGATGACTCATCACCACTCGCCGATGCAAGGCCTGCCTCTGAGCATTCCGGTTGCCGACGGCAACGTTCACCAAGCGCTTCGCTTCGGCGACATGGTTGCCGGCGCACCGCTGGTCCTCCACCTGCATGGCGGCGCATTCGTCAGCGCGCCGCCTGCGGGGCATACGACGGTGGCGGCCCGGCTGCTCGTCGAGGCCGGCGCCTGCGTCGTGTCGCTGCACTATCCGTTGGCGCCTGCGCACCCTTTCCCCGCGGCGCTCGATGCGGCTTACGCATCGCTGCTGCACCTGCGCCGCGCATGCCCTGCCCCCCTCCTCGTCGCCGGCGAGGAGGCCGGTGGCAACCTCGCCGCCGGCGTGGCCCGCATGGCGCGCGATCGGCAGGAGCCTGCGCTCGCCGGGCAGATCCTCTGCTCCGCGCTGCTGTCACCGCTGCTGGCCACGCATTCGCAGCGGCGTGCAGAGCTCGGGTTTGCAGGCTCGGCGATGGAGCGGGGATGGCGCGTGTACGCCTCGCAGCCCTGCGACGGCAGCCATCCCTATGCGGCGCCTGCGCACGCCTTGCGTCTCGAGGGTCTTGCGCCCGCATGGCTGCTCACGGCTCGAGACGATCCCTTCCGCGACGAGGCTCGCGCCTATGCCAGGCGGCTCAGCAAGCATGGCATCAAGGCGACGCTCGTCTGCCTGCCGCCTCCCTCCCGTTTCCCAGCGGCCTATCAGGACGACGAAGCGGTTCGTGCCCCATGGATGGACCTGGCGCGCGAGTCGTTGCGCAGCTTCCTTGCCGCGGTCGTCCGAAGCTGACCCAGCACCACCAGGGAGATCCACATGCTCGCCTTCTTCTTCAGAAAGTCCTCGCGGCGTAATATTCCCGCCTCGATGCCTCCAGCATGAAACGATGGACAAGCTCAGCGCGATGAAGGCCTTCGTGCGGGTCGTCGAAAGCGGCACCTTCACGAAGGCGAGCGAATCTCTCGGCGTGCCCAAGGCACAGGTCACGCGGCTCGTGCAGTCGCTCGAGCAGGATCTGAAGACGCTGTTGCTGAACCGCACCACACGGCGCGTCGTCACCACGGCCGATGGCGCGGCGTACTACGAGCGCGCGGCGCGGGTGCTGGATGACGTCGAGGAGCTGGAGTCGAACATGTCGTCGGCCAAGCTCCAGCCGCGGGGCAAGCTGCGCATCGACGTGTCGCCGCCCGTTGCCAACCAGATCATCATTCCGTCGCTCGCCGACTTCTGCGAGAGGTACCCGGACATCCAGATCGACATCGGCGTGGGCGAGCGACCCGTGGACCTGGTGGGCGAGAGCGTGGACTGCGTGGTGCGGGCCGGCGCCGTGAGCGACCCGTCGCTGGTGGCCCGTCGACTCGGCGAGGTTCGCCGCGTGTTCTGCGCGTCGCCTGCCTACCTGAAACGCTGCGGCACACCGCAGCATCCGACGGAACTGGAAGACGAGCCGCATCGCGTCATCCGCTATTTCACCTATGGCGGCGGGCGCCTGGGCTACGCGCTCGAGCGCGACGGCGAGCAGTACGAGTTCAATCCGCACTCGACCATCGCAGTGAACGATTCGAGCGCGATGGTGGCCGCCGGTCTGGCGGGTCTGGGCATTGCCCGCAGCAACAGCGTCGTCGCGGGGCCCTATCTCGAATCCGGCCGGCTCAAGCTCGTGCTGCCTGATTGGAATGCGGGCTCGATCCCGCTCCACGCGGTGTACCCGCCGAACCGCCACGTCAGCGCCAAGCTGCGCGTGTTCATCGATTGGGTCGCAGACGTCTGCGCCAAATCGCTCGCATCGCCGCACTGACTGCGACCATCAGGCCAGATAACCCGACACGCCGTCCCACAGCAGCTTCATCGCGGTGACCACCAGCAAGCCGTAACAAGCCCTGTACATCTGGCGCTGGTCGAGCTTGGCATGCAGGCGCCAGCCCAGCCAGACGCCAGTGGGAATGGCAGGCAGGCAGATCGCCATCAAGATCCAGACAGCGCCCGTCGGCCTCGCCAGAGCCAACCATGGCGCCGCCTTGATGAGATTGCCCACCGTGAAGAACAGGCTGGTGTGGATGGCTTCCAGTAGCGCAAGCTGAACAGATCCATCGCGACGAACAGGGGCGCAAGCAGACCGCCCGCCGTCACCGGATCCATCACGACCGAGAGCAGCGGAATACCGACGATGGCAAAGCCGCCGCCGAAGGCGCCTTTCATGAAGCAGATCAGGAAGACACCCGCGAGGGTGACGAGGATGGTGGTGGTCGTCAGTTCCATGGTGCCCGTTCCCTCAGGCCTGGTTGCGTGCCTGGTGGCGGATCGACCGGTACGCGAACTGGACGGTCATCGGACGGATCCCGCCATCCCAATGACCGTGGCGATGCCCGTAGCCCCCGGTCGCAGATTCCGCGTCGGCCGAGCGGCGCGCCTGGGTGGCGAGCCTCAGGGTCTGCGGCGGCTGACCGAAGATGCGCAGGAAGGCGCGTCTCATCCGCTCCGGATCGGCAAAGCCGGTCTCGTGCGCGATGCGCTCGATCGTCAATGTGCCGTCCTCGACCAGCAGGCGCGCCGTCTCCGCGCGCAGCTGCTCGACGGTGCGTGCCGGTGACTGGCCGGTGCTCTCACGAAACTCGCGGCTGAAATGGCGCGGGCTCATGTGAACCGCCCGGGCCAATGTCTGCACGGACAGTTCCTCGTGCAGGTGATCCCTGGCGTAAGTCAAGGCCGCCCCGATGCGGTCCGATCTCGATTCGAGCTCGGACAGCTTCGAGAACTGCGAGTGCTCGCCGGCCCGGCGACGGTGAACCAAAAGCGACTTCGCGACCTTGCGCGACAGGTCGCTGCCGAGGTCTTCCTCGACGAGCGCCAGCGCGAGGTCGACGCCCGCGGTCATGCCGGCTGACGTCCACACCGCCCCGTCGCGCACGAAGAGACGGTCCTCTTCGACGTGGATCGACGGAAAGCGCCGCTGCAATTCGTCGGCGAGGTGCCAGTGCGTCGTCGCCCGCCGGCGATGCAGGAGGCCTGCGTCGGCAAGAATGAAGGTGCCGGCGCCCATCGTCGCGATGCGCCGCGCGTGCTCCATCGCGCGTTCGATCAGGCGCAGCAGCCCGGGCGAAGAGGGCTGAATGGCGGTCGTCCCGGCCACCATCAACGTGTCGTATGCACAGGGGTCGAGCGCGATCGTCTGCACGACCGTTCCCACCGAGCTCGTCACCGGTCCGCCCCTTTCCGAGACCATGTCGATCTGGTAGAGCGGCGCCGGCCGGCAGGCATTGGCCGTCTCGAAGACCGAGGCGGCCGCCAGGTCGAGCAGATGGAAGCCCGGGCAGACCACGAGCCCGATCCGCGGCATTCGTGTGGTCGAAGGACCGGGCGGCTCGAGTTGCGGGGCGACGCCTGTGGCGGGTGTGTGCGACATGATGGATGCAATGTGAAGACCTGCATCGATCATCGGGTCCGTCGGGTATCCGGGCCAGTTAATGCGCATCAAGCGTTGAAGCGCCGGGCACGCCCGATGCGTTAGCACGGATTAATACGCTGCCGTCCGCCCTTGTTCGGCGCCGACCCGTTGGCTATATTGTGGCTACTGTGCAACAAGGATCGCCATGTCGTCGGGCTGCATGATCAACGACACCGCGGCTGACGCGGGCGAGGAAGTCTTCCGGTTCGGACCGTTCGCGCTGTGCCCGGGACGACGCCTGCTCGCGCAAGGCGATACCCCTGTTCTTCTCGGCAGCCGCGCGTTCGACATCCTGCTGCTGCTGCTCGAACGAGCGGGCACCTTCGTCTCCAACACCGAGATCTTCGCGCGAGTCTGGCCGACCACCGTGGTCGTCGAGGGCAACTTGCGCGTGCACCTGACCGCCCTGCGCAAGGCGCTCGGCGATGGGCGCGACGGGCGTCGCTACATCGTCAACGTTCCCAATCGCGGCTACAGCTTCATCGCTCCGGTGTCGCGCGGCCGCGGCGACACATTGACGGCAGTCGATGCCGATGCGGCCCAGGCGACACCGGGCTTGATCGTCCCGCTGCATCGCATCGTCGGCCGCGACGCGGCCATCGAGGCGTTGAACCGCAAGGTTCGCCGGCATCGCCTCGTGACGGTCGTCGGCGCAGGCGGCATCGGGAAGACGACCCTCGCGGTATCGGTCGCCGCCGCCGTGCCCATGGAGCCCACGCCCTGGACCGGCGTCCATTTCGTCGACCTCGCTCTGCTTTCCGACGGGCAGTTGGTGCCCGGCGCGCTGGCGTCGGTACTCGGGCTGAGGGTCGCGGTGCACGACGCGCTGTGCAACATCCTCGCGTTCCTCCACGACAAGTCGCTGCTCCTGCTTTTCGACAACTGCGAGCACGTGCTCGAAGACGTCGCCGCGCTGGCCGAAGCCGTCCTGCGGGCGGCGCCCGGCGTGCACATCCTGGCGACGAGCCGCGAGGCGTTGAAGGCCGACGGCGAACGCATCCAGCAAGTGCAGCCGCTCGAGCTGCCGGCCACCGGCAAGGGCATCACAGCGGCGGATGCGATGCGCTTCGGTGCGGTCGAGCTGTTCGTGGACTGCGCGACGGCATCGCTCGACAGCTATGCATTCCGCGATGACGACGTGGAAGCCGTGGTCCACATCTGTCGCCGGCTCGACGGCATTCCGCTCGCGATCGAGCTGGCGGCCAGCCATGTGGCTTCGCTGGGCGTGCGCGGCATCGATGCGGCGCTCAGCAGAAGCCTGATCCAGGCCCGGCCGGGCCGGCGCACGGCCGTCCCGCGCCACCGGACGATGCGGGCGATGGTCGATTGGAGCTACGGGCTGCTGTCGCCCCACGAGCGCAGCGTGCTGCTGAAGATCTCGATGTTCTGCGGCAGCTTCACGCTCGAGTCCGCCGGCGCGGTCGCGAGCGACTCCTCGTCGGAGCGCGCCGAGGTTTTCGACGCGGTGAGCGAGCTGGTCGCGAAGTCGCTGGTGTCGGTGGACGTGAGCAGCGACCCGGCGTACTTCCGGCTGCTCGAGACTACGCGCTGCTACGCCACGCGCCGGCTCGGCGAAAGCGGAGAGCTGCCCGGCATGCAGCGCCGGCATGCCGAACATGTGCTCGAGCTGCTGCGTGAATCGGAACAGGCCTGGCGCGAAGCCGAGACCGGCGCATGGCGGCGCCGGTACGGGCGGCATGTCGACGACGTGCGGACTGCCCTGGACTGGGCGATGTCGGCGGATGGCGACGTCGAGCTCGGCATCGCGCTCACCGTGCGATCCGCCTTGCTGCTGTTTCAGCTGTCCCGGGCCGACGAGTCGATGCTCAGGGTGGACGTGGCGACACAAGTGCTCGCGCGCCTCGCAAGCGTCGATCCGCAATTCGAATTCGAGCTGCGCATCATCCGCGGATTCCTGCTGACCCACACGCGCGGCGATCTCGAGGGAATGCAACGCTCGCTCGACCGCGCGTTCGCGATCGCCGAGGAGCGAGGCGATCCTCGCCAGCTCGCGCTGGCGTGCAGTGCCAGCTGGGTGGGCGCCTTCATGCGCGGCGACACGCATGCGATGCTGGAGTTTGCGAAGCGCGTCGAGACCCTCACGGCCGACGACAACGACCCGCCGACCGTGACCCTCTACGACAGGATGAAGGCGCAGGCGCTGCATGCCCTCGGGGAGCAGCGCGGCGCCCGGATGCACGCGGAGCGGGCCTTGGCGGCGCCCGCTGGCGCGAGGCCGCCGTTTCTCAGTGGCGCATGGGTCGACCACGGCGTGACCATGGCGATGCTGCTGGCCCGTGTCCTCTGGCTGCAGGGCTTGCCCGAGCAAGCCGAGGAAGCTGCGGCAAAGGCCTTGGCGCGAGCCAGTCGCGACGGCGAGAGCGTCGCGCTCGCCTATGTCCTGGCACTCGCCGCCTGCCCTCTGGCGATATGGACCGGGCGCCTGGACCTGGCGCGTCAACGCGTCTCGCTGCTGTCGCGCCACACGCTGGAGCATTCGCTCGCTGCTTGGCGTGGTTTTGCGATCGCCTTCGAATCGCTGCTGGACTGGCATGAGAACGGTCGTCGGGGCCAACCCGTCTTGCCCGCCGGGTTCGAGATGCGCAAGCATCCCCACCATCTGGCCGAACTGCTGGCCACGCTGCATCCGGCCTGGGCGGACGAGAGCACGATTCAGCGCGGTGCGGCGGGCGATGCCGGCTGGTGCCAGGCCGAATTGCTGCGAGTGCGCGCCGAGCGAGCCCGCACCGAAGGCTCCGAAGCGATGGCCGAAGCCTTGTTCGCCGAGTCGCTCGAGCGGGCGCGCCACGACGGCGCCGTCTCCTGGGAGCTGCGAACGTCGACGAGCCTCGCGCGTCTGCGCATGGAGCAAGGGCGGCAGCAGGAGGCGGTCGATCTGCTGGCGTCGGTGCTGGACTCGCTAACTGAAGGGCATTCCACGGCGGATGTCCAGGAGGCAAAAGCATTGCATGACACGTTCGCGCGCCTCATCGCGTTGCCGCATCGCGCTGCCCTCCTGCAGCCGGCGGCGTTGGTCAAGGAAGCGAAGACGATCTGAGTCGCAGGCATTCTTGTCCGAACCGGAAAGAGGCTTTGTGTCGAACCGTCTTGTTGCCGGTGAGGCGGCTTTCTAGACTCGCTTCACGGTGGCAACAACGGTCGCGCAGACCGTGGGAGTCCGCCGCATCAACGCCACGTCCCCCTTTCTCCCGTCGGTGCGTCGGCGACTCGCTTCTCGCTCTTACCCCATTGGAGAATCACCATGCATCCCTTACGCAAACTACGTGAATCCGGTAGCACTACAGCCGCCCAGGTGGGCGCGCTGCTGGCCGAAAACGTCGTATTCAACAGCCCGTTCCTGGTACGGTCGATCGAGGGACGTGAACCCGTCGCGGCGATCTTTTCCCAGTCGAGCTCTACGCGTGGCAGCGGCACCTACACAGCCGAGTTCAAGCTCGATGACCGCACCACCTTCTTGCGCTGGGAGGGGACCATCGAGGGCCGCAAGCTCGAGAGCTTCGAGGTCATCGTGGACAACGAGCAAGGCCTGATCGTGGAGCGCACGATTGCGCTGCGGCCGTATCCGGCGGTGAAACTGTTCCGCGACGCGATGTATGCATCGCTCAAGGACAAGCTGCCACCCGATGTCTGGGACTACCCGACGCCGTAGTGTGACCCCCACGAACGGTTCAGCTCGTGACCCGAAGGCGGCTCCGGCGCGGACTCGTGCCGGAGCCGCCTTGACCGTGCCGGCACTCCTGTGGGCCGTCGTTCACGTGCGTACGATGGCATCGCCCTCGGCAACGCCAGGCTCCCGGGGGAAGAGTTCGAGGCGCAAGCCCGTCGCCGCCGCAAGACCCTGCGCGCGCGACAACCCCGGATCTGATTCGGCCAACAGCGCGATGACTCGATCGATCGACTCGCCGATCGCCGGCGCCGGGATCGCTTCGGGCCGCTCGAGCCGCTGCCGCAAATGCATCCCGATCTGCACCAGCACGGTCTCGATGGCCGCGCGCACTTCCGGCTGCGCCGCGAGGCCGGCCTGCCGCAGATCCAGGATGTTGGCGCCCATTCGCATGTCGTCCAATGCGCGCGCCGAGTGCGCGCGCAGCACCTCGCTTGCGACTGCCGCGCGCGGCAGCAGCAGGCCGATGCGGTCCAGCATGAGGCCGGTCCATGCCGCGCGCGACAGGCCGCGTTTGCCTTCCGCGATGGCCGCAAGGTCGCGCCATGCGGCGCGCAACACCCGGCGCACGCTGGTCTCCGCACTGACGACACGGACCAGCGACGCGACGACGAGCGCAACGCTGCTTCCCATCACCGCTGCCACGGCGGTTGCGGCGAAGCTCCCGAAGTCCGGGTTCTGCACGGACTGGATGGACAGCAGCGGCAACAGGATGAGCATGAATCCCTGCGCCGGCAGGCCCCATGCCGGCGTTGCGAGGCAGACCGCGGTGATGAAGAAGACCGGAGCCAGCGCCGCGGCGAGCGCCACAGGTCCGTCGACCGCCGAAAGCGCGCCGAACGCATAGAGCGCGGCGACGGGCACGGCCAACACGCTGGCAGCCACCAGCACTCGCAGGGCGGGACGCGGATCGTCGAGGGACGCGGTCAGTGCACTGCTCGCGGCGGCAATGCCGATGGCCGCGCCTCCCTGGTCCCAGCCGAGGACCCAGCACAGCGTACCGGCGGCAACCACTGCGAGCGCCACGGCAAAGGCCGCGAAGCCGGCCATGCCATGATCCAGGTGCAAGGGGACGCCCGCAGGCCCGGCAATCAATCGATCGGCATCGTCAGCGGGATCGCTCTTGCCTTGCTCGAGGCGACGCAGCAGCGCGAGGCATTCGGTCCAGGCTTCCAGCAGCTCGGCAAGCCGCCGCATCGCGCCCGTCGCGAGCAGCCGGGCAGGCTCCCACCCCGGCGGCTCCGCATCGAGCAGGGCCATACCCGACACACCCAGGCGGGCGCCATCCGCCTGCATCAGCGGCTGCTCGAGCTCCAGCCGCACGGTCTCGAGGTGCGCGCCGATGCGCGCGGCCAGGCGCGCATCGGCGCGCCCGATACCGGCGAGGCGAGCTTCCACGCCCGCCAACAGTGGCAGGATCGCGAGCAGCCGCGCTTCGAGCGCGCCGATCGCCAGGATGTCGCGCGTGGTGAAGCCGGGCTCGAAGCGCAGGTGTACGGTCAGATTGCGCATCTCGGCCACGGCGGCGCCCAGACGCTCGCGCGAGCGCCGCTCCACCTCGGCGACCGGATGCAGCGACAGGCCTTTCATCATCCAGGCCTTCGCGGCGTCGACGGTGGCCCGCACGTTGACGACGAGCAATGGCCTGATGCTGCGCGGCACGAACACCGAGTGCACGCTCATCGACAACAGTGCGCCGAGCCCGATCTCCTCGGCGCGCCACAAGGCGATGTCGAAGGCGGACGCGGGACTGTTGGCCACCGGTAAACCGATCAACGGCAGGGTGTACGCGCCGAGCAGGAACACATAGCTGCGCGGGGTGCGGTCGAGCAGCGAGACGTAGACCAGCAGCCCGACCCACGCCGCGATACCGGCGATGAGCAGCGCCGGCGCGGAACTGCAGGCGGGGATGACGAGCAGTGTGCCCACCGCGCCCAGCAGCGTGCCGAAGGCTCGATAGACGGAGCGGCTGATGACTGCTCCGGCCGCGCCCCCGACCTGCTGGCTCGTCAGGAAGACGGTCAGTGCCGCCCATCCCGGATTGGGCAGGTTGAACGAGAGCGCAACGAGCATGGCCACGATGGCGGCCGCCGTGGTCTTGAGCGCGAAGGCGACACTGCGGGAATTGAAGACGTTCATGGCGAAAGGCCCGCCGCAGCGTTGCTTGGCGTTCGGGCAAAACCCCTTCAGTTCGGCAGCATCGTGGCTTCGAACCGCGGACCGCGCGGCGCGTATGCCGCCGCGGCGGCGGGCCTGGGCCGCACGAGCCCTCGCGTGAGCCCGATCGAAGCGGCATGCGTGCGCGATGTCGCAGCCAGCTTGCTCAAGATGGCGGCCACATGCGTCTTCACCGTGGCCGGTTCGATGTGGAGCTCGCGCGCGATCACCTTGTTTCTTTGACCGTCCGCCAGCAGCTGCAGCACGTCGGTTTCGCGCGCCGTCAGCGACGGACGCATCAGGCTGTCCGCCATGCGCTCGGCGACCGAGCGGCCGAGGTAGCGCTGGCCCTGGGCCAGCGCCGTCACGGCCTCGACGAGCTCGCTCAGAGGCCCTCCGAGAAGAAGATAGCCGTGCACGCCCGCGTCGACGGCACGCCGGATATCGACCTCGCTGTCGCTGGAAGTCAGGACCAGGATGCTGGCCCTCGCCGGCGAAGCATCGATCCATTGCAGGGCGAGCTTGTAGTCGGCAACGATCACGGCTGTCGTGCCCGTGCGCGGTGCCGCTGCCTCTTCCAGCACATCGAAGATCGCGTGCTCGCGCAAGGCGGCGATGATCCCCGCACGCACGACGGGATCGCGATGCAGCGGCAGCACATCGAAGCGCCCGGCATCTGTGGAACGGTCGGTGGAACTCATGCAGAGACTTCCGGTGCAGTGGTCGATAGTCCCAAGATAGACGCTGGCCCTCGGCCTGCGAGGACGAACGCCCCACCTTTCACGCCAAACGTCGAAGGATCTCGCCCTGCCCGCTCATGTTGTCTCGAAAGCGGCGCAGAACGCGCTCAAGCACGCGGGCGCCGGCCTCGTGACAGTGCGGCTCGATCGCGATGACGCCGGGCTGCAGCTGCGCATCGACGACGACGGCGAGTGCGCCGCGCACGACGTGATCCAGCATGCCCGCGAGCGCGGGTTGCGCGCGATGCGCGAGCGCGCCGAGCGCTGCGGCGGTGGCCTCGTCATCGAGCCGCGCATGCCGTCTGGAACACGCGTCGAAGCTCGGCTACTTCTCAAGGAGGCATCAGCATGAACGAACGAAGCCATCCCCCTCTGCGCGTGATGCTGGCCGACGATCACGCGATCTTCCGCCACGGCGTACGCGCCGTGCTCGAACAAACGGGCGGCATCGACGTCATCGCCGAGTGCGGCGACGGCGAAAGCGCGGTCGCGCAGTACCTCGCACTGCGGCCGGATGTGCTGCTGCTCGATCTGCGCATGCCGCGGCTCGACGGCCTTGACGTGGTACGGCGCGTGCTCCAGGCGGACCAGGCCGCGCGCATCCTCATCATGACGACCTTCAGCACCGACCAGGACATCGGCCACGCGCTGCGCGCCGGCGCCAAAGGCTATCTGCTGAAGGATGCGGCTGCCGAAGAGTTGGGCCGCGCGATCGTGCGTGTGGCCAACGGAGGCATGGTCATCGCCCCCGACATCGCCGCGCAGTACGTGCAGATCACGACACGCGCGGATCTATCGCCGCGCGAACTGCAGATCCTGCGCATGCTCGGCGGCGGCAAGCCGAACAAGGAGATCGCGCGCGACCTGTCGCTGGAACTGAGCACGGTGAAGGGCCACGTGAAGGCGGTGCTCGACAAGCTGGGCGTGCGCAACCGCACCGAGGCAGTGGCCGAGGCCGTGCGGCGCGGGATCGTGCATCACTGATTCACTTTTCCTCGGCATCGGCCCAGCCCCCGCCGAGCGCGAGGAACAGGTTCACCTGGTCGGTCGCCACGCGGCTCTCCGTGGCCACCAGGTTCTGCTCGACCTGGGCCAGCGTCCGCAGCGCATCGAGCACCGGCAAGTAGCCGATCCGGCCCGCTTCGAACTGACGCTGGGTGTCTCGCGCCGCATTTCGTGCCTGCGTGCGGGCGGACTGCAGGATCTCCTGCCGCTCCAGATCGCGGGCATGGACCTCCAGCGCGCTCTCAGTCTCCTTCAATGCGCCAAGGACGACGCCATCGAAGCGTGCGAGCGCCGCCGCGCGGTCCGCTTCGGCACCGCGAATGCGGGCCTGCACCCGCGTCCGGTCCGGGAACTCCCAGCTGATCAGCGGACCCAGCGAGAACTTGAAGCTGTCGCTGCGGAACGCGTACTGGTCCGTGCCGACGGACGCGATCGACGCGCCCAGCGAGACCTTCGGATAGAGATCGGCGGTCACGACACCGATGCGGTCCGACGCCGACAGCACGTCGAACTCGGCGCGCCGGATATCCGGCCGGCGCTTCAGCAGGCTCGCACCGTCGCCGACCGGCAGAGGTTTCGCCAGCTGCGGCTGCTGCTCGCATGCGCCCAACGCGGGCGGCAGCTCGCGAGGCGCGCGGCCAGTGAGCGCCGCCAGCCGAACCATCGCGACGCGCCGTTGCGCCTCGAGTGGCGGGATCGACGCGCGCACCTGCTCCTGCTGCGTCGACGAGCGCTCGACGTCCACCGGCGTGCCGCGTCCAAGGCTCGCCAGGCGCTGCGTCAGCTCGGTGCTGCGCGACTGCAGGTCGACCTGGTTGCGCGCCACGACGATCTCGTGTCCCGCGGAGCACAGCTCGAGATAGGCCCGCGTGGTCTCGGCCACCACGGTCACGCGCACCGCGTCTCGCGCGGCGGTCGCGGAACCGAGATCGGCCTGCGCCGCGTCGATGCTGCGCCGGATCTGGCCGAACAGATCCACCTGGTACGAGACGCCGAAGCCGGCGCCGTAGACGAACTTGCTTGGAAACGGCGTGCCCGGATGAAGCTCTTCCTGCGCCGAGCGCCGGCCGAAGGACGGATTGGCACTGAGCGTGGTGGATGGCTCCTTCGCGGCGCTCGCGAGATCGAGCGCCGCCTGCGCCTTCTGCAGGTTCGCAGCCGCAGCCCGCAAGTCGGTGTTGGCCGCCAGGGCTTGCTGCACGAGGCCGTCGAGTGTCGGGCTCTCGTACAGGCGCCACCAATCGTTCGGGACTGATTCGGACGCGACGTAGGGACTGTCCGCGCCGATGAACGGGCCCTGCGCCGCCGGCTTGTGGACCGCAGCGTCCGCAGGCAGCGGGGCCGGAGGCGAAATCACGGCAGCGCAGCCGGCCAGCAGCAGTGCGGCGGACGACGCGAGCCAGGCATCCCGCTTCATGGCTCGACCCCTGCATGCTTGCTCGGCGGGACGCGACCGTCCCCCACGACGTCGACGCTGGCCGTGCGCCCCATGATCAGCCGTTGGTCCTCGGGCAGCGTGTCCAGCCGCACGCGCACGGGGATGCGCTGCGCGAGGCGGACCCAGTTGAATGTCGGATTCACGTTGGCCAGCAAGTTGGAGCTCGGGCTGCGCTCGCGATCCTCGATGCCGGCGGCGATGCTGTCGACATGGCCATACAGCGAGCCCGTCTCGCCGATCAGGCGCACGCGCACGCTGTCCCCGACGTGTACGCGGGCGATCTTGGTTTCCTCGAAATATCCGAGCACGTGGATCGAGTCCTTGTCGAGAAGCGCCATCACGGGCCGCCCTGTCGTGGCGTAGGCGCCCGGGCGCAGGTCCAGGTTCGTGACCCAGCCATCCACCGGCGCGACGACACGGGTGCGTGCGAGGTTCACCTTCGCGGCGTCTACCGCGGCGGTCGCCTGGGCGAGCGAGGCGCTGAGCTGCTCCAGCTTCTGCGTGCTCTGCTCGCCGGCCTCGGCGGGCACGAGCTCGCCGAGCGCGCGATTGCGCCGGTCTTCGCGTCCGGCCTGCGCAATCTGCGATCGCAGGCCGCGCACCGAGGCCTCGGCCTGGGCCAGCGCGATGCGGGCACGCACCGCGTCGACGGCGAACAGCAGGTCGCCCTTGTGCACTTCCTGGTTGTCGTGCACGGCAATGCGCTCGACGATGCCCGAGACGTCGGGGGCGATCTGCACCACGTCAGCCCGCACGCGGCCGTCGCGGGTCCAGGGCGCCTCTCGATAGTGTTGCCACAGTCCGAAGCTCGCCCAGGCCCCGGCCGCGACGATCGCCGTGGAGACGCCTATCTTCAGCATGCGCTGGATCGGTATCGACATGGGTTCTTCATCCGAGTAGTGAGACGAGGACGCCCTGGTAGCGGGTCGCCGCGGCGGCCAGGGCAAACCAGAGCAGCGCGAAGAGCCCGAGATCGACCAGCGCCGGATGCCAGACCCAGCGGTACGCGCCCAGGGCGGCCAGCACCCGGCGCAGGATGGCCAATGCCACGAGCGCGACGAGTGCGGTGACGAGCGCGACATCGAAGAGCATGCCGAAGAGGTTGACGTCGGCGATCATGGCGCCACCGGGGAAGGTTCGATCTCGGCCATCGCCTGCTGCGCATGCGCGAGCAGGTGATCCAGAAAGGCGCGCGTGCGCACCGGCATGTGGCGCCGGCTGGCGTAGGTCGCGACCAGGGTCGAGCGTTCGCAGATCCACGGGCTCAGCATGCGCTGATGCCGGCTGGGATCGCTCTCGTCGACCAGGTCGAGCGGGCGAGGCGGCTCCTCCGGCGGGACGAAACGAACGAACGCGTGCTGCGGCAACTCCTGCGGCGCGCCGTGCCGCCGAATGTAGTCCGGCGAAGCGCACAGCACCGAGTGGCTGTCGACGAGGCGGCGGACCACCGCATCGCTCCGCAAGGGAACGTGGTCCGTCAACAGCGTGATGTCGTGGCCTTCGATGTTGCGCGAGGCCTGCACATCCGAGCGCAGCTCGACGGTGACGCTCGGATGCTCGCGGCGAAACTGGGCGATGGCGGGGGTCACGAGGTACGTCGGCATGCCGGGCAGCGACTGCACGCGCACGCTGCCCGCCATCTCGCGCACATGGCTGAGCGCGGCCTCCTCGGCGGCGTCGACATCGGACAGGATGCTGCGCACCCGATCGAGGTACGCCGCGCCGGCCGTCGTCAGTGCGAACCTGCGCGTCGTGCGCTGCAGCAGTTGCACCCCCAGGTGGTCTTCCAGGTCCTTGATCAGCCGCGTGACGCGTGGCGGCGACATGCCCAGCTTGCGCGCACCCGCAGCGAAGCCATTCGCGGCCACGACCTGGTCGAACACCGTCATCGATTGAAGCTTGTCCATGAGATTCAAGATAGGCGGCTTGCCGGCGAGCGGGCTGACGAACTCACCTCGTTTCGCGCCAACCGAGAGGGCCCTGGGCTGCCTCCTTTTCCATGCTTGCGCGGCCCTCAGGCCGTGCTTGGCCTTGGTGCTTCGTCGGCCTGCCGGCGGGCGGGCTACAGCAATCCCTTCCTGCGCGCGATCACGGCCGCCTCGGAGCGGTTGCGCGCGTAAAGCTTGCCGTAGACGCGCTTCAGGTGCGTCTTCACCGTGCCCGCGCCGATGCCCAGCGCCTCGGCGACGCGGTGGTTGCTCCAGCCGCGGGCAATGTGGTCGAGCACCTCCGTTTCACGCCGCGTGAGCGGCTCCTCCGCGATCCGCCTTGCTTGCCCACTCTCGGGTCGGTCGACTGTCCGCGCTCCGCCGCTGCGCGCCGAGCGGATCGATGCAAGGATCTCCGGCAGCTCGGCATCCTTGTGCAGGCAGGCATGCGCGCCGGCGCCGAACGCGCGCTCGATCTCGGCATCTCGGGCCAGCGCGGTCAGGATGATCACGGCCGCCCGCGGATGTCGTTCGCGGATGCGGCGCAGCGCTTCGATGCCATCGACAGGGGCATGCGCAAGTCGAACAAGCCGACGTCGGGCTGGGTCTCGTGCCACAACGCGATCGCTTCTTGCCCATCGGAGGCCTCGGCCACGACGGCCAGGTCGGCATGCAACGAGAGCAGCGCGCGCAATCCGGCGCGCAGCAGCGGATGGTCGTCTGCTATCACGACGCGCAGGGGTACGTTCATGGCTTGCAGGAGGCATCGACGCGATTCGCAGGCGTCCGCATCACGCCGGACGAACGCTGGGTGTCGCGAATTCGCGCCCCACCATCGCGCGGGCGAAAAGGTAGTTGCAGCGCCCGCGCTCGGACAGCGAGTCCAGGTCGACATGACCGGCCGCGTCGCAATGGAACGCGAGGCCTCGACCTTCGCGGAACAGGGACTGGAAGCGGATCTCGAACTGGGTGCCCGCTTGCTGATGGGTCGCTTGGGTCAACATGACTCGCTCCATGTGGCTGCCTGATGGCTTCACTCTAGAAGCCGGACTTCGAGCGCGATAGGCGATCGCCGCCAACACGGCATTGCAACCGAATCAACAATCCGTGCGTGCCGACATCGTTTCGGACGCGGCAACTGTGTATTGCATCTGCCGGATCTACCGCGAGGGCAGGACTCCCCCAGCTTGTCTGGCGTGCATCACGCACGACGAGTACCCATCCCTGAACCGCTCTGTCCGATTGGAGGATCCCTCACCATGAATGCAAAGTACCTGATCGCCACCAGCATCGCCGCCCTCGCCGCCACCAGCGCAATGGCCGGAGACGTCGCCGAGCCAGCCGCTGCAGCGGCCCCCCTGACGCGGGCCCAAGTGAAGGCCGAAGTGATCCAGGCCCGCAAGGCCGGCGAACTGATCCCGGCAGGCGAGCTGTATCCGATCCCGCCGGTCTCGCCCGGCGACTCGAACGTGACGCGCGCCGAAGTCCGGACACAGGTTCTCCAGGCGCGTGCCGCCGGGGAGCTGATCCCGGCCGGCGAAGGCCCGATCGTCGATGCCGGCGCCCTTGCCGGGACCTCGACGCTGAGTCGTGCGGAGGTCAAGGCGGAGGTCATCGCGGCGCGCAAGGCGGGAGAGCTGATCCCCGCCGGCGAGGGCGTCCCCGACCCCTATGTGCGCCACACCCCCGTGGATTCGGGCACGCTGGGCCAGACCCTGGCCAAGCTCTTCAGGCGCCGCGGCAACGCCGCGCTCTGAGCGGTCCCGGCTCGCGCACCGCGCCGGGCCTGCGCCGACCGGTGACATGACGCCGGTGCGCGACCGCCCTTCGATTGTGCCGGCCATTGAAATGGAGTTTTTGACTCGCCTGGGTTTATCTCGGCGTCCTCCCCGGCTATCGTTGTCTGCATATCCGGGCTGCATCAAGCCACTCGTTGAACGGAAGCAGCTGCTTCTTCAGCTCGGACGATGGAGGATTCCCATGAGCAAGACGATCATCTCCTTCGCGAAGTGCTCGCTGCCCCTTGTGCTGTTCTTCGCTGTCTTGGTGCACACACAAATGTCGACGGGCGGCCATGACGGGACGAACGGCGTGGAGAGCAACGTGAAGCCGCCCGACGTCGCCGCCGCGGCACAGGTCCAACGCGAGGAGCAGGCTGCGCATCGTTGAATCGGCGGCGCGAGCCGCCGCCACGCTGCGTGACTCGGCTCAGGGGCGGTTCACCCGGCGCCACGCGCGGGTTCCGCAGCGAGCGAGGGTCCCGCAGCTTCAGCAGCCCGGCCATCACCTCGTTCTCATGAAGCATTGGATTGCACAGGGCGCTGGCGGGGCAGTTGCAGCAGCAGCGGCCTTGCCCTTCGCAGCGTTCGCTGCTTCCACCGCGCAGAAAAGCGCAGAAACCCCGCAAGGAAATCCACCCATGAGCTACGTCACCACCAAGGACAGCGTCCAGATCTTCTACAAGGATTGGGGTCCCGCCAATGCGACTCCGATCGTCTTCTCGCACGGATGGCCCCTGAGCTCCGACGATTGGGATGCGCAGATGATGTTCTTTCTCTCCAAGGGCTATCGCGTCGTTGCGCACGATCGGCGCGGGCATGGCCGCTCCGCGCAAGTCGGGAGCGGACATGACATGGCCCACTACGCCGACGACCTTGCCGCTGTCGTGAACCATCTCGACCTCAACGGTGCGATCCACGTCGGCCATTCCACCGGGGGCGGCGAGGTCGTGCGCTACCTGGCGCGCCATGGCGAGAGGCGGGCCTCGAAAGCCTGCCTCATCGCAGCGGTGCCGCCGATCATGGTCAAGACCGCATCGAATCCAGGCGGTCTGCCGAAGGACGTGTTCGATGGCCTGCAACTGCAGACGGCCACCAACCGGGCGCAATTCTTCCGCGACCTCCCTGCGGGGCCGTTCTACGGCTTCAACCGGCCGGGCGTCAAGCCGCAGGAAGGCATCATTCAGAACTGGTGGCGCCAAGGGATGATGGGCGGCGCCAAGGCACACTACGATGGCATCGTGGCGTTCTCGCAGACCGACTTCACCGACGACCTGAAGAAGATCAGCTTGCCGGTGCTGGTGATGCACGGCGACGATGACCAGATCGTCCCCTACGCCGACTCCGGGCCCCTGTCTGCCAAGCTCCTGAAGAACGGGACGCTGAAGACCTACAAGGGCTTCCCGCACGGCATGCCGACGACGCAGGCGGACGTCATCAACGCCGACCTGCTGGCCTTCATCGAGGCCTGATTCCGTTACCGGCCATCCTCGCGAAGCTGGACGGCACGTTGCCCCCAGCGCGTGCCGAGCCCGTGGATTGCGGATCGCTTCACCGGGGCGGGTCGAGACGGCTACGTCGTTGCGGTCGCGCCGTTCCCGCTTTTGCCGATCTCGGAGATCTCGCGGTGAATGGCGACGGCGTCGAGGCTGCTCATCGGGAGTGCGAGCATCAGCTCGATGCGGCGCTTCAGCGTGACCGCGACGTCCATGTAGGCCTGCACCTTCTCGTTGTGGTTGCCGCCCACCTCGGCCGGATCGGGCACGTTCCAGTGCACGCTCGTCGGCTGGCCCGCCCAGCCCTGGTCGGGCTGCCCGGTCGAATCGTCGAAAAGGGCGATCGGGAATTCGATGGCGGGCGCGTCGGCCCCGGCGAATTCGCTCCAGGCCTTGCTGCGGTACTCACGCGGCGCCGGGACTCAGGAAGAGCACGGTGCGGCGTACGCTGCTCATGGGCGGCCGCCGGTCATGGCGCATCGCGGGTCGACGCTTGGTTTCATGGCCTGTTCCTTCCAGAAATCGTTGAAGTGATGCGTCACATGCATCAATCGATTCGAACGTTGCAATTCCTTTTTTTCCGGCCCGGGCCGAGACTTCGTTGCACAAGCTCCCGACCCAGGGCAGCAAGCAACGGAGACTCGAATGGACAACGAGATCAATCGACTGAGCGACTGGATCGGCCGTAGCGAAACGGTCGAGGACATGGCCCATCCCACCCCGGTGGTCGCCTTGACCGCGACGCTGGATCATCCGGCCAGCCCGGTCAAAGAGGGCAGCGTGCTGCCGCCCCTGTGGCACTGGCTGTACTTCCTGCCGATGCACCGGCAATCGGAAATCGGCGCCGACGGCCATGCCAAACGCGGCAGCTTCTTGCCGCCGGTGCCGCTGCCGCGCCGCATGTGGGCCGGCAGCCAGTTCGAGTTCCGCTCGCCGATCCGCATCGGCGACCGCATGAGCCGCCAATCCACCATCGCCGACGTGACGACCAAGGACGGCCGCACCGGCCCGCTGGTCTTCGTCAAGGTGCGGCACGAGGTGCGCTGCAACGGCGCCTCGGAGCCGGCGCTGGTCGAGTTCCACGACATCGTCTACCGCGAAGCGCAGGGCCCGAACGATGTCGTCCCGCCGCCGCTGGCCGCGCCCAGCGCAGCCGAATGGCGTCGACAGATCGTGCCGGACGACGTGCTGCTGTTCCGCTACTCGGCGCTCACCTTCAATGGCCACCGCATCCACTACGACCGCCGTTACGTCACCGAAGTCGAAGGCTATCCCGGCCTGATCGTGCACGGCCCGCTGATCGCCACGCTGCTGCTCGACCTGCTGCGCCGAGAACGCCCCGATGCCGACGTCGCCGGCTTCCGCTTCAAGGCCGTGCGGCCGACTTTCGACCTGAACGCCTTTCACGTGCAGGGCCAACCGCAAGCCGACGGCAAGACCATCCGCCTCTGGGCCTCCGACCACGAAGGCTGGCTGACGATGGATGCGACCGCGACGCTGCGCTGAACAACTTCGGAACGAGACCATGCAACCCCTACAAGGACTGACCGTCGTGACGCTGGAACATGCGATCGCGGCTCCATTCGCCACGCGGCAACTGGCCGACCTCGGCGCGCGCGTCATCAAGATCGAGCGCCCCGGCTCCGGCGATTTCGCCCGCGGCTACGACGAGCGCGTGCGCGGCCTGGCTTCGCACTTCGTCTGGACCAATCGCTCGAAGGAAAGCCTGACGCTCGACGTCAAACACCCCAAGGCCGCGCAGATCCTCGAACGCCTCGTGATCGAGAAGGCCGACGTGGTGGTGCAGAACCTCGCGCCCGGCGCCGCTGCCCGGCTCGGCCTCGGCTACGAGAAGCTCTCGGCGATCAAGCCGGGCCTGATCGTCTGCGACATCTCGGGCTACGGCGACGATCCGGTCAACCCCGGCCCGTACCGCGACAAGAAGGCCTACGACCTCCTGATCCAGAGCGAAGCCGGCTTCGTCTCGGTGACCGGCACGCCCGAGGAGCCGAGCAAGGCCGGCCCGTCGATCGCCGACATCGCGGCCGGCATGTACGCATACTCGAACATCCTCGCCGCGCTGCTGCAGCGCGGCCAGACCGGCAAGGGCCAGCGCATCGACATCTCGATGCTCGAATCCCTCGCCGAGTGGACCAGCTACCCGCTCTACTACGCCTTCGACGGCGCACCGCCGCCGCCGCGCACCGGCGCCAGCCACGCGACGATCTACCCCTACGGACCGTTCCCGGCCGGTGACGGCGCGACGGTGATGCTCGGCCTGCAGAACGAGCGCGAGTGGCTCAGCTTCTGCCAGAAGGTGCTGCAGCAACCGGCGCTGGCGCTGGACGAGCGTTTCACCAGCAACTCGAAGCGCGTGGCACAACGCGCCGCGTTGCGGCAATTGATCGTCGAGGCCTTCCAGCCGCTGACGGCCGCCGAGGTGGTACAGCGGCTGGAGGCAGCCCAGATCGCCAATGCCCGCGTCAACACCATGCACGAAGTCTGGTCGCATCCGCAACTGCAGGCGCGTGGGCGCTGGCGCGAGGTCGGCTCGCCGGCCGGCCCGCTGCCCGCGATGCTGCCGCCCGGCACCTGGAACGACGGCCCGCGCATGGATCCGGTGCCGGCGCTCGGCGAGCACACCGATGCAATCCTGGCTGAACTCGGCTACGGCGCGGTCGAGATCGCTGCGCTGCACGAAATGCGCGCGATCTGAGGACGAGGCCATGTCGACTTCAACCCCCCTCCCGCGCAGCTACCTGTTCGTGCCCGGCACACGGCCGGAGCGCTTCGCCAAGGCGCTGGCCACGGGTGCCGACGCCGTCGTTCTCGACCTCGAAGATGCGGTGGCCGCCGCGGACAAGAGCGCGGCCCGCGAATCGATCGCAGCCTGGCTGTTCGGCGCCCCGGCCGCCGACGCGGCACGCATCGTCGTGCGCATCAATGACGCGGGCTCGGCCTGGTTTGACGATGACCTCAACGCGCTGGCGTCGTCCCGGCCAGCGCAAGTCATGCTGCCCAAGGCCGAGTTGCAGGACCAGGTAGCCCGGGTACGGGCCGTGCTGCCGAACGCCGGGGTCTTGGCGCTGATCGAAAGCGCCATCGGCGTGGCCGATGTCGACCGCATCGCGGCGGCGCCGGGCGTGCAACGACTGGTCTTCGGCACGCTCGACTACGCGCTCGACCTCGACCTGGACACATCGTCCGACCCCATCGGCCTGGCCTACGCCGCCAGCCGCATCGCGATCGCCTCCCGCGTCAACGGACTGGCCTCGCCGGTCGCCGGCGTCACGCCCCAGCTCGACGACGAAGCGCGCCTGCTCCATGACTGGGCGTCGGCGCGGGCGCAGGGCTTCGGCGCCAAGCTGTGCATCCATCCGAAGCAGGTCGCCCCGCTGCACCGGGCGATGACTCCCGCGCCCGAGGCCATCGACTGGGCGCGTCGCGTGCTCGCCGCCGAAGCCGCTTCGCCCGGCGCGGCGCGGCTCGACGGCCGCATGGTCGACAAGCCCGTCGTCTTGCAAGCGCAACGCGTGCTGGCGCTCGTCCAGCCCTGACCCATTGTCATCCCGGTTCATTCATCACATTCCAGCGAGACACACCATGGCATCCACGATCATCGACTCCGCGATCTTCCAGGGCATCTTCAGCAGCGACGCGATGCGTCATGTCTGGTCCGACGAGAACCGCACGCAGAAGTACCTCGACATCGAATCGGCCCTTGCCAAGGTGCAAGGCCGGCTCGGCCTGATCCCGCAAGAGGCGGCCGACGAAATCATCAGCCACTGCAAGCTCGACCAGATCGACATGGCCAAGCTGCGCCAGCAGACCGAGCGCATCGGCTACCCGATCCTCGGCGTGGTCTCGCAGCTCAATGCCCTGTGCCGCGACAAGCTCGGCGAGTACTGCCACTGGGGCGCGACCACGCAGGACATCACCGACACCGCCACCGTGCTGCAGATCCGCGAAGCGCTGGCCATCGTCGACGGTGAACTCAGCGCGATTTCCAAGGCGATGGCCGATCTCGCGCGCAAGCACCGCCTGACGCCGATGATCGGCCGCAGCAATCTGCAGCAGGCGATTCCCGTCACCTTCGGCTACAAGATGGCGGGCCTGCTCTCGGCGATCGAGCGCCACCGCACGCGGCTCGCGCAACTGCGCCCGCGCGTGCTGGTCGGCGAGTTCGCCGGTGCCGCCGGCACCTTGGCCTCGCTCTCCACCGGCGCGATGGAGACGCAAGCCGGCCTGATGGAGGAGCTCGGCCTCGGCCAGCCCGACATCGCCTGGCACACCATTCGCGACAACATCGCCGAAGTCGGCACCTTCCTCGGCCTTGTCGGCGGCACGCTCGGCAAGCTGAGCATGGACGTCAAGCTGATGATGCAGACCGAGGTCGGCGAGGTCTACGAGCCCTTCGCGCACGGCCGTGGCTCCAGCAGCACGATGCCGCAGAAGCGCAACCCGATCTCGTCGTGCTACATCCACGCCGCCATCTCGGTCGTGCGCCAGCATGCCGCTGCGCTGATGGATGCGATGGTGGCCGACCACGAGCGCTCGACGGGCCCGTGGGAGATCGAATGGATCGTGCTGCCGGAAGCGTTCTGCCTGATGGCCGGAGCGCTGAAGCAGTCGCGCTTCGTGCTCGAAGGGCTGGAAGTCGACGCCGCAAAGATGCGCGAGAACATCGACATGACCGGCGGCCTGGTGATGTCCGAGGCCGTGATGATGGGCCTCGGCAACTACATCGGCCGAGAGTACGCGCACGACCTGGTCTACGACATCTGCCGTGAGGCGGTGAAGCAGAAGCGCCCGCTGCTCGACCTGCTCTGCGAACATCCCGAGATCAACAAGCACCTGGACCGCGCCGCGCTCGCCGCACTGTGCGATCCGGCGAACTATCTCGGCCAATCCGGCTTGATGGTCGACCGCGTGCTGGCCAAGCTGCGTTGATCGACCCGGCATACGAACCGAACCCACGGAGACATCCCCATGAAATTCACCAAGCTCATCAAGCTGCTTTATGTGCAGGTCTTGATCGGTCTTGCAATCGGCATCACGGTGGGCCATTACTGGCCCGAGTTCGGCGCAGCGCTCAAGCCGCTCGGCGACGGCTTCGTCAAGCTCGTGAAGATGATGATCGCGCCGATCGTCTTCTGCACCATCGTCAGCGGCATCACCTCGCTGAACGACTCGAAGGAGATCGGCAAGACCTTGCTGAAATCGATGGGACTCTTCTACGTGCTGACCATTCTCGCGCTCTTCACCGGCCTGGCCGCCGTGATGCTGCTGCAGCCCGGAAGCGGCATGCATATCGACCCGACGCACCTCGATGCCTCGGTCGCCGCCAAGTTCACCAACAAGGCGCCGCAGGGCTTCACCGAGTTCGCGATGCACATCATCCCGCACTCGTTCTTCGGCGCCTTCGCCGAAGGCGAGGTCCTGCCGGTGCTGTTGCTGGCGGTGCTGTGCGGCTTCGGCCTGACGAAGATCGGCAAGCCCGCGCAGCCGGTGCTCGACAGCATCGATGGCTTCTCGCACATGCTCTTCGCCGCCTTCGGCTTCATCATGAAGCTGGCCCCGCTCGGCGCCTTCGGTGCGATGGCCTTCACCGTCGGCCGCTACGGCATCAAGTCGATCGGCTCGCTGGGCTTTCTGATCGGCACGTTCTACGTCGCCTGCATCTTCTTTGTCGTGGTGGTGCTGGGTCTCTTGGCGCGCATGCACGGCTTCAAGCTGTGGCAGCTGATGCGCTACATCCGTGAAGAGCTGCTGGTGGTGCTGGGCACCTCGTCGAGCGAGCCGGTGCTGCCGCGCTTGCTGGTCAAGCTGGAGCGCCTGGGCTGCAAGAAAGGCGTGGTCGGGCTGGTTCTGCCGACGGGCTATTCGTTCAACCTCGACGGCACGGCGATCTACCTGACGCTCGCCTCGATGTTCATCGCGCAAGCCTGCGACATCACGCTCTCCTGGGGCCAGATCTTCGCGATGCTCGGCGTGATGCTGCTGACCTCGAAGGGCGCCGCGGGCGTGACCGGCAGCGGTTTCGTCGCCCTGGTCGCCACCTTGACGGTGATGCCCGACCTGCCGGTCGCTGGGGTCGCATTGATCGTCGGCATCGATCGCTTCATGTCCGAAGCGCGAGCCCTGACCAGCACGATCAGCAACGCGGTCGCCTGCATCGTGGTCTCGATCTGGGAGAAGGCCTGCGACAGGGAAACGCTGATCCGCGAATTGAGCGTCGACTATGCGAAGACCGAGAAGGTCCTCGAAGAAGGGGATGGTTCGCCGAGCGCCGCACTGCCGGCCAAGGGCTCCTTCGTGCACACGCCGCAGATGCACTAATCGTCGCGCTTCCCCTTGCCTCCCGATCCGCCGCGTGTTTCACGCGGCGGATTTGTTGTTGCCGCCGGACTTCTTCTTCATCGCAGTGAAGAACTCGTAGAGTTGTTGTGCGGCCGGGGAGAGCGAGCGCCCTTTTCGCCGGATCAAGCCAACTTTGCGCATGATCACCGGCTCGCTGAGCGGAACGCTCACTAGCAACGGATGATCGGCGCCCGGCATTGCCATCGCAGGCACCGCGGCGACCCCCAGGCCGGCCTCAACCAGGCCGAGCATCGTCGTGACGTGCTGGGCCTCGTAGATCGCCTGGGGGCGGCCCGGTACGGCAGCCAGCGCCTGATCCAGCAACAACCGGTTGCCGGAGGCCTTGCTGACCGAGATGAAGTCGTACTCCGCCAGCTCCGCCCAGGTCACGCGGCGCTTCTTGGCCAGTACGTGGTCGCGGCGGCAGGCGGCGACGAAGCGATCTTCCTGCAGCGAGTGGAACTCGATGTCCGGCTCCTGGCTGCCGATGAAGTTGAGCCCGAAGTCGGCCTCGCCGCGGGCCACAGCCGAGAGCACTTCATTCGCGCTCGCGTCGAACACCTTCACCCGCACCTTCGGAAACCGCTCGTGGTACTGCGAGATCACCTGCGACAGGAAGTAGTACACCGTGGACGGCACGCAGGCGATCGTCACCTCCCCCATGCGCGTCGCAGCCACGCCGCGAATGCCGAGCAAGGTGTTGTCGAGGTCATCGAGCAACTGCTGCACCTTGCGGTCGAAATCACGGCCGATGGCCGTCAGGTTGACGCGGCGGGTGGTGCGGTCGAGCAGACGCACGCCGAGCGCCTCTTCCAGCTTTTCGATGCGCCGGCTGAAGGCCGGCTGCGAGAGGTGGATCGACTCGGCGGCCTTGCGGAAGTTGCTCAGCTCAGCCACAGCGCGGAAGGCCTGAAGGTCATTGAGGTCGAAGTTGATGGCCATCGAAGCTCCTCGTGTAGATGCGCTCGCTGATCGACAGTGTGCATCAATCGTTCGAAAACATGCAATTCACAACCAGAGGGCGCGCCAGCATCATCCCGGTCCATGAACACCCCCTTGCCCTGTGTCCTGATGCGCGCCGGCACCTCGCGCGGCCCCTTCTTCCTGCGCGATTGGCTGCCTGCCGATGACGCGTTGCGCGATCAGGTGCTGATCGGCGCCATCGGCGCTTCGGACCCGCTGCAGCTCGACGGGCTCGGCGGCGGCAGCACGCTCACCAGCAAGGTCGCGATCGTCTCGCGATCAACCCGGCCGGGCTGTGATCTGGACTATCTCTTCGCACAGGTCGGCGTCGGCCAGCGCTCCGTCGACACGCGCCCCAACTGCGGCAACATGCTCTCGGGCGTGTTGCCGTTCGCGATTGAACAAGGCCTCATCGAGGCCAACGAAGGCAGCACGACGGCCTGCATCTTCAACATCAACACCGGCTCGCGCATCGAGGTGACGGTGCGCACGCCGGGTCGCCGCGTCAGCTATGAAGGCGATGCGCGCATCGACGGCGTGGCCGGCACGGCGGCACCGATCCACCTGAATTTCCTCGATGCCTGGGGCGCCGTCACCGGCAAGGTGTTTCCCACCGGGCGGCGCATCGATCGCATCGACGGCACCGATGTGACCTGCATCGACGCGGCCATGCCGCTGATGATCGTGCGGGCCCACGACATGGGCGTGAGTGGCCGCGAGAGCCCGGTCGAGCTCGATGCCAACCGCGGACTGCTCGAACGGCTCGAAGCGCTGCGCCGTGCCGCGGGCGAGATGATGGGGCTCGGCGATGTCTCGAACAGCGTGATCCCGAAGCCAGTGCTCGTCAGCGAGGGCGACGGCGCGGCGAGCATCACCTCGCGCTATTTCACGCCGCGGCGCTGCCACGCCTCGCACGCCGTGACGGGTGCAATCGGCGTGGCCAGCGCGTTCGCGCTGCCGGGCACCGTGGCGAGCGGCGCCGTTGGCAGTGCGGGATGCCGCCAGCTCGCCGTCCTTCACCCTGCCGGCCGCATCGACATCGAGGTCGAGATCGAAGGCATGGGAATTCACGCAGCAATTCGTCGCGCTTCGCTGGTACGTACGGCCCGCAAGATCTTCGAAGGCCAACTGCACATCCCGGACTATGTGTTGTCGGCCACGTCAGAGGGGCAGGCCGCCTCCATCGCGAAGGTCGTCGACCGGCCGATCACGATCGTGGTGCCGACCTCGGCCGGAGGCGCCAACGATGCGATGGCGCGCACCATTGCCCTGAAGCTCGGACCCTTGCTCGGACAGTCGGTGATCGTCGACAACCGCGCGGGTGCGGACGGCTCGATTGCCGGCGAGTTCGTCGCGCGCGCCGCGCCTGATGGGCACACGCTGATGCTGGGCTACATCGGCACGCATGGCATGAATCCGGCGCTGCAGCCGGTGCGCTACGACCCGGTAAAGGACTTCGCACCGGTCGGCCTCGTGGCCTGGTCGCCGACACTGATGGTCGCGCATCCGGCTCTGCCGGTGAAGGACGTGAGTGACCTGGTTGCCCAGTTGAAGGCCCGTCCGGACCAGTACAGCTATGCGTCGGCAGGCAAGGGGACAGCGCCGCATTTCGCGGCGGAGCTGTTCAAGCTGAACACCGGCACCGTGATGCTCGGCCTCCCCCACCAGGGCGCGGCGCCAGGCATTGCCGAGACGATCGCAGGACGCACTTCGTTGATGTTCCCGAGCCTCTTCACCGCGGGCCCATTCGTGAAGACCGGGCAGTTGCGGGCGTTGGCCGTGGCCGGCTCGAAGCGCATGGCCAGCCTGCCCGAGGTGCCGACCCTGAAGGAGTGCGGCATCGAGGGTGTCGACGTGACGCAGTGGTACGCGGTGTTCGCCCCGGCCGGCACGCCGGCCGACATCGTCGAGCGCATCAATCGCGCGCTGAACCAGGTGCTGGCCGATCCCGAGGTCGTGCAGCGCATCGAAGCGCATGGCGCGGATGTCGAGGCGGGAACGCCTGCACGGCTCGGCGACCTGGTCGCGACGGAATTGCAGAAGTGGAAGCGAGTCGTGCAACAGGCGCGATTGATCGCCGACTGAAGACCTGCCGGTCACCCGAAGTGGCGGGGCCCGGCTCTGAATCAATCAACAACCCCAGGAGACACATCATGAAGAAATGGACCTGCACGCTCGCCGTGCTGGGCGCGGCCGCTTGCCCGGCCTGGTCGCAGTCATCGGTGACCGTGTTCGGCATCATGGACCTGGCCGCCCGCAGCGTGAACAACGAAGGGGTCGGCTCCGTCAAGTCGCTCGCCAGCGGCGGCAATTCGACCAGCCGCATCGGGCTGCGTGGTACCGAAGACTTGGGCAGCGGCCTGAGCGCCGGCTTCCATCTGGAAGGCGGCTTGCAGGCTGATACCGGCAGCAGCGTTGTCGCCGATCAGTTCTGGGATCGGCGCGCCACCGTCAGCGTCGCCGACAAGAAACTGGGAGAGGTGAGGCTGGGCCGCGATTACACGCCGACCTATACGAACTGGGTGCGCTTCGATCCGTTCAGCTATGTTGGCGTGGCCGGTGCGAGCAACCTGATCAGTGGCGCGCCTGTCGGCCCGGTCCGCGCGGCCTTCGGCACCGGCAAGAACACCGTGGTGCGCTCCAGCAACTCGCTGCAGTACTTGCTGCCGGCGGATCTGTGGGGCATCGAAGGGAGTTTGATGGTGGCGGCAGGCGAGGGAGGAACTGCGGCGAACGGACAGGACAAGGTCGTGGCCGGGCGACTCGGCTACGCACGCGGGCCGGTGTTTGTATCTGTCGCCGGTGCGACCACTGAAAACGACGTCACGGCCGACAGCAAGTTCAAGGACTACGCGGCGGCGGGTTCGTATGACGCGGGCGTGGTCAAGCTTTCATTGGGCTGGCGCCGCTTTGCGTATGCTGACGCGAGGCAGACCAACCTCCTTGCTGCGGCGATCGTGCCGGTGGGTCTCGCGGATATCAAGATTTCCTACCTGAAGGCGAATCTTGAAGGGCGCGTCGGTGCGGCCGATATCTCGGCCAACGATGCATCTCAGTTCGCGGTGGGTGGTGTCTACAACCTTTCGAAGCGCAGCGCCGTGTATGCGACGGTGGCCCGTATCGACAATCGAGGCGGTGCCCGGTTCGTCGTGCCAGGGGGTGCGACAGGCATTGTTGCTGGCGGCTCGTCCACCGGCTACGAGGCAGGCGTGCGGCACAACTTCTGACCAGTCGATTTGCGGCAGCAGGATCTCGATTGCAGACACAAGCGCGACGCACTGACGCCTCCGCCCCTGTCGGCGTTGCGCGCTGCGCCTGCCCCTCCTGGGGCCGAACCTGCGATGACGAGCGCGCCGGCGAGTTTCGATGACGAAAGCGCTCGCCCTCGATGCGCCGGCCGTCGCTATCCTGTGGGGCCGAGGCCCTGCAGCGCGAATTCCACGAAACGCCGCAGCTTGCGGGGCGTGCCGTGCGCGCGCAGGTACTTCGGCGACGCAGCCAGCAGCATGCGCAGCGGCGCGATCGGCCGCGCGACGAAGCCCGACGCAGGGCTTGTGCCTGAGCGCAGGGCCACGTCGCAGCCCTCGTCGACGAGGTCGACGATGCGATCGTGCAGCGCGAGCTCCACGCGCACCTCCGGAAAGGCCGCGAGAAACTGTGCGACCACCGGCACCAGCAGGTGCGTGCCCGCCACCACCGGCGCCGTCACGCGCAGCGTGCCGCGCGGCGCCGCCTGCAGCTCGTGGCCCAGGATGCCCCGGGCGAGCGCGAGCTCTTTGAGGAGCTGGGCGTGGCCTTCCACGTCGACGTACCGCTCGTCGACCAGCTCGCGGCGCTGGGCCTGAAGCCCGACGACATCCGCTACCTCGCGTTTTCGCACCTGCACTTCGACCACGTCGGCAATGCGAACCGCTTTCCTCGGGCCACATGGATTCTCAACCGCCAGGAGCTTGCCTGGGCGCCCGCGCTCTTCAGCGCCTATGCGCAGGCGAAGACCGTGATGATCGACGGCGATCACGATGTGTTCGGCGACGGCAGCGTGCGCATCCTGAAGGCGCCGGGGCACACGCCGGGCAGCAGCGCGCTCCTGGTGAAGCTGCCACATCGCGGCGCGGTGATCCTCTCGGGCGACCTCTATCTCACGCTGGAGGGGCGCCAAGAGCACCAGGTACCCACCGTGAACGCCGACCGTGCGGACACGTTGGCCTCGATGCAGCGAATCGAGAAGATGGCGAGGAACCTCGTGGCCCGCGTGATCGTTCAGCCCGATCCGCACGAGTTCGAGCGGCTGCCCAAGCCGCCGGCGTACCTCGACCAGTCCTACCCGAGTTCAAAGGTCGTGATCCCGTAGACCCGTTGGAGTTCGCAGGCGGGCGCTGGGCCCGCGTACATGCGCGCGGTTTCGAACACGCCGTGCAGGCCCTGCACCCGTGCCAGTGCCAACGCATCGGCGTTGGGCATGGGAACGTCGAGGTACACGGTGTCGCCCGCCGGCACCCTTTCGCACAACGCGGCGAACAGGGCGCTCGCCATCGACGGGTCGTCTGCCACGAGCGGGCCTATCTTGTGGCCCTCACGGCACCTGCGGATCAATCCCCATCCGGCGACTCGCCCCTGGTCGAGCCAGGCCAGGCCCGCCGCATCGGGCATCGCGATCCAGCAGCGCAGAAACTCCGCACGCGGCGCGGGAAAGATGCGCCGGTCGTCGGCGCACAGCAGCGCGAAGTCGACCGCGCCGAGCGGCACGATCTGTGCAGGCTCGGTGCCGGCGGTGCGCCGTGCTGCGCCCGCGAAACGAACGTTCTGCCACGCCAGCGCGAAGCCGCTGCGCCGGTAGTTGTCCTGCTGCGCCGGCACGCCATCGAGCCCGACCACCTGGCCCGCCAGCCGGGCCATGCCCTCGGCCCAGAGTCGACGGCCGATGCCCTGCCCGCGCCAGGCCGGTGCCACGATGTACAGGCCGATGAAGCCGAAGCGGCCGGCATACGACACCGCAGCAATGCAGCCCACGGGCTGCCCACGGCACTCGGCGACCAGGAAGCCGTCGGGATCGGCCGCATGGAAACACGCGGCATCGTGCAGGCCGGGATTCCAACCTTCGAGCGCGGCAAACTCGATCGCCATCTCGATCTCGTCACTGTGCATGGTGCGGATCGTGCAGTCCATCGCGCAGGTCCCTGTCAGGCCTTGACGAACTTCAACACGAACTGGTCCTTCGGCTGCGCCTGCTCAGCGCAACCGATCAGCCCCGCAGAGAGCAATACGATCAGCAGGAAGTCAGCACCGAACAGTGGTCGAGTTCGCATGGCTACTTTCGTTTTCCCAAGCAACATGGCAGAAGCGCGGCTCTGATGTTGCCAGAACAGCCTGCTTGGCGCAGCTTGAGCGCCAGGCGCGTTCGCGCTTGCTGGTGAAAGGATTTGTACGTGCGCGGCCACCCACTGCTACCGTGACGAGGAGGCGCCGCTTGGGAAGCGTGGGCGCGTGGACAAGGGCAGCGCGAGGCCGTCGGCGCCAGCCGAGAAACCCGCCGCACGCCGCATTGCGGTCTGCGCCCTGACTTGCAGGACTTGCCGAGCTGCCCTCGGGCTGTTCGTGGTTCTGTCCGACGATTCCACAACGCCAAGCCGGACGTCAGTCGCACGATCCTCGCCCAAGGGCAGCGGGACAAGAGATCAGCAGCGTACACAAAACAGATTGCGAGGACATGACCAAAGGTCACGGCCGTCGGCAGTGGCCGCTGCGGGATCACGTGGTGAGCCAGTGCAGCCGGCAAGTTCCCGCCCATGCCTATCGACCCAACCCCGATGCACCACCCGATGCGTTCGTCGTGCGCGATGATTACCTCGCACGTATTTGAGGTGGTGACCTCACCAACCTATCCTCCGTGTCATGTGGTCGGCCGATCCGCCCTACCGAAACCATCTCGATACGGAGAAGACATGCTGCGGCTGGGGAGGCATTGAACGGCAAGGCAAGGCCGCGCTCCATGTCATGCCAGCCCGGCAGAGCCGCGCACAGGCGAGACGGGAAGATGCACAGTCCGCGTCAGCAAATTCGCAGGCGATTCGCCCGCCTTCAGGTTCTCGTAGTTGTCGAACAAGTCTGCGAGCGAACCACAGGTGTACGCGAGATGGTCCACGCCGATCGTGCCGATGCGATCCATCTCGGATCCATCGGGCTGAAGGATGGCGAGGTTGACGAAGGCGAACCGGTGATGCTCTTCGTCGTAGCTCAGGAACGCCGCTGCGGGGTTCTGGTGGCGGATCGTGGCGTCGAAGACGGTCGCTCCGTGCTGGTTGGACTTTCGTCGCGCGCCGGCGGTCTTGTCCTGAAAGAATCGCTCGCTTCCATGAAGGTTCATGAAACGCGCAAGGCGGAAGTGACGCAGGCGCGCCGCAAGCGCCCGGAGGTTCTGGCCGCAAGCGATCTGGTGCTGCAGGCCCTGCCCCATCTCTATGCCATGCGCCCAAAGGACAACAGCATGGCACTGTCATTACTGCAGAGGGCGTCGGCGCTGGACCCTGGATACGCCTGGGCGCAGGCGCATGCCGCATGGTGTTACGAGCAGAGGCTTTCGCGCGCGTGGCCGAGCGCCGATGGGTCTCAGCGGGAGACAGCGGTGGCACTGGCACGACATGCCCTCGCTGCCGGCGGCGAGGATTCGATCGTCGTGGGACTCGCGGGCTTTGTCCTGTTTGCAGTCGGCAGGGACCATGAAAGTGGTCTCGCGGCCCTGCGGCGTGCCACTGCGCTCAACTCGAATGCGGCGCTGGTCGCGAACTTGGCCGGGACAGCGAACCTGTTTGCCGGAGACTTGCTCCATGCCGACGAACAGCTCGAGCGCGTGCATCGCCTGAATCCAGCCGACCCTGCTGCATTCATGTTCATCCGGCATGGCGGAGTAGCCAAGTCCAGCCTGTAGGAAGTCTCAAATCACCAAATCACCGACGGGACAACAACCTCCTGGAACGTCACACCTAGGCGCGCGTGTGATCCGCCTTTCCCACCTCCTTGGCGAAGGCAAGCAGGAGCGTGCCGAGCCGAACCGGCTGCTCCTGCTGGATCCAGTGAGCGGCGCCATCGATCATCTCGATGTCACCCATCCTCGTCGCCGCCTTCGTCCCCATGAGATCGACCGCGCCGGGCGCCGAATAGGTGCCCCAGTCGCTCGTCCCGCCGATGAAGAGCGACGGGACATCGATCGTCCTGCCCGAAAACAGGCGCAACCCAGCGTTCAGGTCAGGATCGGAATAGACACGATAGGCCTGCAGGGCGACTTGGAACCCAGTGCGGCCATACTCCTCCGCGTACACCCCGAGTTCCGGCTCGGTGAGCCACTTGCAGGCCAGGATCTCGGCGGCGGAAGGTTGGCATGGAGCGACGGTCTGGGGGAGGTGCCACATGTCATCGTTCGCCTGCCGTGTGCTCAAGTATTGTTGGTAATACTCTCTGGGCGGATCGAGCGCCGCCAGCGCCGCCGCCAGCTTTTGATTTTCAGTGTTCGGTTGAACCGACAATGCCTCGCTTTCCGCCGTGTTGAACGGAAATGCCGGCGTACCGGGGAACGGTGCGCTCACAATCCGAGGGCGTCACGCGTCATGTGCTATGGCTTTTGTTCATCAGATATTCGACACCTTCGCGGGCGAAATGGCCGCCTCCGATTTCCAGTATGGATGTCTCACGCAAAATCTGGCGAATGAGCTGCCCGCGCTCGACGCTTGATTTGCGCTTGACGGATGCCGCGCGCATCGCTCACTGCCACCGTCACCGTGGGCGCGGCACAGGCGACTTTCGAGCCGGCATGCTCGCGCTGAGGGCTCAACGCTGCGAGCGAACTCCATTGCCCCATCAGTACGGCATGGCTTGCGTAGGTGTTGACCTTGAAAAGGCCGCGGTAGCGAGGTTCCATCGCGGCCGTGGCCTTCACAGTGAGTTGCCGCGGCGCGCTGGTGAGCGTGAATTCGCGTTTCTCCGCGACAGTCTTGCGGGTCTTGCCGTCGACGACTTCGCTGGTCCACTCTTCAACGCAGCTGGTTATGAGCACCGGGCCGAGCACCGCCTGCCGGCCCGCCTGGCTTTGTTCCACGCTCGCGACGGCTTCGCGGAAGCGCCCTTGCCGTTCAGAAGCCAGGGAGGTGATCTGCCCCAGCGCAAGCATGAGCAGGAAGACGATGACCGCGACGGCGGCCACTTTGAGGAAGAGCGCATTGCGCTTCATCGGCCTCTCCGCTTGAGAAGCTACGGACTGTCGGCGCGTGCGGTGAAGTGGGCATGAAGTCCGTGTGAAGTCGATCTGCAAACGACGGCCCAATGTCCGCGTACGCGAGGATCGTGCGCGAAGATCAACTTGTAGGATGACGGTCTCTGCAGATCCGGAGGAGCACTCATGAAGTCGAAATCGAAAGGCAGCACATCTCGCTCGGCACAACCGCGCCTGCGTTCGCAAGCGTGGTTCGACAACCCAGCCAACGCCGACATGACGGCGCTGTATCTCGAGCGAACGATGAACTATGGCCTGAGCTTCGATGAGCTTCAGTCCGGGCGGCCGATGATCGGCATCGCCCAGACCGGCTCCGACATCTCGCCATGCAACCGACACCACCTCGTGCTCGCCGAACGGGTACGCGAAGGCATTCGCGACGCGGGCGGGGTCGCGCTCGAGTTTCCGATCCACCCGATCCAGGAAACCTGCAAGCGACCGACGGCGTCACTGGATCGCAACCTGCAATACCTGTCGCTCGTGGAGATGCTGTACGGCTATCCGATCGACGGCGTCGTGCTGACGACGGGCTGCGACAAGACCACGCCGGCGCAGCTGATGGGAGCCGCCACGGTCGACATCCCCGCCATCGCCCTCAATTCTGGCCCGATGCTGAACGGGTGGCACGAGGGCCAGCGCACCGGCTCCGGAACGATCGTCTGGAAGGCCCGGGAAATGATGGCCGCGGGCAAGATCGGCTACCAAGAGTTCCTGAAACTCGTGGCGTCGTCGGCACCGTCCACCGGGCATTGCAACACCATGGGGACCGCGTCGACGATGAATGCGCTGGCCGAGGCCCTGGGGATGACGCTCCCGGGCAGCGCCGCGATCCCGGCACCCTATCGAGACCGACAGGAGATGGCGTACCTCACCGGCAAGCGCATTGTCGAGATGGTGCGTGAAGACTTGAAACCCTCCAAGATCCTGACCCGCGCCGCTTTCGAGAACGCGATCATCGTGAATTCCGCCATCGGCGGATCGACCAACGCGCCGATTCACCTGAATGCGATCGCGCGCCACATCGGCGTCGAACTCGACAACGACGATTGGGAGAAGCTCGGCTACAGGGTGCCGCTGCTCGTGAACCTGCAGCCGGCCGGCGAATTCCTGGCCGAGGATTTCTATCGCGCCGGCGGGGTACCGGCCGTGGTCGCCGAGCTGATCGCCAAGCGGCTGATCAAGCCGGCGCTGACCGTGAACGGCAAGTCGCTGATCGACAACTGCGAAGGCAAGCTCACCAGCGACCGGGCGGTGATCTTCCCCTACGCGAAGCCGATGAAGAAGAACGCGGGCTTCCTCCACTTCAAGGGCAACCTGTTCGACTCGGCCATCATGAAGACCAGCGTCATCACGCCAGAGTTTCGCAAGCGCTATCTCGAGAATCCGGCGGATCCGATGGCGTTCGAAGGCGAAGCCGCGGTCTTCGACGGCCCGGAGGATTACCACCAGCGGATAGACGACCCCAAGCTCAAGCTCAATGAGCACAGCGTGCTGTTCATGCGGGGGGTCGGCCCCGTCGGCTACCCGGGCGCGGCGGAAGTGGTCAACATGCGTGCCCCGGCGTACTTGCTGAAGAAGGGTGTCACCGCCTTGGCATGCATCGGTGACGGCAGGCAATCAGGCACGTCGGGGTCGCCTTCGATACTGAACGCGTCCCCTGAAGCCGCGACGGGTGGGAATCTCGCCATTCTGAAGACCGGGGACCGCGTGCGCATCGATTTGAAGAAGCGTACGGCGAACATGCAGGTGTCGGACGAGGAAATCGCCAAGAGGCGCGCGACGCTCGAGGCGAGCGGAGGCTACAAGTACCCTGTGAGCCAGACACCGTGGCAGGAGATTCAACGCGCGGTGGTTGGCGAACTCTCGGAGGGCATGGTGCTCAAGCCTGCGGTGAAGTATCAGAGGATCAATACAACTTTCGGGCTGCCTCGCGACAACCATTGAGCGGATCGGGTCCGCCAGCGCGTCCTTACGCTGACGTCGCTGGATCCATGGCGGAGTTCAGCAGCGGCGAGCGAGCATCGTTGGCACGGATGGTGTGGTTTCCGATGGGCCGTCGCCCGATTCTGCGCGGCGAAGTGCAACGTAGGACAATCCAGGTTCAATGGAACGCCTCAGGACTGCAAATCTCAGCGAACGTCAGTTCGCACGGATCGCGCGCGCGCTTGCCGAACCGCGCCGTGTTCGACTGCTTCAAGAAATCGGCAGCGCGAATGGCCCTTGCCCATGCAGCGCGCTCCAGGAGAGTCACGACGTGAGCCCGGCGACGATATCGCATCATCTCAAAGAGCTCGAAACCGCCGGCCTGATCGTCATGGAGCGCGACGGCAAGTACATGAATCTGGTGCTGCAACGCGAGGTGCTGCAGGCCTATCTCGAGCGTCTCGCTCAAATCTGATCGGGAAGCGATCACCCCACGGCCTCTAAGGGCTACTCGATAGTTAGACACTTATCTAACTGTCAAACCGACAGCATCGTTCTGAGGAGAAGATTCATGAGCGGGTCATTGCAAGGGAAAGTAGCGGTCGTCACCGGTGCATCCAAAGGGATCGGCGCGGGCATTGCCAAGGCGTTCGCCGCACAAGGTGCGTCGGTGGTCGTCAACTACGCGTCGAGCAGCTCAGGCGCCGACGCTGTCGTCGCCGAGATCAAACGTGCAGGCGGCAAGGCCGTCGCCGTGCGCGGCAGCGTCGCCAAGGAAGCCGAAGTCAGGCGCCTCTTCGTCGAGGCGTTCGAGGCATTCGGCCGCCTCGATATCTTGGTCAACAACGCCGGTGTCTATCAGTTCGGCGCGCTTGAAGAAGTGACCGAGGCCGAGTTCCATCGACAGTTCGACACCAACGTGCTCGGACCCATCCTCGCAACGAGGGAAGCCGTGAAGCTGTTTCCCGCAGAAGGCGGCAGCGTCATCAACATCAGCTCGATCGCGAGTGAAAAAGGGCTGCCTGGGACGACGATATACGGCGCAACCAAAGGTGCTCTCGATCAGGTGACGCGCACCCACGCGATCGAGCTCGCGCCGAAGAAGATTCGCGTGAACACCATTGCCCCCGGAGGCGTGGAGACCGAGGGCACGCACACTGCGGGCATCATCGGCAGCGACATGGAAGCGCAGATGATCGCGGGCACACCGCTCGGTCGCTTGGGTCTGCCGGACGACATTGCCGACGTTGCTGTGTTCCTCGCCTCGGACGCGTCGCGTTGGATTACCGGTGACCGAATCAGGGTCGCAGGCGGCTTTCGCTGATCAGGTCAACGCGTATGGCCAGGATGCGCAGCGCCTCGATTCGCTTCTGCGACCGGTCCGCCTTCAGTACTGCAGCTTGGGATACCAGTCGGTCCCGCGCCCTTCGGGGGTCAGATCAAGGATGGGCCAGAGCGAAGCGATGTCCGGCGCGTCGCGCGGGTCCTGGCCCGGGTCGGCCATCTCCCGGGTCACGAGCCGCGTCGTACGCCGCCGACGCCCCGGGAAATGGCGTCCTCGCCTTGGCGGCCAGTTGGGCCGCGGGGATCAGGTTGGGCATGCTGCGTCTCCGTTATTGCGATGCGGCCGGGCCGGCTTGCGCCCCCTTCTTGGCCGGCTTCTTCGCTGTCGGCTGCGAGGCGGCTTCATCCCCCGGCGGTTTGCCGGCCTTGTCCGTCGACATCATGGCCTTGTCGCGTTTCGTATGCGCGTTCCCACTTTGTGTCTTCGATGGCGCACCGTCCTTTGGGCCGGAGGCGTCTGCGTCGGGCGAGGCGGGCGTCGACGTTTGCTGGGCAAGAGCCCCGCCGGCCCAGAAGAGCGCGACGGCAATCATCGACAGTGGTTTGGCAAGCATGGTTCGACTCCTGGTTACTCTGCCGGAGGTTCGACAGGCGCTTCAGGCTCGACCCCGGGGACGGAGTGCAGGCTGACAACTTCGCTCATCACTCCAGGCTCATTCGCAGCGTCATCGATCGACCTCATGGACCCAGCCTGCCCCGGAAGCCGGCCGACGAATGTCAACCGTCGATGATCTCGCTGTGCGACATCGCCTACATGTGTTGTCGGCCGATGCTGCCGGCGAATCAGGCGCTATCGTCAGGCGCGCCGACCCCCAGCAGGCGTCGCGTCTCCTCTACCGTCGCAAGCCCGCGAGCGGAACGGTTGCGGGCGCTGGCCTCGTAGACGTCGCCTCGCGCATGCGTCATCCCGAGCGGCTCGAAGCCATGGGTTGGATTGAACGCCAGCCGATCGATCTGCGACTCGATGTCGGAGGCCGGCACGCCGCTGATCTCGAGGACGCCAATGTCGATGAGATCGCTGGACCATATCACCGATGCGTCGCCGACCGGCGTACTGACCGAGTCGGCGAACAGCTGAACGCACATGCGCCATTTCACCGGGGCGCGCCCGAGCCGAACGAGCAGGTCGTCGCGCAGATAGTCGGCGCCGGACTCGGCCACCAGCGCCTGGGTCGAGGTCTCCGCGTGCGGATGCAGGGAGTGCTTGAATGCAACGTCGCCGAGCCGAACCACCGAACCCCAGTAGCTCTCGGTGGCGAGGCTGTGGACATGGTGCAGCGCGGTGGTCTGGACCAACGAGGTTCCGCCATCGATCAGGTCGATGACCGAAAGCTCGCCGTCACGCAGTTCATGAGCCAGTTCGCGCAGCGCCGACAAGGCCCCGCTCGCGATCTTCTCGGTCAGCACATCCGCGAACGCCATGAACTCGCGCGCGTTGCGTGCGTGTGAACGGCCCCCCTGATTGGTCATCAGAAGGTCGCTCTCGATGCCCTTCGGCGAAAAGAACTTCAACGCGACGCCGCGCACGTCGGGCTCGGTGTCGGCAAACGGGCAGGGCTGCCCGTTCGAGAATCGGCAGGCCACGGGCAGGCCGGCAAATGGTTCCGCGAACGGGCCGAGCCGCATGGCGGGTGGGACCGCGTCGGTGAGCGTGAGGCTTCCGATCGCGGCCAGGACCCGCTTCTGATGCTGGCCGCGGTCGACTTGGCCGCCGAGTTTCGCGTCGGCAACTCGCCGCTGCTGGTCGCCGACTTTCTCGGCCAGCGTGCGTCGCACCTCGTCGCTCTCGAAATGGTCTTCCCAGCCAATGCCTTTGCCGTCCATTTGGGTCACCTCCAAAGGGTCGTTGGGTACGCCAAGATCCCGATGCCGAATGCACCGGGCTTGCTGCCCCCGCAGGGCGTTCATCCTATGCCGTCGCCTCATCATCAGGGTTAACACTGAATTCGAATGCTGAAGGCGGTGCCTCTGCAACGTGTCACTACCTCGCCGGTGCTGCGTCTGCCGGCGACGACCCGCGACGACAGGCCCGACTGACAGCAATTGTTCCGCCCTGCCTACAGACGGAAGCCTGGGCCTTGCCGCACTCTCGCGGCATCGTCGACCGCAGGAGAAGCTCCATGATTCGCAAGCTTGCGAGCGGTGAGTTCCGCATCTATTCGCGTCAGAAGGACGAACGCACGGGCAGGCGTCGCAACCTCGGGACCTTCCCGAGCCGCGAAGCGGCCGAGAAGCACGAGCGAGAGATCCAGTATTTCAAGCGGCACTGAAAGCGTCGTCACCCTATGGCACATGGCGACCCCTATCACCATCAGCATTCCCCACCAGCTCGGCCGCGCCGAGGCCCGCAGTCGCATTGAGTCCGGCTTCGCGAGCATCATCCGGCAGTTGCCGGGCGGCGGCGCCTGCAACGAACGATGGGACGGCGATCAGCTGAGCTTCAGCGTCGCGGGATGGGGTCAGACCATCTCTGGCGTCGTCAACGTGCTGGACGCGGTAGTGACAATAGAAGTCGAGTTGCCCGGTGTCCTCGGCATGATCGCCAGCGGCTTCAAAAGGCGGCTTGAAAAGGCGGGGCAGCTTCTCTTGACGAAGAAGTAGGGCCGGCTGGAGCGCCGGTCACTGGCAGCGTTCGCCGATCGGCGTCGCCGGGCAGGTCGTCAGATTGCTCTGCAGGTCAACGCCTTCGCCGTTGCGCCCGTAGAGCGCGAGCATCTTCGAATCGGTGGGTGGAATCGCGCCACCGTGGTTCGCCAGCGCCGAGGCCTGCGGCAACGCCGGCCCGAACTACCTCTGCGTCTAATCGACCGCCAGCGCCGACGGTACCCCCAACGTCACGCCGTTGACGCTGCGGCGACACATCGGTCACCTTGCCAACGCTCAACAAGCGTTGCTCGACCGGTCCCTTGATGGTCGCAAACGGCGGCTGGGGAATGATTTCTGGCGCGAGGAAGAAGCTGATCCCATGTGCAGGCTCACGCTTGCACCGGAGCCTGAAAAACTTTGTATGCTGTGGGCCATTGAATCGGTTCACTTACCCGCAATGGCCCCCCCCCGCGTAACACTCAAAGACGTCGCCCGCGCTGCGGGTGTGGCCACGGGGACCGTATCGATGGTCCTCAACGATAGCCCGCTGGTCGCCGACACCACGCGAGCGCATGTGCGGCAAGTCATGCGCGATCTGGGCTACGTGTACAACAGGTCCGCCGCCAATCTGCGGAACAGGCGATCAAGCATCGTCGGCGTGTCGATCTGCGATCTTGTCAACCCATACTATGCTGACGTCACCGCAGGCATTCAGGCCGCTCTGGAGAGCGTGGGCCGTGCGCTGGTATTGGGCAATTGTGCGGAGTCCATCGAGCGTCAACTGCGTTTCCTGGAGACGCTGCGCGAGTACAGCGTGGACGGACTGCTGATCACCCCCGCGGTTGGCACGCCGAAGGCGCATCTCGTCCGTGTTCAACAGTGGAACATCCCTGTTGTGCAGGTGAGTCGCTATGTGCCAGGGCTGAAGGCAGATTATGTGGGGAACGACAACCGCAAAGCTACCGCTCTTGCGACCAGGCACTTGCTGTCCTTGGGGCATACGCGCATTGCGTACATCGGACTGAACAAGGAAACGTCCACGGGTCGCGACCGATTTTTGGGCTACCGCGACGCGCTCCAAGCTGCGGGCTCCGCCGAGCCGGAACGAGTGGTCGAATGCAGATCGACGCGAGAAGAAGGCTACCAGGCCACGCTTCAATTGATGTCAGCGGCCGAACCGCCCACGGGCATCGTTTGTTTCAACGATGACCTGGCCTTTGGCGCAATGCTGGGGCTTCGCAAACTGGGGCATGAACCGGGTCGTGAGTGCTCAGTGGTCGGTCTCGATGGCGTGGCGGAAGCAGCCCTGTGGCAGCCAGCACTGACGACCGTCGCAATCGATCGAGAACAGCTGGGACAGGTGGCAGGACGACTGCTTGCCGATCGTATCGCCGCGCCAGAGCGGCCTGTGGAAGGCGTCGTCCTGGAGCCGCAACTCGTGGCACGTCAGTCCAGTGGCCCGCGGGCATCGCAAAGATCGCTGAAGCGGGCCTGCCGCTGAACCTAGGGTTAATCCTGAGTTGGCTTGATTGAACCGGTTCAATAATTGAACCGGTTCAAGGTTGCGAGCGCCAGGCCTGTGTCGAAAAGCCGGTCAGCTCCTCCCCTCCCTACATCAGGAGAACTGGATGACATCCCGACTGACGAAGCGCGACGCGCGTGACAAGGATCGAACTCGAAAGGCCACAGCCAGCGGCTGGATCGGCTCCGCACTCGAGTACTACGACTTTTTCCTGTACGCCACCGCCGCTGCGCTGA
>Ga0105237_10000825_pt1 | contig 42402 bp, 33 predicted proteins | sample KBSC24metaG_FD_81520 | JGI IMG/M metagenome (GOLD analysis project Ga0105237, IMG submission 81520) | Corn rhizosphere microbial communities from Kellogg Biological Station, Michigan, USA - KBS C2-4 metaG | ecosystem: Host-associated > Plants > Roots > Rhizosphere > Soil | place: Michigan, USA...
TCTATAGTCGGGATCGGCGCCTGCAGATCCATGGCCACCTGCGATGTCCACTTACCGGTTCCTTTTGCCTTGGCTTCGTCTTTAATATCATCCAGTAACAAATGATCTGTCCCCGGCGCTTTGTAAGCAAAAATATCCTTGGTAATATCCAGCAGGAATGATTTCAGTCTGCCTTCGTTCCATTTAGTAAACACTTCGCCAATGGCAGCATTATCCAGTTTCAGGCCGTCTTTTAGTATTCCGTAAGTTTCAGCAATCAATTGCATAATGCCATACTCGATACCATTGTGCACCATCTTCACAAAGTGACCCGATGCCCCCGGCCCGATGTAGGTAACACACGGAGCACCGTCAACCTTCGCAGCAATGGCCTCAAAAATAGGCTTCATTACATTGTAGGCATCCTTATCACCACCCGGCATCATGCTCGGCCCGCGACGTGCGCCTTCCTCTCCACCCGAAACACCCATGCCGAAGAAGTGCAGGCCCTTAGTCTCCAGTTCTTCTACACGACGGTTGGTATCGGTAAAATGAGAGTTTCCTCCGTCTATCAATATATCACCCTTCTCCAATAAGGGGGTCATTTCTTCAATAACACTGTCTACAATTTTACCCGCCGGCACCAGCATCATAATAGCACGCGGTGTGGTCAGGCTTTGTATAAATTCTTTTGCGTCACCAAATCCTTTTACATCTCTATCTTTTCCTTCATCATTAAGTGAAGCTACTTTAGTGGCATCTTTATCATGCCCGGCCACTGCGTAACCATGATCGGCCATATTCAGCAAAAGACTGCGGCCCATAGTACCCAGGCCTATCATGCCAAAAGCATATTTATTTGATGTATCGCTCATTTTAGTTAGATTTTTCTATTTTTAATTCTTCCAGTATCTTTTTGGTTGATTCAAAACTGGTATGCTGAAACGACCGGATGCCTAATTTTTGCGCCGCGTTTACAAACATCATCCGGTCATCAAAATAAACGCATTGCTGGGGCAAAACCTGGGCAATGCCCATAGCCAGTTTAAATATACCCGGATCAGGTTTGCGCATATTTACCTCACAGGACGATATAAAGGCATCAAAACAATCGTGCAGCTTGAATTTCTTAACGCGGTAGTCGTTTAATTCCTTCCCTTCGTTATTAATGGATATGATTCTGAAACCACAATCTTTTTTCCACTCCTTGAGCCATTGCAAAGTTCCTGGCAACTCTTTCGACCGCGAAAACATAAATTCCTTAAAATCCTCGCGTGTGAAATCGCGGGGATGGTTGAATACTACCGTATCCAGGTACTCATCCAAAGTGATGCTGCCGATCTCGTAAACGTTAAAAATGAAATTATGCAGTTCGTTTACTTCATCGTAATCCAGGCCAAACTTTTCAGCTGCCTCTTTCCTCGAATCCCTTCCCCAGCCGTTGGTAAGCAATACGCCCCCGATATCAAAAAACAGTATCTTTAATGCTGCAGCTTCCACTTTATTTGTTCTTTTGGTCTTCTATAGCCTGCAATAATTTTTCAAAAGGCTTATTGAATTTCTCAACACCCTCATCTTCCAGCTGTTGGGTGATCTTGTCAATATCGATACCGGCTGATTTTAATTTATCCAATATCGCTGTTGCTTGATCCAAACCTTGCTCCAAGGTATTTTCGGCAATGCCATGATCGCGAAAAGCTTCAATAGTTTCCAAAGGAACGGTATCTACTGTATCTGGACCGATCAGGGCCTCAACATATTTTGTGTCCTTAAAAGCAGGGTTCTTACTGCTGGTACTTGCCCATAACAAACGTTGTGGTTTTGCACCTGCCGCAGCCAGTTTTTCCCAGCGCGGACCGCTGAACACTCTTTTATAAATCTCGTATGCCTTTTTTGCTGCCGCGATGGCTACTTCGCCTTTCCGATGGTCAAAGCGTTTTTCATCAAGCACCGAGCCGCCCAATACATCGATACGGCTTAAAAGGGAGCTGGCTACAGATGAAATATGGCCGATATGATGTCCTGCCGCCAAATGATCTTCCAAACCGGAAATATAAGCTTCAGTTACTTCTTCGTAACGTGGTAAACCAAACAGCAGGGTCACGTTAATATTGATACCCTTAGCAATCGAACTGCGGATAGCTCCCAAGCCCGGTTTTGTACCCGGGATCTTGATCATTACGTTTTTGCGGTCAACCTGTTTCCAAAGCTTTTCAGCTTGTTCAGCAGTTTCTTTTTCTTTTAACGCTAAAAACGGAGATACTTCCAGGCTTACATAACCGTCAGCACCTACAACGCCTTCGTTATAAACGCCATCAAATAAAGCAGTTGCGTTTTGTATATCCTTAACAGCAAGACCGAAAAATAATTCTTCGTTGTCTTTTGTGGTCTTTGCTAATTCAGTGATATCAGCATCGTAATCTGAACTGCTGGTAATGGCCTTTTCGAAGATTGCCGGGTTGGAGGTTACTCCCCTTATCCCGTCCTCATCGATCAGTTTCTTTAGCTTTCCTGATTTGATAATATCACGATCGATAAAATCCAGCCATATACTCTGACCGAAACTATGTATTTGTTTTACTTTATTAGTTGCCATGATTATATTTATTTTAATCTTAATCTATTATTTTTCAAGCAATTGCACTTTTTGCAATCTGCGCATGTGCCTTTCCAATCCGGTAAACCTCGCATTTAAAAAAGCCTGCACATATTCTTCAGCGGCCATAAAACCGGTAATACGACCACCCAGGCAAAGCATATTCAAGTTATCATCCTCCACACCCTGGTGGGCCGAGAAATGGTCATTGATCAGAGCTGCTCTTACACCCGAAACCTTATTGGCCACCACCGAAGCGCCAACGCCGCTCCCGCAAACCGCTATGCCTCGTTCAACTTCCTTATTTGCAATGGCTTTGGCAAGCGGAACCACAAAGTCAGGATAATCATCCTTTGTATTCAACTCATACGCGCCAAAATCTACCACCTCGTAACCGGATGCTACCAGGAAAGAATGAAGCGTCTTTTTTAAATCATATCCGCCGTGATCGGCTGCTATTCCTATTTTCATAAGCCCCCAACCCCCTAAAGGGGGAGTTAATTAAATATATTTTTTGCTACTTAAGCCTCCCTATTACTTACCCCCTTTAGGGGCCGGGGGACTAAAGAAGTGCCTTTGCTCTTTTAACCACATTATCAACCGTAAACCCAAAGTGCTTGTATAGATCATCTGCCGGAGCCGATTCACCAAAGGTGGTCATGCCCAGCATATCGCCTTCGTCAGTGGTATATTTATGCCAGCCCATTGGAGATGCCATTTCCACCGCCAAACGTTTCCGGTAAGCCTTAGGGAATACCTTTTCTTTGTAAGCGTCGCTTTGTTTTTCAAACAATTCCCATGATGGCATACTTACTACGCGGGTTGAAATACCATCAGCTTCCAGTTTCGCCTGTGCTTCCATAATCAAAGCCACTTCAGAACCGGTAGCCATCAAGATCAGGTCAGGGTTCTTGCTTGCTTCTGATAGGATATAAGCGCCTTTTGCTAATTCAGTCGCCTTGCCATATTTATCCTGGTCAAGTATCGGTAAGCCTTGGCGGGTGAATACCAATACAACCGGGCCGCCTTTGTGTTCAACAGCTGTTTTCCAGGCCTGCACAGTTTCGTTGGCATCAGCCGGGCGTATCACCGTAATTCTTGGTATCGACCTTAATGACGCTAATTGCTCAACAGGTTGGTGGGTGGTACCATCCTCACCCAAGCCAATACTATCATGTGTATAGACAAATATTGGGCTGATCTGCATAATCGACGCCAAACGGATCGGCGGGCGCTGATATTCAGAAAACATTAAAAATGTGGCACCAAACGGAATAACACCCGGCGTTAAAGCCATACCATTCAGGGCCGCACCCATAGCATGCTCGCGGATACCGAAATGGAAATTACGTCCGCCCCTGTTCTCTGATGTAAAAGAATCAAAATTCTTTAAATTGGTTTCGGTTGATGGGGCAAGATCTGCTGCTCCACCTATTAAGTAAGGCACTTTAGCCGCAATCGCATTCAACGCCTTACCTGATGCTACACGTGTTGCCACCTTAGGATCAGAAGCCTTAAATACAGGCAAATCTGAATCCCAGCCTTTTGGTAATTCACCTTTAACCGCAGTTTCGTATTCTTCAGCTAATTCAGGGTATTGTGCCTTATAGTCAGCAAACAGCTTATTCCATTTGGCTTCCGTTCCGGCACCTTTTTCGCCTGCCTTATGATAATATTCCAGCACTTCAGGCGGCACATTAAATGATTTATCAGGGTCAAAACCGAAAAATTCTTTAACCAATTTCACTTCATCAGCACCTAATGGTGCGCCGTGCGAACCAGCAGTACCAGATTTATTCGGGCTGCCATAAGCGATCAGTGAGCGTACCCGGATCAGTGATGGCTTTTGTTTTTCTGCTTTGGCATTGGTTATCGCCAATTCAAGCGCGTGAACATCATTTACATCGGGCAAATCCTGTACATGCCAGCCATATGCACGGTAACGCTCGCTAACATCTTCGTTAAAAGTGATATCGGTAGCGCCTTCAATCGAAATGTGGTTGTCATCATATAAATAAATGAGGTTACCTAATTCCAAATGGCCTGCTAATGAAGCCGCCTCGCCTGATACACCTTCCATCATATCGCCATCACTGGTGATAGCATAAATGTTGTAGTCAAATAAATCAAAACCAGGTTTATTGTAACGGGCGGCTAAATGTTTTTGTGCGATGGCAAAACCTACACCGTTGGCAACGCCCTGACCCAGCGGCCCGGTAGTTACATCCACACCCGGACATAAACCGTACTCAGGGTGACCGGCAGTTTTGCTATTTAGCTGGCGGAAATTTTTCAGATCATCTAAAGTAACATCATAACCTGTAAGATACAGGAAGTTATATTGAAGTATGCATGCATGCCCGCAAGATAAAATAAACCTGTCGCGGTTTGCCCAATGCGGGTTCTTCGGGTTGTAATTTAAAAACTGTGTCCAAAGTACATGACCCATTGGCGCCAGCGCCATAGCGGTACCGGGGTGACCAGAATTTGCTTTTTGTACTGCATCAGCAGCCAATACCCTTGCGGTATCGATACCTAATTCTTCAATGCTTTTTGTTGCTGTATCCATTTTATTGGTAATATATTGTAGTTGTGAGTGTAAATATTAAAGAGGTGGTACTGAGGTGATCACGTCATGCCTCGAATCCTTTAGCCACAATCTCGATCCTCCTTTGATACCATCCTGGTTGGTAACCAGTTTAATGTCTTTGTCCAGTTTAAATTTCAGTTTATCGGCATTGCCGCCACCCAAGTATAAGCTGTCGTAGTTAACCACCGTTTTTAGAACTTTCAAAACCTTTTTCATGCGCCTGTTCCATTTTTGCAAACCTTCTTTTTCAAGCGCCCTTTCACCCACATAATCATCATATGTTTTTCCTTTGGCAAAAGGATGATGCGCCAGTTCAAGGTGCGGCATTAATTGGCCATCAACCAGCATAGCCGTGCCGAAACCTGTACCCAAAGTGATCACCATCTCCAGGCCCTTGCCGCTTACCACACCAAGCCCCTGCATATCAGCATCATTTACCACGCGGGTTGGTTTTCCCAACTCTGCTTCCAGTTTCTTGCTCAGATCAAAGTCCTTCCATGCATCGGTGCTCAGGTTTGGCGCTGTTTTAATAACCCCCCTTTTTACATAGCCGGGAAACCCAACCGAGATCATATCATATTCAGGAAATGCCTTTACCAGTTTTTTTATCGCTGCCACCATATTTTCAGGGGTAGATGGCATGGGAGTGGGAACTTTATCATATGGCATTTGCAAAGCACCTTTGTCGTTTAGGATAGTGGCCTTAATATGCGACCCTCCGATATCAATTGAAAGAAATTTTGGCGAGGTACTTTTGGCTTTTTTCATGAAATAATAGATCGGTTGATGATATAAGCTGGCTGTTTTTTTAAGACCGGTAGTTATTAGTTTTGAACAAAATTACTATAACATTGATTTAACTTTGTATGTACAGTGTTTGTTTTTGATCTGACTAAAGTAATTTTTTATACTATGTTTTTGTTACTAAATGACCTTGCAGTCAGGTAGATTTTGCAATATTAATCAAATTAGATATTGTAGCAACATTTACATAAAAATATATATAAACGATAGATATAATTTCATATTAAGTAAACGATATGCTAATATGGAAACCGGTACTGTGGAAATAAAAAAATAAGCCCGGCGCTTTTACAGGAGTAAAAACACCGGGCCATTTCCGACGTCGGGGGCAGATTCGAACTGCCGTTAAAGGTTTTGCAGACCATCACCTCTCCACTCGGTCACCCGACTATTAAGATTGAAAAGAGACTAACGGGCGCCGCAAGGCGCCCGATCAATCAAACCAAAAAAACTAAAAAACACTATTCATATAGTATCGTTGAAAAGCTGCCATTCAAACTGCTTCCGGTATATGTTCTTTCAAATTAAACTATTTGACTGCTCAGGTTAGACCTGTTGATCGAGGTAATAATATCCTTTGCTGGAAATCTGTTTGAAAAATCCTGGTCGATATAATCATATATAATCTGCCCCGAAGCAGAGATCACATAGGTTGCCAGCAACGGCACATTGGTGTCGATGCCAGAAAACCTGTTCCAGATCGGGTCCTCATCGGAGTACACCCTGAATTTCCCGGCGATCTCGTTATCTGTGTCGAAATACACATTTAAGGACAGGCTGTTTTCCCATGCCAATTTTTCCAGTTTACGGTCGTTTTCGGCACTGATGATCAAAAGATTACCACCCTGCACTTTAATTTCATGATGAATCTGGTTAAGCTGTTTTAAGAGATCCAGGCCATATGATTGCCACTCACCGGAATAAAAACTAATTACCAGCGGCTTGTTCGACAATTGATTCAGCAACACCCCGTTCCGCACTTTTGCCCCGTTAAAAAATTGCTGCCATTTTGCAGTTCCTTTTTCAAACGTAAAATCAGGTATGCGATTACCTGTTTTCACAGGCTTTACAGACCGGTACGGACTGAACAAAAAATCAGGCTCGGATATGATTTCCGACGTATCGAAATAGGGATACTTATTGATATTTAGTGCTGCTAACATATTGCGGATATTTACTGTTTCAAAATCAACAAGACAAATGTATATAAAATCTATCTATTTAGTAGTATATTTTTATAAAAAAATAATTTAATTGGTTAACTTATTGTTTTTAAATAAGTTACTTGATTTGTTCAGTATACTATAGACGTAACATCCGGCACAAAAGCCTATAAAGGATTCAAGGAAAGCGAAAACAACGAGCACTGTCATCCCAATAAATGCAGCAGTAGAAAGGTGAAATAGTGATAAGACCAGTATACCTGCGGCAAACACCAGCCCCACCCCTGCTGCGAATCTTTTCGGCGCCCTGTCTGTTGGTTTGTCCTTTATTTTTACTTGTTTGATCACTGCATCGCTCAGGATGGCCAGTAAACTAAATTTACCCCAATTGTTCGCTCTTACTAAAAAATCAACGGTCAGGAAAGCCGGGATCAGCCATAAGCCGGTCGCCAAAAAAGTAACCGCAAGCACAAAAACGAAAAAAGCAGTGAGCCTGGCTTTGTTTTCATTGATCGATACAAAATCTACCGGGCATTGGATATCGTTTATCATCTTACAAATCTGATAAATTCTATCTGGTTAGTCAACAATAGAATTGTCATATTCTACGATCACTCTACCCCCTTAACATTCATATGGAAAACATAAAGCGCCGTTGAAGCCGTGATGTACAAATCATCCTTATTTTTGCCGCCGAAGCATAAGTTAGCGGTCCAGGGCTCATCAATATTGATATGGCCTATCTTAGTACCTGCCGGGTTATAAATGGTTACGCCCTTGCCGGTTAGGTAAATATTCCCTTTTTCATCCAGCGTCATCCCATCCGAGCCTTGCGAAATAACCAATTGCTTATCTGTTAGCTGTCCATCTGCCGCGATGGTATACTTATAGGTCTTATTGGCACCAATATCCGCTACATACAAATACTTTCCGTCAGGTGTGCCAACAATGCCATTAGGTTGTTTCAGATCAGTAGCTACGGCTAACGGCGTTTGACTAACCTTTGGCAGATAATAAACCTTCTGACCGTCCAGGTCTGATTTTTTGCGTGTCCAGTAATCACGCTGATAATAAGGATCGGTCATATAGATCCCGCCCTTATTATCCACCCACACGTCATTGGGGCCGTTCATTAATTTCCCGCCCAGGTCATGCACCAAAACCGTTATTTTCTTTTTTGGGCTGATCGACCACAGCTGATCATGCTCGTCAGCGCAGGTGATCAGGTTTCCTTTTTTATCGAAATAAGTGCCATTGGAACGGCCGGCGCTATCTAAAAAAATGATCAGCTTACCGTCGGTACTATATTCCCATATCTTATTGTTAGGCTGATCGGTGAAAAAGACATTCCCCTTTTTGTCAGTCGATGCCCCTTCTGTAAAGCTGAATTGTTTAGAGATCAATTTGGCCTTAGCTGTAGTATCATACAGTTGTTGGGCTGATACGCTCGTAACAACGATCAGCAATGTGAAACAGGCAATTAGTATTTTTCGGTAATTCATAGTTAAGGTGTGTGAAAAACTGGTGGAGGAAAACGTATTTCATTGTATAAGCCAAAATCGCTCAAAGCGATACAGATCGGCGATTTGGTAATTCGTAGTCTGACTTTGTTAGACGTTATATTTTGAGGCAAACGAATCAACCGATTACCCCCTATACTCATCGCGGTAGCGATCTGCTCCCATTTACCGTTTTTCCAGGCATCAACGGCTACTTCTTCTATCCGTTGCCCAAGTTTTATATTTTCCCGCAAACGGATAACATTAAAAGATTTCTTTTTATGCAAATCAAGAATCAATTCCGGGGTCTTTACCTTATCATCCGTAGCCCAGTAGCTATAGCGATCGTTGTCAAGCAAATGTGCCGGGCCAAATTTGGCCTGATTCCCTCCTCTTACATTACTGGCTTTTAAGGTAGCGCCTTTCGCCATGTTTACCTTAAAAGTTGATCTCAACCTATCCCCAAATTCCTTTAGCGACTTAACATCATTATCACTCAGCAAACCCCTCCTGTCAGGTGATAATCCTAAATCTAAACATGCTCCCCGCCCAACGCTCTGATAATAAAGGCTCATTAACGTATCCGGTGATTTCACTTTTTCATCCTGCTCCTTGTGGTAAAACCATCCCGGGCGTAATGACACATCACATTCCGCAGGCATCCAGTATTTCCCATCACGATGGCCTTCTGTTCCTTCAGAATCTTTGGTATACCCGTTTCCCGGCTCCTTGCCTTCATCAGGTGCGTGTGGCGTATAAGTTGCCCAGCAAGTTTCACCGGCATGGCCTTTCTCATTGCCTACCCAGCGCACATCAGGGCCCACATCGCCAAATATCACTGCGTTCGGCTGCAGTTTTCGGGCGATGCCCCAGGTTTCGTTCCAGCCGTAATAGGTGGAACGGTCTATTTTCCGTACCTCCTTTGCCCCGCCATAATAGCCGTCTCCGCCATTAGCGCCATCATGCCATACAATAAACAACGGGCCATAGTTGCTGTATAGTTCCGCTAATTGCTTACGGTAAACATCGGTCACATATTCGGGCTTGCCATAAAGCGGACTGTTCCGATCCCACGGTGAGCAATATACGCCCATTTCCATACCAAGCTTATTGCAGGCATCCCGGTATTCTCTTACAATATCCCCCTTGCCATTTTTATAAGGACTTTTTGAAATGTTATGCTCTGTAGTTTTGGTTGGCCACATGCAAAAACCATCATGGTGCTTAGCTACGATAACCACACCCTTAAATCCACCGGCCTTAGCCGCGCCAACGATCTGCATTGCGCTGAATTGTGTCGGGTTAACGATCATCGGGTCTTCATCACCATAGCCCCATTCCTTATCGGTATAAGTATCCGGCCCGAAATGGATTATGCAGTACATCCCAGTTTCCTGCCAGTTCAATTGTCCCTTACTTGGCAATGGGCCGAAAGGTTTAGGGGCTGATTGGCCGAAGGCTGTTGTGATGGTAATACAGGTAAGCAGTGTTATAAATATTTTCTTCACAGGATTAGTTTGTTAATATTCGATTTACTAATGTAATGGCTTTTTTAAAAAATAAGTGTAATTTTTTCATGCACATCCAATTTTCTGCTAAGTTTACCCATCATGAAAAACTTGTTAAAGCCCGCTATTTTATTGATGCCGATCGTTTGCATCTGCCTGCAAACGCTGAAAGCCCAAAATACTCCTGTTTATAAAGATGCTTCCAAACCGCTTGATGAGCGCGTTCACGACCTGGTATCTAAATTAACGCTCGAAGAAAAAGTATCTCTGTTAGGATATAACAGCAAAGCCGTTCCCCGCCTGGGTATCCCGGCCTACAATTGGTGGAACGAAGGCCTGCATGGTGTGGCCCGTGCCGGCGAGGCTACCATTTTCCCGCAAACCATCGGTATGTCGGCCACTTTTAATGACGACTTATTGAAACAGGTTTCTACCGTGATCTCAACCGAGGCCCGCGCCAAATACAACCTGGCCATACAAAAAGACAGGCACCTTCAATACATGGGCCTTACCTTTTGGACGCCCAATATCAACATCTTCCGCGATCCCCGCTGGGGCCGTGGACAGGAAACTTATGGTGAAGACCCGTTCCTCACGGGCACCATGGGCTCTGCATTTGTAAAGGGCTTGCAGGGTGATGATTCCCATTACCTCAAGGCATCCGCCACAGCCAAGCACTTTGCCGTGCACAGCGGCCCCGAGGCAACCCGCGATAAATTTGATGCAATTGTAAACGAAAAGGATTTCCGCGAAACTTATCTATACGCTTTTCACTCATTGGTTAGTTCCGGCGTCGAGTCAGTTATGAGTGCCTATAACCGGGTGAATGGTGTGCCCAACTCCATCAACAAAACCTTGCTGACTGACATCTTAAGAAAAGAATGGGGTTTCAAAGGCCATGTGGTTACCGACTGCGGCGCGCTGGACGATGTTTACGAAACCCACAAAACCCTGCCCAACGCCGTTGAAGTTGCCGCCGCTGCCATCAAAGCAGGTATCAATCTTGACTGCTCCACCATCCTGCAAAGAGATGTCATTAAAGCCATCGATCAAAAACTACTGACAGAAAAAGAAGTCGACCATCGCCTGTTTGAGCTTTTGCGGACTGAATTCAAGCTTGGTTTTTATGACGACCAAACCAAAGTACCCTACCATAACTACGGCGCTGATAGCGTGCACAATGCCGCCCACACTGCCCTGGCCCGAAAGATCTCGCAGCAAAGCATGGTGCTGCTCAAAAACGATCATAACATTTTACCCCTCAACAAAACTGATTACCCCAGCCTGATGGTCCTCGGCCCTAACGCAGCCTCGCTGGACGCCATGATCGGTAATTATCACGGGGTAAGCAGCAAGGTGGTGAATTTTGTGGAAGGCATAACCGCCGCGGTCGACCCATCTACCCGCATCGAATATGACCTGGGTTGCGACTACACCGACACCACCCATTTTGGCGGAATTTGGGCTGCGGGCAATAGCTCGGTAACTATCGCCGTGATCGGCTTGTCCCCCGTTTTGGAGGGTGAGGCAGGTGATGCGTTCCTGTCCAAATCGGGCGGGGATAAAAAAGATTTGAGCCTGCCTGCAAGCGAGATCGCCTTTATGAAAAATTTGAGAAAAGGCGTTAAAACCCCAATCATTGCCGTAGTAACCGCGGGTAGTGACGTCGATATCTCAGCTATTGAACCTTATGCCGATGCCATTGTTTTAGCCTGGTATCCCGGTGAGCAAGGCGGCAATGCCTTTGCCGACCTACTTTTTGGCAAAATATCGCCATCAGGGCATTTACCGGTGACTTTTTATAAGTCGATCACCGATGTACCTGATTACAGCGACTATTCCATGAAGGGCCGCACCTACCGCTACTTCAACGGCCCGGTACAATACCCCTTCGGCTTTGGTTTAAGTTATACCTCATTCGAATATCAGGCCCAAACCGAACCCGCGAAAAAGTACAGCAGCAAGGATACTATCGCCGTCACCCTCAAAGTAAAAAATACCGGCAAAATGGATGGCGACGAAGTAGTGCAGGCCTATATCAAATATCCCGCGATCGACCGTATGCCCATCAAAGAACTAAAAGGCTTCAAACGCGTTTCAGTAGCTAAGGGTGGCGAGCAATCTGTTACGATCCGCATCCCGGTTAAGGAACTGCAAAAATGGGACATGAAAACGCACGGCTGGAAAATCTATCCCGGAAATTATCAATTAGTGCTGGGCAGCAACTCGCAGGATGAGAAATTAAAATTTGATTTTGCACTGAATTAGTTTTTGTTCAATCGTTCGCTGTATTTTTGGCAGCACTCGATTTTACTGTTTCAGGTGAAACACCCTAAAATACATAAATTTGCTCAGCAAACTACTGATTATCAATTTAATAAAAACCAAAAAAGCACCTGTTTCACTGTTTCACCAAAAAAGTGAAACACTTTGAAACAGCTGAAACACCATAATAGTTAACAAAATATTGCTCAATAACTAAAATTGTACTCAAAAGACGAAGCATCCCAACTTAAACAAGCCTTCTGGACAACTTTCGGCCAGTATATCTCCCCGCAGCTATCCGCCGAGGGCTTAAAAGTCAACTGGGTAAATTATAAAACCGGCATCAAGCACCTCTACTTTCGCATGGAGGCCGATAAACGTTCCGCCACCATTGCCATCGATATCGCCCACCCCGACGCCGGCTTCCAGGAACTCTTCTTCGAACAATTCCTGGAACTCAAAAAAATCCTCCACGCCCACCTCGGTGAAGACTGGGACTGGCAGCTCCACACCATCGACGATCACGGCAAAACCATCAGCCGCATCTCCAGGCAACTCCACAACGTCAGCATCTACAACAAAAACGATTGGCCAGCCCTCATCTCCTTCTTCAAACCCCGCATCATCGCGCTGGATGAATTCTGGAGTGATGCTAGGTATGCTTTTGATGCCTTGAAGTAATTCTGCTCATGTGGACTCACCCCCCAACCCCCTCTCTACAAGTAGAGAGGGGGAGCAAAAAAGAAAAACCAAAACCCTCTTTGCGCGTAGCGGAGAGAGGGTGGTCGAGCGAAGCAAAGACCGGGTGAGTCCACTATTGGCGCGACAAAAAGCGTTAAGGACAGCAGCGAATACCGGCCTTCGCGCCTAATGCCTCTAGCCGTATAAGTGAATGGCCTGACCCGAGGAACGAGGGAAACGCCCAAATACAGTTTGCAGTTGCGAGCTGGTAATTTCCAACAACTTAGACATCCTACAATCTTAAAATCCTAAACATCTTAGTTCAAACAAAATTTGCAAATCTCAACATTTTTTGCTAAATTTGTTAGCATGAAGCGTTCGGGAAGTGCTGACCTGCCTTTGCATTATGGATACGTGCCGAAGTGGCTGGCGGAACGTATGGCAAAGCTGGGTTTGGCCGTGGTGGAGACGATTGTGATGGATTACGGCAAGGACGAAGTGCTGCGGCGCATCAGCGATCCCTTCTGGTTCCAGAGCCTGGGCGCGGTGATGGGGATGGACTGGCACTCCTCGGGTATCACCACTTCGGTAATGGGCGCATTGAAGCGGTCGATCAACCCGCACAGTAAAGAATTGGGGATTTATATCTGCGGCGGCAAGGGTAATCATTCGCGGAACACGCCGAATGAATTATTAAAGATCAGCGAAAGCACCGGCATCAACGGCACGGAACTGGTTCGTTGCAGCAAGCTGAGCGCCAAGGTGGACAACACCGCCATACAGGACGGATTCCAGTTATATACGCACAATTTTATTTTGAGCAACGAGGGCAAATGGGCCGTGGTGCAGCAAGGCATGAGTCCGCATAGCAAAACTGCTCGGCGCTATCACTGGCATTCGGAGAATATTACCTCCTTTGTGGATGATCCGCATACCTCCATCTACGGCAAAAACACCGGCTATATCCTGAACATGGCCGACCATGCCGCCGAACCCTCCCGCAACGGCGTAATGCAGATAGCTACTGAGAACCCGCAAAACATGATCAGCGAGATCGGCAAGCTCACCATGCCTTCGCACCACGACGTACAGGCAAAGGATGTGGACCTTAAACGCCTCGGCGCGGTGTTGTGGCTGGCGCATGAAAAACGACCGGCTGACTTTGAAGAACTATTGCTGCTGGAGGGCCTGGGCCCGCGCACGCTACAGTCTTTGGCACTGGTAAGCGAGGTGATCCACGGTACGCCTTCCCGCTTTAAGGACCCTGCCCGGTTCTCTTTCGCGCACGGCGGCAAGGATGGCCACCCCTTCCCTGTCCCTACCAAGGTGTACGACGAAACGTTGGGCGTTCTGCATACTGCCATTCACAAAGCCAAATTGGGCAACAGCGAAAAAAGCGAGGCCATCAAGCGCCTCCACCAAATTGCCGAAAACGCCGAAAAGGATTTCACCCCCAACGCCAATTTCGAGCAGGTGATCGAAACGGAACGCCGCGACTCCTGGAAATACGGCGGCCGCACCGTAATGGGCCGCGCCAAGCCGCCGTTAGAAATGCAGTTGAAGTTGTGGTAGGAATTGTAAAACCAATCTCGATGTCATTTCGAACGAGGAACGAGGAGAAATCTTGTTAAATACGCAAAGCGGACTATGCAAGTGGTATAAGATTTCTCTCTGGCGTTCGAAATGACAAGAAATACAAAAGACGTTCAATACCAACGCCCCCGATCCACCCTCGAACCGCCATTAAAAAGATTCAATAATAAAAGGACAACAGCAATTACAATAATGATATGTATTGCGTCTCCCCCAACGTGGAAGGCAAAGCCTCCGAGTAGCCAGCTGATCACCAGGATAACTACGATTATGTATATAATGCTTCTCATAGAATTACAACTGGCAACCTGTCCGATTGTTTTATTTGTTGATAATCAAAGTGATAATGCCTGATTTCGATCAATTAAGCGCTTCTTTTAACTAAACTAGGATTCGTAGGATTGAAGGATTGCCACGATGCTAAATCAACCCTGCAAACTGCCAATTCATAACTGCCAACTGCATTTGGGCGTTGCCTGCGGCCCACGCTGTCCATTCATACTGCACAGGCATTAGCCACATGGCCGGTATCCACTGCCATCGTTAACGCGAAAGCAGCCTTAAATCAGTGTATTCATGGAATCAGCGAAATCTGTGATCCAGGCATAAAACAATGTGGTTTAAAGCTTCGGTGATCGCATAATAAAATTAATTTCAGTATCTTGTTGCTACAATACCATCAACCATCACAAACTAAATGATCTCAAAACGAAAGATTATAACCATCGATATTATCCTCATCACATTATGGACATACATCCTTTTTTCATACATCACTATCTATAAAACCGAATCATGGCTACTTGATATTAACCCGTATTATAAGGCTACCCTGATTGTATTATATGCATCGGCATTGCTGTATGTGCAATTTTATATAACGCCCCAAAAGATGCTTAATTTGGTTATCACGACATTTCTGTTCTTCGTAACCTGGCATTTCACCAGTTTAATCGTGGATGCTTATGTGGGTCACCTGGTTAAATTGGATAATCAGTACACACCATTAGGCTGGGAGTTCAAATACCGTTTTCTAGATATGTTTATTACCAACATAGCCATGTTATTGCTGTTGGAGATATTCAGTCGACTCCTACCCGAGCAATGGCGTAGAAAATTTTCATAATAACCAACAACTTATTGGGACAACTCAAAGAAGGGAGAGGAAAGTTATTTCCAGTATTCCGCATCGCAATGGCGAGCGCGAGCGAAGCCATCTCTACGAAGGACAATCAGTTGAATGCTTCAGTCTGAACCACTGATCACAATGATTACGCAGATCTTAATCTGTGGAATCAGAGAAATCCACTAAAATCTGTGATTCAGACAAAAAAGCCATTTCGATTATCCACACTATTTTTCCAATAACAATCCTTATTTTCACCTAACCAATATCAAACCTACCAACATGCCCATAAAACCATTCGTTAAAACCACCTACAAGCAACTCCTCACCATCGGAATATGCCTGTTGCTTTCCATCCATATAGCAACCGCACAAACCTCCTTCCCAACCAGCACACCTGAAGCCGAAGGCGTTTCCTCCACAGGGATAGATAGCTTTTTGAACGCCGCGGCGCAAAGTAAGCATGAGTTCCACAGCATCATAGTGCTGCGCCATGGCAAAGTGATCGCCCAGGGCTGGTGGAACCCCTACGGCCCGACGCTGAGGCATACGCTATACAGCTGCAGTAAAAGCTTCACCTCTACCGCTATTGGTTTTGCGGTGAGCGAAAAGCGTCTGTCAGTAAATGATAAAGTGGTTAAATTCTTTCCCGGCAGCCTGCCCGATACCATCAAACCTTACCTGGCAGAACTTACGGTAAAGGATCTGCTGACGATGAGCGTCGGCATGTCAACCGACCCTACGTCCACTGTCCCCATGAATAACGACGACTGGATCAAGGCTTTCCTGGAGTTGCCTATTGCCAATAAGCCCGGCAGCCAGTTTTTATACAATTCCATGGCTACGTTTATGCTGTCGGCCATTGTGCAAAAGGTGACCGGCCAAAAAGAAGTGGATTACCTCAAACCCCGCCTGTTCGATCCATTAGGCATAAAAGGTATCGATTGGGAGGTAAACAAACAGGGGATCAACACTGGCGGCTGGGGATTGAGGGTAAAAACAGAAGATATGGCTAAGCTGGGTCAACTATACCTGCAAAAGGGCGTATGGAAGGGCAAGCAGCTGCTTCCAAAAGAATGGGTGCAGGAAGCCACCACCTTTAAGATCGACCAGGCGCCTAATGCACCTCAAAGTAAAAAAGACTCCAGCGACTGGATGCAGGGTTATTGCTACCAGTTCTGGCGCTGCCGGCATAATGCTTTCCGCGCCGATGGCGCGTTCGGCCAGTACATCATCATGATGCCCGAACAGGATGCCGTAATCGCTATCACATCTGAAACCACCGATATGCAGGGCGAACTTAACCTGGTATGGAAATATCTGTTGCCCGCCATGCACCCACAAGCTTTGCCCGATGACCAATCGGCTGCTACCCAGCTCAAACAACACCTGGCTGCTTTGAGCCTCGCGCCTGCTTCCGGAAGCAGCGTCAATGCTACATTAAGTAAAACTTTCAATTTTAATCACAATGATTTAAATATCAGTTCAATATCATTTGGCGTGTCCGGCAACACTTGTCACGTTACATTAAAAAAAGACACCGCCAGCTATACGCTTGATTTCGCCTCCGGCAAATGGTCGCCGGGCAAAACCAGCCTGCAGGGCCCAAGCCTGGTAATGGCTGCGAGGGAAGATTATGCTATGCTATCGCCTTACAAAATTGAAGGCAGCTACGCCTGGAAGGACAGTCAAACCCTACAGCTAAAACTCCGCTACATCGAAAGCCCGCATACCGAAACCATCACCTGCCACTTCAGCGATCAGCAACTAAACGCCGATGTGGAATATAGCTTTACCGGGAAGAAAATTGCTTTGCAGGGGGAGCTCGTTAAATAGAACAGCAGGTTTTTTGATTAGATTCATTGAAGATATTTAATTATTAGTTTATTTAATAATTCCTATTAATTAATTATACCTATATTTGGACTATAGTAGATAGACCATGAATACCCTGTTTAATTCTTCGTTCTTTTTCACCGTAAACCATATTATCAAGCCATATAGTGGCAAACTGATATATGGCATCCGTTATAATGATCTTGAATATTTCATGTTCAAATCATTCGGTATAAATGATTGCGAACAATTAGATAGCAACCCGCAGCCCGGCCCCGGGATATTTAATGCCATGTGCGAGGTTATTACCGAAATAGAGAAGGGGTACAGCAAAACGCCGCCGCTTGAAAATATCAACATCGATGTTCTTAATATTTTGCTACGCGCAGAAAATCAAAAATACGATGAATATCCAAAGTACCCAGCCTCAACTAAGACCATCAGACTCTAAATACTGATAGAATGATTACACTGATTCTAATCTGTGAAATCAGTATAATCTATTAAAATCTGTGATTTAAACAAAAACCATCATCCTTTCTTCACCGAACTATTCCTCACAAATGCAACCGACATCAGTGCTCCTAAAAACCCCAATCCTGCCGATATTCGCATGATATTGGCATAAGCATGTATAAAGCTGGTATGATAGGCCTTTTCGATTTTAGCTTTATCATTTGTGTTGATGTGTGCGGGCACTTTGGCATTTCCGAGATTAACCGCCTGTACAGTTACTTCCTGTTTTTCCCTGGCGTTAAGTGGCATACTTTTGATCTCACCCTCTAAAGCCCCGGCAAAAAACAAAACCGCCAAAGCGCCAAATATGGCGTTAGCAAATACATTGGATATGCGTGTGAGCGCATTATTAACACCCGAAGCAGTCCCCGAAAAATGATCGCTGACTGAACCCATCACCGCAGCCGTAAGCGGCGCGACCGTGAAAGACACACCCAGACCAAACACCAGTATACCCGGAAAAAAGGTCGTCCAGTATTCGGAGGGGCCTTTGGTTTGCCCCACGAAGGATAAAATAAGCAACCCCGCCCCCGCTGTAGCAGGCCCGGCGATGAGTAGAAGCCGTGGCCCGTGCTTATCGGCAATGCCCCCGGCAAAACGTGCTATAGTGATCATCAATACGGTAAAGGGTAAAAACGTCAATCCGGATTGTAGTTGACTATATCCTTGTGCCTGCACCAGGTTTAGTCCTAAAAACAGCATCCCGGCCCCTAGCCCGGCGTACAGGAAAAACGTGAGCAGGTTAACCCCGCTGAAAGTAAGATTGGTAAAAAGGCTTAAAGGCATCATCGGGTGCTTGCTTTTAGCTTCGATGATGATGAAAACGATCAGCAGCAATACACCGCCCGATAAGGAAAGATATACCTGCCAGCTATGCAGGCCAACCGCAGGTATCCGCAGGAAACCAAACGTTACCAAAGCCAAACCTAAGGCGATAGCTATGGCTCCGGAAAAATCGATAGTCTGGTCGCTGCCGGTATCCCGGCTTTCGTCAACCTTAAACCATAGAATGATCAGCGCCACAACCCCGATGGGCACATTAATAAAAAAGATATAGCGCCATAGCCCGGCATCAGCCAACGCCCCGCCCAAAACCGGCCCGCCCATCGTAACCACCGTCGTAATAGCCGACCAGGTGCCGATGGCTTTGCCCCGTTCCTTCTCATTAATGGACGATGAAATGAGCGATAAACTGCCAGGTATCATTAAAGCCCCTCCGACCCCCTGTACGATCCTGGCAATGATCAGCACATTAATGCCCGGTGCAAAGCCGCAAGCCGCCGAACCCAGGATAAAAATAAAAATGCCGATCATGAAGACCTTCTTCCTGCCCAGTTTATCACCCAGCGAGCCACCAATTAAGATAAGCGCAGCAAGGATGAGCAGGTAAGCATTTAGTAACCAGAATAGGTCAGTGCCGGTAGCGTTGAGGCTTTTTTGCAGCGCGGGTAGTACCACGTTGAGCGCGGTGCCATCAATAAATGCCATAGCCGAAGCCATAATAGCCGAAGCCATGATCCATTCACCAGCAGCGCTTTTAAGTGCAACGGTTGCCATTGGTTTGTAAGATTGAGCAGAGTTATTTTATAAAGGTATAAAGAAACCCTCCAAACTCAATCAACCTAATCCAACGCAATCAACCATTCAACTAAATCAGGCCAAATTCCGCCCCGCATTCACAATACCATACACGGTACGGATCACCAGCTTATTATAAACATCATTCAGCTCAGGGTGCTCATTTTTATTCATGCATTGCAGCGCATAATGCTGTACGATAACCAGCGGCAGCACAATACGTTCACGTATGGCGATGGAGCGCCTTTCAACCGGGTATTCTGGCATGAGTACGGTGCTGTCAGTAAGTTCCAGCAGCAGGGCTTTGGTCAGGTCGTATTCGTCTTTCAACTGTTTCCAGAAGGCGGCGAACTTTTTATCGTGTTCGAGGTAAGCAGTTACCCTAAAGTCCGATTTCGACATGGACATCATACAGTTATCCAGCATGGTTTTAAAAAAGCCCGATTGGTGATAAAGTTGCTTCACTTCTTCCCACTTACCATCGTCCTTCATTTTCTTTAATGAAGTGCCCACGCCATAAAATCCGGGGATATTCTGTTTCAACTGGCTCCATGAAGTTACAAAGCTGATAGCCCTCAAGTCTTCCAGTTTCATCTGCGCGTCGGCGTTCCGTTTGGTCGGCCGGCTGCTTATATTTATTTTGGAAAGCAGTTTCAGCGGACTGAATTTCTCCAGGTACTCTACAAACAAAGGATGCTGCCGCAGTGCAATAAACAGCTGATAGCTTTCGTCGGCCATATCAGATATTAATGCTTTGCTTTTCTTATTAAGAAGGTCGTTCTCATTCGGATTCAATGAGGATACAATTCCGGCATTGATCAGCTGTTCAATATTAAAACGTGCGGTTTCAACCGAACCGTATTGGGAACTAACTGTTTGTCCCTGTATAGTCAGTTGGATATGTTCATTAGCGATCTCGTTCCCCATCGAAGCATAAAAACGATGTGTTTTGCCACCACCACGCGCGGGAGGTCCGCCACGACCATCAAAAAATGCGAGATCGATGCCGTATTTACGCGCCATAGCCGTCAATTCAACCTTAGCTTTATAGATCGACCAGTTGGCCATCAAATAACCGCCATCTTTGGTGCTATCCGAAAACCCCAGCATGATCGACTGCCTGTTGCCGCGCCGTTTTAAATGTTCTTTATAAAAAGGGTGGGTATACAAGCTTTCCATGACCTGCGCCGCGCTCGAGAGATCGTTCACCGTTTCAAACAACGGCATAAAATCTACGCTCAAATCTTCTTTCTTCCAGCCGCTCCATAAAAATAGGTTGATGAGCTGCAAAATATCCGATGACCGCTGGCAATTGCTGATAATAAAACGCTGGCAAGCCTTTTCCCCATTGGAATATTGGATCTGCTTCATCAGGCGGATGGTGTTCAGCGTATCCTTGGTCATGTCGTCCTCGTCATCCGGGCAATGGAAATCTGCTTCATTGAATGGTATGGCCTTCAGTTTTTCTTCCTCGCTCAAGGCCTCGTAGCCTTTCAAACCCGATTTGATCTGCGATTGTTGACCGCAATATTTAAACACACTGCGCAATATCCGGCTATCCTGCCTGATATCCAGCGTGGCGAAGTAACAGCCAAATAAACGCACCTTTTGCATCAACCCGTCCACAATCTCCACAAACAAGCTACCGTGACTGGTAATCAGAGTTTGCTTAACCGAATCAAGCAATGACAATAATTCGTTTTGTAAGTCCTTAGGATTAGCCTGTGTATTAAACGCGTTCTGATATAATAACTTCTCAAGTCTGGCGATAGTTTTCTCTATCCCCCTGAAAGTTATCCGGCGTTTTAATATCCTGAAATCGCGGTAATAGCAACGGAAAATGCTCTGTCTTAAAAGTGCTGCCACGGCAATTGTGGTTTCGGTAGTCACATTAGGATTGCCATCCCGGTCACCCCCGGGCCAAAAACCCAGCTCCAGTATTTGGTCGTTATTGTGGTCGATATCGAACTCTTCTTCTAATTTAGACTGAATAGCTGATACGGCATGGTAAAAGGTATTCTCCAAAAACCAAACCAGGCTCGTAGCTTCATCAACTGGGGTGGGTGATGTTTTATTAAAGAACGGCGTTTTGCCCAATTGCTGCAGCAAAACATCAATATTATTCAGGTCATTCCGCTTTAAAGCTTCGATCAAATCGGTCATGATGCCCAGCACTGTGCCGGGGTAAAACTGCGTAGGGTGCGCGGTTAACACTAAGCGCAGCGAAAAAGTCTTCAGTTTCTCGCTGATACTGTCCCTTACCTTGTCGCTTTGCGAAGCCTGTTGCAATAAGCTTTGTAAAGAACCTGTATCATCCGTCCTTCCTATTTTATTGAACGATGAATCCTCTATCGCGTCAAACAAAACCACCTGGCGTTCGATATACTGTATAAAGCGGAACATGCGGTTGATTTGCTCTTCACGATCGATCCCGGGCACATATTTCTCAAAAAATGATTCGATGATCTCCGTAGGCGATAATTGCGAAGCGGTACCTTTTTCGCAATGCGAACTAAAGAATGGCAGCAGGATACCGATCTCCTTTACCTGGTAAAACGGCAGTGTTTGAAACAAACTGTTATACAACTCAAAACGGGTCACAACTTCCTGGTTAAAAGTTGTTTCTCTCTGGCTGAGTTTTAACGTTGAAGACATAAAAATAGAATGAAGATGTATAGGTTTTAATTAATCGCTGTGAATTTAATCATCTTTATTGCAAATTACATTAAAAACTGATTATTTAATAATATTAATACACAATTAATGCAATAATTATTAAAAGTGGACTCAAAGATTTAATTTTTGTAAATTTGCAACGCGATTTAGCTTACGATATTGCCATTTATGAAATTCCAAACCAGGGAGATAAAAAGCTTCTTTTACAGCCAGTATTTTTCTGACGGTTTGCGCATATCCCTTGGTATCCTTTTACCCTCGCTGATATTTAATTACTTAAACAAATTCGACTTAGGCCTTACCCTGTCATTGGGTGCTTTGTGTGTTTCTGTTGTTGATACGCCCGGCCCGGTAACCCACAAACGTAACGCGATGGCGGTTTGCAATTTGTGCCTTTTTGTGGTGGCATTGATTACCGGTTTTGCGCGTTTGGATGTCATCACTTTGGGCATTACCGTAACCATCTTTGCTTTCCTGTTCTCCATGTTCACGGTTTACGGCACGCGCGCAGCGGCGGTAGGTACGGCGGCGCTGCTGATGATGATCTTCATGATCGAAAAGGACCTGAAACCGGGTGAAATTCTTATTTACAGCCTGATGGTGACTGCCGGTGGTATTTGGTACATGATATTCAGCGTGGTGTTTTTTATTATCCGACCTTATCGTGCGGCGCAGCAGGCATTGGGCGAGAGCATTATCGATGTGGTTAAATTCCTGCGGATAAAGGCAGATTTTTATTTAGCCGATACCGATATCGACGAAAATTACCGCAAACTGGTATCGCAGCAGATACAAGTTAGCCAGCACCAGGACGTAGTGCGCGAACTGCTTTTCAAGAGCCGGGTGATGGTCAAAGAATCAACTAATGCCAGCCGTGTACTAGTGCTCACCTTTATTGATCTGGTCGACCTCTATGAGCAGATACTGGCTACACACTATGATTACAGTGAAGTACGCGGCCGCTTTGGTAAAACAGGTATTCTCGAGGAAATAGCCCGGATACTCCAACATTTGGCACTTGAACTGGAAAATATTGGCTACGCTGTATTATCCAATAAAAGGTATAATCATTCGCATGATTTTAACGCTGAGCTGGAGCATTTAAAACTAAAGATCGACGAGTTGTCTAACACCCTTACCGGCACCAGCAACCTGGTATTGAAAAAGATACTGATCAACCTGCGCGACCTGAATAAAAACATTCATAATATCTTTAATTACTATAATTCCAGGTCGTCCAAAACACTGCTCGAGAACCCGAATGAGGTGGAGTATTCCAAATTTGTTACCCACCAGGATTACGCGCCGCGTATATTTTTCGATAACCTATCGCTTTCTTCGGCTTCTTTTAAACATGCTTTAAGGGTTTCGCTGGTTTGTTTGATCGGTTTTATTACAGCCAAGATATTGCCTTTAGGTCACCATAGCTATTGGGTTTTGCTAACCATTATCGTAGTTCTCAAACCCGGCTTCAGCTTATCCAAACAGCGCAACTACCAGCGGCTCATCGGTACCATTGGCGGCGGGGCAATCGGCGTATTGGTATTAGGCATCATACCCAACCGGGATGCACAGTTTGTGTTCCTGGTGATTTTTATGCTGGGTACCTATAGCTTTACAAGGCTGAACTATGTGGTAAGCGTTATTTTTATGACGCCGTATATCCTCATCCTGTTCAAGTTTTTGGGTGTGGGGCATATCAATTTGGTGGAAGAGCGTATCAGGGATACCATTATAGGCTCCACTATCGCCTTTATCGCTACCTATATTATCTTCCCGACATGGGAATCTGAACAAATACAGGAAAACCTGCGGGACGTGATCTATGCCAACGTAAACTATTTGGTAAAGATCGCGGAAACCATTACCGGGCGGCCAGTCAGCACCACGGATTATAAGCTGGCGCGAAAGGATATCTATGTAAAATCAGCCAACCTTTCGGCTACCTTCGAGCGTATGACCTCCGAGCCCAAAAGTAAACAGCATAAGATCAAAGAGATACATAAATTTGTTGTGCTTAGTCATATTCTCTCCTCCTACCTCGCCAACCTGGCTTCCGGCATCACCGAAAAAAACCTGCACAAAACCCAGCCTGAAAATTTGAAACTGTTCAAAAAAAGCATCAACATATTAAACGACAGTAGTAAAAAACTGGGTGGTAAAACGATCGAATTTTTAAGCGAGAAAACAAACCCATCAGAAGAGAAAACAGAGCTTAAGCCGGACGAAGCTTTATTAAATGAGCAGTTGGGATTTGTGAATAAGATCAGCTATGATATTGCAAAGGTGACGGATAATATATTGAACTGAAACTTAAATTGACAAATAATATTTATTCAAAGTCTTGCAGATCTTCCATTGTTTTGCCGGATAAAATATCTGGAATCTGCTTTCTAATTTCTCCAGGTACTTTTCTGTCGTTTTCAATACTTCTCAGAAGGTCTATTACTTCAGGGTTCTTATAGTTGTTGACTACAATTCTATTATTCTTTAGAAATCCGGGAGGTCCCCAAATCGCATACTCTACTAAGGCGAAATGGGTGATTTTATTTTCATCATATAGACCCAACATCAATTTACAGAACTTAACATAGTCGTCGGGTTTTAGGTACTGCATTGCACAAAGACAAACAGCAACCTGATCTTGTGTAAAATTATTATTTGTCAAAAAAGTTATTGCATCTCCTAGATATAAAGAGTCATGCTGCATCACGTCAATAAACGCTTTGTCGTTTAGCAATTCGCCATAATAAGTTAGATCAAGGTGTGCGTTTACTTTCAGCAGGCTGTCGAAGTTTTTCTCTTTGTAATTAAGATCGGCCGCTCCGGATTTTTCAAGTGAAGATGTTTTTTTATGGCTTTGGTTATTGTTCGAACAGCCACATAAATTGATAGTCAGAATAATGCTCACTAAAAAACCTAAAAAGTTCTTCATCTTAAAACGCTTTTACAACAACTCCGTGGCCAAATTAGCCAACTCACTTCGCTCCCCTTTTTGCAGGGTAATATGCGCATACAACGGATGTCCCTTCGCCTTGTCGATTAGATAAGAAAGCCCGTTACTTTCCGCATCCAAATAAGGCGTATCGATCTGGTAAATATCGCCTGTAAACACAAATTTGCTGTTCTCACCGGCACGGGAAATAATCGTCTTAATTTCATGCGGCGTCAAATTCTGGGCCTCGTCCACAATAAAGAATATTTTGGTGAGCGTGCGGCCGCGGATAAAGGCCAATGGTGCTATCGATATTTTATCATTGGTCACTAACTCCTCTATTTTGGCCTGCATCTTTTCATCATCACCAAACTGGTCTTTGATAAACTTCAAATTATCCCATATCGGCGCCATATAAGGGTCGATCTTTGATTTAATATCTCCCGGTAAAAAGCCAATATCCTTATTGCTAAGAGGAACAATGGGCCGGGTAACATAGATCTGCCGGAAATATTTACGCTGTTCCAAAGCTCCGGCCAGCGCCAATAGCGTTTTGCCTGTGCCGGCATTACCCTGAATGCTAACTAACTTAATATCAGGATGCAGCAAAGCATGGATAGCAAATGCCTGTTCCAGGTTTTTAGGTTGAATATTAAATACGGGCTGTTCAGTAATTAATTCCAATTGCCTGCTTTTGTTATTGTAAAACCCGGAGGCGTTTGACTTCTTTCCGTTCAAGGTATAAAAATGATTGTTGGTATTGGGCAGGTCAAAGGCTTCACCGGGCAACAAACCTTGCTTATTTAGTTGAGCAATCAGTTTATCCGGGACATTATTTAAAACTGTTTCGCCGGTATAAAGCTCATCCAGGTTTTTGATCTTGCCTGTTTCATAATCTTCCGCATGAAGATCAAGCGCTTTGGCTTTTAAACGAAGACAAATGTCTTTAGAAACCAGGATGATCTTCTTGTCTGGATATTCCTCCTTTAATCCCAGAGCGGCGTTCAGTATGCGGTTATCTATTTTATCACTTCCAAAAACCGCTTCTGCATCAGCTGAGGCAGTTTTAGAATCCATCACTACCTTGAAGCTTCCTTTATCCTTTCCCTTCAATGGTACCCATTTGTTCAGCAGCGTTTTGCGGGAAATATCATCCATCAGCCGGATAAAGCTGCGAGCCTCGAAATTGCGGGTATCGTTACCGCTTTTCATGTTATCCAGTTCCTCTAATACCTGGATAGGCAGCGCTACATCATGTTCCTGGAAATTCTCAAAGGCATTATGATCGTAAAGGATCACCGAAGTATCTAATACAAATATCTTTTCTCTACCGTTAGCTTTACCTTCTTTAGACATAGAAAGCTAAATTAAGAATTTTTTAGTTGAAAGGTTGGAAAGTTAAAATGTTACAAGGTTCGTTTGTTGGAAGGTTGAGAATTTATGGAGTTTGCTTTTAACAACCCAGAAAGCAACATTTCAACCTTCAAACGTTACAACTTTCTAGCAAAAACCTTATAAAGCGAAAACGGAAGACCACTCTTGCGAATGACTTCCGTTCCCAAACTCCTTTCAGACCGTAGTCTTCCAGAAGCACCAAGTTTTGTGTAAATTAACCGATCAGGTCTCTGTTCCTTGCCTTTGCAGGCATGATGTTTCACTCCATGTTCATTGTTCTGCCTGCGCTACTCCGTAAAATAGTTCAGGTTTCTCAATGCCTCTTTTAGCTTCGTTCGTTTTCTGAGGCTTGCGCCTCTTTGGTTTCTCGTTGCTTACCCAGGGTACTCAGCTGGTGGGCTTTCGCCTTGTCACTGTGTGCTGGTCAGGGACTTCCGGTGATCTTTAGCTCCTCCGAAGATTTGCCCGATTCACTTTCTGTTTTCCTGTAAGGCTGTCAAAGTACGTCGTTCTTGATGATTTCAATATCGGGACATAAGCGTAATTCCACAAGTATTTTTTTTATTTTTTATAAACAGTTTCTTAACATAAAAGACATAGTTTGTGAACATTTCAACCTTATTGATTTATAGTGATTTGGAGAAATGAATATGCAATTTATTCATTCTTGTTAACAATCCGCTTATCCACAGAAATTAGAAAAATCGAATAAATTAAAAATTCGAAAAACGCGTGAAATCAGAAAAACCTCAAATTTTTTCTGTTAAATGCTTCCAATATCGATGCGGAATATGGCGTAAATGCAGCTTCATATTTTTACGGGCGGGGATATTTACGCTGTTAAAATAGTTCTTCCACAGGTGCTGGTAGATACCTTTATCTTCACAATGTATAGATGCTTTTCCGCCCTGGTTGCTTCGCGAAAAGTCGATCTCCATATATTCCACAGTATTCAGGTCATAGTAAATACCATATTTTCTCTTCAGATCATAAATAATCCACTTCTGATCGGCATACCTGTCTTTAAAATGTTTGATCAGCAAAGGTAATACGTTAAAGTCCGGGTCGACTGTCGCGTAAAAAGTACCGTCGCTCAATTTCTGGAAACGGACAAAGGCCTCCATCCTATGCCGCTCCCGCCGAACCATCTGCACGATCTCGGATAATTTCAGCACAAACTTATTCCCGTAATCTTCTTCAATGTTCCGATCACTGTCAAACGCGTGGCGGATATATCCGATCAAAGTTTGTTCACAATTGTCTATTTCGGATAAATGGGCAACATATACCCGCTGCACACCTTCAGTCGAAAGCCTTTCTTTTAACCCTTTTAATACCCTTCTGGACTTTGTCTGGTCAGTAATTACTTTAATCACGTCTTCAAATAAAGCACTGCTTCGCCATTCTCCTTTCAGCATTTTTACATGGATCAGCTTACGTTCGTATATTTCAAATACAGCCGTCAGCAAACCCTCGAAGGTCCCGTCGTAAATTAAAGTGGTCATATCAGAAAAGGCTTAATTGCTGCTGCGCATTTTTGAGATATTTACTTTGCGACTCAGCCAATATAAATTGCTTAATGCTTGTACCAACCAAATCCCGTTTCTCAAAAATATTACTGTTGCAGGTGATGAAGTATTTGGCTCGATTGATCGCCACGCCCAGCGCCTTTAGATTTTCCCAGGTCAGCTTCCTGAATTTACGGGCGCTTACAATTTTTTGTGCAGACAAAACGCCGATCCCCGGCACCCTTAATATCAATTGAAGTGCAGCCTTATTGATGTCGATCGGAAAAGTCTGCATATTACGGATCGCCCAGCTTAGTTTTGGGTCGATATCCAAATCGAGTAATGGTTGCGTTTCGTTGACGATCTCATTTACCCTGAAGCCATAAAACCTCATCAGCCAATCTGCCTGGTAAAGTCTATTCTCACGAACCATAGGCACCGCAGTGTTTAAACCAGGCAATCTTTTATCCATTAATACTGGTACATACCCTGAATAATAAACCCGCTTTAAATTGAAGTTTTGATAAAAGTAATTAGCAGAATTTAATACCTGCTGATCGCTCTCATTAGTAGCCCCTACGATCATCTGAGTACTTTGACCAGCGGGTGCAAATATCGGTGCTTTTTTGAACAGCTTTTTTTCTTCAGTATTTTGGATGATCTCCTGCTTTAAATATCGCATCGGCTGGATCATATCCTGCCGGTTTTTATCCGGGGCCAATAATTTCAGGCCTTCTTCTGTCGGCATTTCAAGGTTGATGCTTAAACGATCGGCATATAGACCCGCTTCACGCATCAACTCATCGCTTGTTCCGGGAATAGATTTAAGATGGATATAGCCGTTGAAATTATGTTCGGTACGCAGCTTCTTTGCCACCCGTACCAGGCGTTCCATAGTGAAATCAGCATCTTTAAAAATGCCGGAACTCAAAAAAAGTCCTTCAATATAATTACGTCTGTAAAAATTAATAGTCAGATCGACTACTTCCTGCACGGTAAACCCCGCCCGTTTAATGTCATTGCTTTTGCGCGATACACAATAGGCACAATCAAAAATGCAGTGGTTGGTTAATAGAATTTTTAGCAGGGAAACGCAACGGCCGTCTTCGGTATAACTATGGCAGATGCCATTGCTGGCATTGCCCAACCCTTTATTCTCATTTTTTCGCTTGCTGCCGCTCGAAGCACATGACACATCATATTTGGCCGCATCCGCCAGTATGTTCAACTTCTCTGTTATCCTGACTGCATCCATAAAACAAATTTACTAAATATTTTAGCATTTTTGTTTTACTTTCCTACAACTTTAAGTTCTATTTAGTGTGCTTTTTTATTTTTATAATCACACGTTTGGATACCGGTGTATTGCTTCCCTCGGCTACACTATTAATAGGTACCAGCACATTTGTTTCCGGATAATAGGTTGCGGTATTCCGTTCAGGAATATTATATGGTACGATCACAAACAACCTGGCAACCCTTTCCACCCCGTCGCCATAATTAAACAAGTCGACTTTATCACCTGATTTAAATCCTGCATTTTGAATGTCTTTTTCATTCATAAAAATTACCCGACGCTCATTATGGATACCGCGATAACGGTCTTCCAATCCATAAATAGTAGTATTGAATTGGTCGTGACTACGGATCGACATCATCATATACTCGTCATCTGCCAGCTTGTTATCAGAAAGTTTGGTAACCGAGAAGGCAGCCTTATCTCCGTACTTTTCAGTTTTAAATTTCCGTTCTCGCGGGGCGTTAGGCAGATAAAACCCTCCGGGCAGCCGTATTCTTTTATTAAAATCCTCACAACCCGGAATAACCTTTTCTATCACGTCGCGAATATTGTCATAGTTAGATTCGTACTTGTCCCATTCCGTTTTGCTTTTATTACCAAGTGTGGCCTTAGCCAGTCTGCAAACTATTTGTGTTTCGCTCAAAAATTGGTCTGATATCGGTTTCAATACTCCTTTCGACTGCTGCATCACCCCCATTGAGTTTTCACAACTGACGATCTGCTCCACACCATTAATGATATCTTTATCACTGCGGGCATAACATGGTAGTATCAGCGCCTCTTTACCATGTACTAAATGACTGCGATTGAGCTTGGTGGATACATGCACGGTCATATCCGTTTTCCTTAAAGCTTCAGCTGTAAAATTGGTATCCGGTGTGGCCGACAGAAAATTACCACCCATCGCAAAAAAGAATTTTAGTTTCCCCTCATGCATCGCCTTTATACTTTCAATAGTATCCATGCCTTTTTCTTTAGGCGGATCAAAACCGAAAACCTCTTTAATTTTCTTTGCGGACTCATCCTTTAACTTCTCCCATATCAGCATGGTGCGGTTGCCTTGCACGTTACTGTGCCCGCGCACAGGGCATAAACCAGCGCCCGGTTTGCCAATACTTCCCTTCAGCAAAACCAGGTTGGCGATCTCTTTAATAGTATCCACACCATTCAATTGCTGGGTGATACCCATAGCCCAGCACACAATGATCCTGTTCTTATTTTTAAGCAGCTCTGCGGCTTCCTGTACCTGCTCAACCGGTACACCGGCCGCCTCACATAATTTGCCTACATCCTGCTTTTCGATATCTTTTATTAATGCTTCATACCCAACCGTATTATCCTTTATAAAATCCTGGTCAAATACTTTTCCCGGAGTTTCTTTTTCAGCATCCAGCAATAATTTCTCAATCGCTTTTAGTAGGGCCATATCACCGTTTATATTGACCTGCAGGTATATATCTGCCAGTTTAACGCCGGTACCCAAAAATCCCTTCACCGTTTGCGGATCTTTAAAAGCGGTAAGGCCTGCCTCATGAAGAGGATTGATAGCGATAATTTTAGCACCGTTCTTTTTGGCCTTTTCAAGCGCCGTTAACATTCTCGGATGATTAGTGCCTGGATTTTGGCCCATAATAATGATCACATCTGTATCATAAAAATCGTTCAGCGTTACCGTACCTTTCCCTATCCCGATTACTTCAGTAAGCGCAGTTCCGCTGGACTCATGGCACATATTGGAGCAATCCGGCATGTTATTGGTGCCGAACTCACGCACGAATAATTGGTACATAAATGAGGCCTCGTTACTGGTACGCCCCGATGTATAAAATGCTGCTTCGTCAGGCGACTTAAGGCTATTTAGTTGGTCGGCTATCTTTTTAAAAGCATCATCCCAACTAATAGGCTGATAGTGCGTTGCTCCTTTTGGCAAGTATACCGGCTGGGCTATCCTACCTTTTTTACCTATCTCAAAATCATTCAGTTTCGCCAGGTCAGCCACCGCATTTTGGGCGAAAAATTCTCCGGTTAATTTTTTAGTAGTTGCTTCCTCTGCTAAAGCCTTAGCCCCATTCTCACAATACTCTGCTATTGGCGAGCGATCATCATCAGGATCGGGCCAGGCGCAACTGGAACAATCAAAGCCGCCTTTTTGGTTCATCTTCAATGATGCCCCCAACCCGCGAATAGCGCCGGCTTCGGTAAAAATATCTTTTAATGCCTCGTAAACCGCAGGCACACCAGCTGCCCATTCTTTGGGATCGGTTACCTTTAGGTCTAATAACTCTTCCGGGTTTTCTGCTGAAGGCTGTTCTGTCTTTCTGCTCATTTCAATTTCTCAGCTAAAGGGTTGGGATAATTATCGCTCTGATTTTCTTCTACATTATCCAGGCAGGTAAAATCTTTTTCCACTAATAATTGCAAGTTTCCTTCACTTTCTTCAAACCCGACCTTATCCGTATTCTCCAATTCTTCGATCATTGTTCCCGGTATCTGCAGACAGATCACATTATCGTTAAAAAACGCCGACATCCTTGCATCTTTTGTTTTCTGTATCACATAGACTAATGCACGGCCACCGAAATCAGTTTTATCCTCCAGATAACCTTCCTGTGATAAGCGATACATATCACTTTTGGTCAGTCTGTATCTTAGTGAATTGCCTTTAATACGAATCTTCATATTTTGGTAGTAGTATCCTTTGTGGTTGTGTGTAAATATTGAAACGCTGCCCGCGTAGAAAGCCGATCAGCGTGATCTTAAATTCTTCGGCCAATTGTACCGCCAAACTTGAGGGCGCACCAACCGCTGCAATAATATTAATACCTGCCATAGCTGCCTTTTGAACCAATTCGAAACTTGCCCTTCCGCTTAGTAACAATATATGTTTATTCAATGGCAGCATATCGTTGTTCAAAGCAGCGCCGATCAGTTTATCCAGCGCATTGTGCCGGCCTACATCCTCCCGCACCAAAATCAGTTCGCCTGAAGAATCAAATAAAGCCGATGCATGCAATCCGCCGGTATCTGCAAATACTTCCTGGTGCGTTTGCAGAATGGCTGGAAAAAAATAAATAATTTCAGAGTTGATTTGATTTTCAGCCAGCGCAGCTTTATCAAATGAGCTCACCGTCCGGATCGCATTGATAGACGCCTTTCCGCAAACCCCGCAGCTTGAAGTAGTGTAAAAATTTCGCTCAGTATTGTTCAAATTTGGGATTACATCTTCCTTCAAACTAACCTGTATCACATTTTCTTTATTTTCAGCGCAGGCGATGAAACAATGCTCAATGGTATTAGTATCTGATTGTTGTTTGATAATACCTTCTGTAAACAAAAAACCCAATGCCAGTTCTTCATCATACCCCGGAGTACGCATGGTAACCGATACATTTTGAACCTTCCGATTATTAACCGGGCCGTATTCCAGTCGTATTTCCAAAGGCTCCTCTATAGCAAGCACGTCGGCCGTCCTGATATTTTCATCCGATGTTACTTTAATAATAGGCAGTTGTATGATCGCTTTTCCGGGCATATTCAAATATACATTGAATTAATATTAACAAAACGCCATACCTGCTGAAAGGTTTAAATAAAAAAAGCCTCTCTTTTTACCAGAGAAGCTTTTAATCTGTAGCGATGGGTTTAAAACCCATCGCTATAAAATCAATTTATATAATATTAGTATCAACCAATACCTGGTTCATATTACGCACGGCATCAGCGCTTTTGTTAAATTCAGCCTGTTCAGCGTCACTCAATTGGAAATTAACGATCTTTTCCCAGCCACCTTTACCTAATATTACAGGTACCACCAGCGAAATATCTTTCTGGTCATATTCGCCATCCAGAGCAACACCACAACTAATCAGTTTTTTCTGATCGCGAACAATCGCTTCCACCATAAAGGCAGTTCCTGCACCCGGAGCATACCAGGCCGATGTGCCAATCAGTTTAGTCAGCGTAGCACCACCAACCATTGTCGCGGCAACAACTTTATCCTGTTGTTCTTTGCTTAACAATTGAGTTACAGGGATGCTGTTCCAGGTAGCGTGATTGATTAACGGGATCATGGTGGTATCACCGTGACCGCCGATTACTACCGCGTTCAGGTCGGCCGGCGAGCAATCCAGTTCCTGGCTCAGGTAATATTTAAATCTTGATGAGTCCAAAGCGCCACCCATACCTATGATACGGTTCTTAGGCAAGCCCGAAGTTTTCAGGGTCAGGTAGTTCATGGTATCCATTGGGTTGGATACTACGATAATAATGGTATTGGGAGAATGTTTTAAAATGCTCTCAGTAACGCTTTTTACGATTCCGGCGTTTGTGCCGATCAGTTCTTCGCGGGTCATGCCGGGTTTACGGGGTAAACCTGATGTGATCACCACTACTTCCGAATCAGCGGTAGCTGCATAATCATTGGTCACACCCTTGATCTTGGTATCAAAACCCAAAAGTGCCGACGTTTGCATCATATCGATAGCCTTGCCTTCAGCAAAACCTTCACGGATGTCTAATAAGATCAATTCTTCGGCTAATTCTTTTCTTGCGATGTTATCCGCACAAGTAGCGCCAACAGCCCCGGCACCAACAACTGTAATTTTCATGAGTATTTAATTTATAGAAAGAATTTAAGAAAAATAGATAGTAACCAACCACTATATAGGAGCCCGCCGATTACGTGGGCAATTTTAAGAAAATTTTGTAATTACGCCTTTAAATAATTGAAAATATAATATCCAGTTTACAATAGCTGTTTTTTTGCAATTTTCATTTTTAGAGAGCTCGGACAAGTCTTGTTTTTATTATTTTGTTAAAATAACATCTATTACATAAGAAAAACAAGATATTTTGGCGCAAACAACTCGAAATTCAAACTATATTATAAAAATTCAACACTAAAAACCTTCAATTTTTAGCAGGGTGTTTATTTTAAAACTTATTTTATTCATTTAAGTAGCCGAAATGTCGTTTTTTGAAAATATTTTTAATTTTTTCCAACAATCATGATGAAATTTGTAAAATATATTTAAATTCGCCTTGATAATTGAATTAATCCTTTATAAAACTAATACTTGATCCCAAATTCCAAAAAAACTAAACAATGGCAAAACTAGAGTACATTTGGCTTGATGGCTACAAACCAACACAAAGCCTTCGCAGCAAAACAAAAATTGAAGCTGATTTCAGCGGTAAATTAGAAGATTGTCCAAATTGGAGCTTTGATGGTTCTTCTACCGAACAAGCACCAGGCGGCTCTTCCGATTGTATTTTAAAACCCGTATTTATTTGCCCCGATCCACAACGTAAAGATGGTTATTTAGTAATGTGCGAAGTACTTGACTCTAAAGGTGCTCCTCATGAATCAAATGGCCGCGCTTTGATCGAAGATGATGATAATGATTTTTGGTTTGGTTTTGAACAGGAATATTTCCTTTGGGACCCTGAAACAAACAAGCCGTTAGGTTTCCCGGCAGGTGGTTACCCAGGCCCACAAGGCCCTTACTACTGTTCAGTGGGCGCTAAGAACGCTTACGGCCGTGATATCGTTGAAGAGCATTTGGACGTTTGCCTTGAGGCTGGTTTAAATGTTGAAGGTATTAATGCTGAAGTTGCTGCCGGACAATGGGAATTCCAGATATTTGCGAAAGGTGCAAAAGAAGCCGGTGACCAGATCTGGGTTGCCCGTTATTTATTAGAAAGAATCGGCGAAAGCTATGATGTTTCTATCAACTGGCATTGCAAACCGTTGGGTGCTTTAGACTGGAACGGTTCAGGCATGCATGCCAACTTCTCAAATACTACATTGAGAACAACCGGCAGCGAAGATGTGTACAAAAAGATTCTGGAAGCTTTCCGCCCTGTAGTGGCAGAACACATTGCTGTTTATGGTGCTGATAACGATCAGCGTTTGACCGGCAAGCACGAAACTGCTTCTATCCATGATTATAGCTATGGTGTATCTGACCGTGGCGCTTCTATCCGTATCCCGCTTTACACTGTACAAAAAGGCTGGAAAGGTTATTTGGAAGATCGTCGCCCTAACTCAGCTGCCGATCCATACAAAGTGGCTGCGCGTATCATCAAAACTGTTAAATCAGCCGGAGTATAAATTAATCCTAATTAATTTGATAGAGAACCTCGCGGATCAATTTTCGCGGGGTTTCTCATTTAATATACCTGCCGTCTTTTACAATTGTTAGTCCGGTCACGGGCAAATTGTATAGGTAGATCCAGCAAGCGATAATTCTTTTCTCCGTTTCAACCCCTCCTAAAACCCTGATAAACTCATTAGGATAAGGCTGATCATCACCAAACCCCTCATAATCATCAATTACCGGCAGCACCTTTCCTGGTTCGGTCATTTTAACAATATTTCCATATATATAGGAGTTTTCATTATCCGACAATATTGCTCCCGGATACTCTCCAATGTCATACAATTTACCCTTTAGCTTGCCTGCTGAATAAAACGTGCTATTATTTTTTAAATAGACAGCATGCTCATTGTCGTCTTTCAGCAATGTGCCGTATATGAAAAGCAGGTCGCTCATAAGCCAACAATATAGCAATTCAAACAATTTCAACGATAATTAACCAATACTAATAATTGATATTATCCCTAACTTGCCTTGATTTTTTTTCGTAACAGTTACTATGGATAAACAACAGGTCCTATCCTATTTAAAGGAAAAAGGCATTGATAAAATAAAATTCGCGTTTGCAGATATTGATGGTGTATTGCGGGGCAAGGTAATTCATCAAAAAAAGTTTGCCGACGGCCTGGAGTCCGGCTACGGTTTTTGTGATGTGGTTTTTGGCTGGGACAGCAGCGATGTTTGCAATGAAAATATACAACTCACCGGCTGGCATACGGGTTATCCTGATCAACCCTGCCGCATCGATCTGAATACTTTTCGTACCGTACCCTGGCAAGATAACATCCCATTCTTTTTGGCGGATTTTAGTAAAGCTGATGGCAATGATCTGCCTGCTTGCCCGCGCAGCTTATTAAAGAGGATTGCAAAAGAATGCGAATCATTGGGCTATCACCCTGAGTTTGCACAGGAATTTGAGTGGTTCAATTTCAGGGAAACTCCGCAGAGTTTGCAGGATAAAAGTTTTACAAACTTAGAAACCCTGACGCCGGGCATGTTCGGCTACTCCATATTGCGCACATCAGAGAATAGCGGATTTTATTACGATCTGTTTAACCTGCTTATGCAATTCAACATTCCATTGGAAGGTTTGCATACCGAAACCGGCCCTGGTGTATATGAAGCGGCTATATTACATGACCATGTGATAGAAGCGGCTGATAGGGCGGTGTTATTAAAGACCGCTGTAAAAGAGATAGCCTATAAACATGGCATCATGGCAACCTTTATGGCGAAATGGAATGAAAATTTGCCGGGTTGCGGTGGCCATGTGCATCAAAGTTTATGGAATAAGGATAAAACCGAAAATCTATTTTATGATGCAGGGGATGTAAACAAAATGAGCGAGTTGCACAAGCATTATCTTGCGGGTCAGCTGTATTGTTTGCCCCATGTCCTACCGATGTATGCCCCAACGATTAACAGCTATAAACGCCTGGTAGAAGGCGCGTGGGCGCCAACGACGGTTACCTGGGCAGTTGAAAACAGGACAACCGCATTCCGCGTACTAAACTCATCCCCTGCCTATACACGTCTTGAAATACGTATTCCGGGGTCAGATACTAATCCATATTTAGCCATGGCCGCGGCGCTTGCTTCGGGATTATATGGCATTAAGAATAAGCTGCCATTGGATATTCCAGCAACATCAGGTAACGGATATCTTGATAGTAAAAATGGCAAGATATCGTCAAACCTTTTTGATGCTGCGACTATCATGAAAGACTCTAAAATTGCAAAAGAACTATTCGGCGAGGGCTTTGTTGACCACTACACCCAAACACGGTTGTGGGAATGCAAACAATTTGCAAAAAGTGTAACAGATTGGGAATTGAAGAGGTATTTTGAGATCATATAAATGAACTATTCTTTCATACTAAAAAAAGCCTGGGAAGGCTACGATAATTCTAAAACCATCCGGGATATTGAGGATATCAGCGCGATGGTGTCTACTAATCACGTTTTCAAAATAACATTTGAGGATGACGATATTGTCATCGCCAAGCTTTCCCATTTTGGCAAATACGAATACTTTAAGGAGGACCATCGCATTATACACAGCTTGTGCAATAACTTGCTGTATCCTTATGAAAATGTATTGTCAAAGTCGTTGCTAAAAAATAACCGCGTTTATATATACAGACACAGGCAGGGTAAGGTTGATGCCTGGGTAGTATTTTACAACCCGACGCGCATAGACCAACGTATGCCACGCCGTTTGGATGAGCATCACATTCGCAAACTCGGTCAGCAGATCGGCAAATTTCATAAGGCATGCTCACGGGCAAGAAACGTGTTACCTAAATCAATCAAGACATTACGAACCGATATTTATGCCTTGCAGCAACAGTTGGAGAAAAATGAAAGCCACTTTGGGTCAGCGATGCAGGCCGATTTCCTGAAATACCATTGCGACCTTTTTTTGAAGAACCGATCGAAGTATAACGTAAGCGCGTTCGAGATCATGCCAGTATTTATTGACTGGAACATCGGCAACTTCTCGGTCACCAAAGACCTCGACCTCTATTCCCGCTGGGATTACGACTGGTTCAGGATGAGTTACCGGGTGCTTGATTTCTATTTCCTGAGCCGGGTAGTATCTGACAGGGGCGACCGTACGGTTTTCAGCTACTATATCAATACGCTGATGGAGGATCGTTTCATCATCTTCCTGGAGGAATATCACAAGGTTAACCCACTTACTGCCAACGAGATCCGTTTTATGAAGGAGGCTTACCGCTTTTTTATACTAAACTACGTGATAAAAGACGGGAAACGCTTTTTTAAAGAGCAGTACGCCGAGAAATTACAAGCCGAAGCCTTTGACATCTATCTGCCATCTGTCGACCGTGACTTTGATGCTGAAAAGATAATTGATGCACTAAAATTAGAAACCAAACCAGTACTTATTAACCACTAAATATGAAGCACGTAGACAATTTTAAATCGATAATCGACAAATATAAAATTGTGTTTTTTGATGCTTTCGGAGTTATTAAAAATTACTCCGGTTTGGTGCCAGGGATCGAAAATACCTTTGCCTACCTCGAACGCGAGAAAAAGGAATACTATATCGTTACCAATGATGCTTCCCGCGGCCCGCGGCAATTAGCGGAGTCCTATCACCGAATGGGCTTAACCGCCATAACAGAAGATCGTATTGTCTCATCAGGAATGCTTACCAAGGAATTTCTCGACCTGAAAGTACCAGATGGAATAGTCGCCTACTTAGGCACACCAAATTCGGCTCATTATATTGAGAGATCTGGTTTGCAAACGCTGCCGATGAGTGAAGTGAATGAGAGTAATATGGACAAGGTAAGTGTGATCATATTCCTGGATGATGAAGGTTTTGACTGGTGCGAAGATCTGAACAAAACGGTAAATCTTTTACGCAAAAAACCTATCCCGGCCATCGTGGCTAATACCGATCGCGCCTATCCCCTTTCGGCACAAAATGTGTCTATTGCTATTGGTGGTATTGCGGCAATGGTTGAGAGCGTGGTGGGCAAGCAGTTTATTCGTTTCGGTAAACCAGATTCCCAAATGTTCATGTTTGCATATGACCTAATCCGCGAGTACCGGCAGATCAGCAAAAGCGATATAGTAATGGTTGGCGATACCCTGAATACAGATATTTTGGGTGGTAACAAATTCGGATTAGATACGGTATTGGTATTAACCGGCAACACGCTTGCAAAAGATTATGAAACCCGGATTACTGCCGCCGGGATTGTACCCACCTATATTTGCGATTCAGCCGTGGTAGACCTCAGCGGGCTGGATTTCTGATTTGTTTGGAAATTTTATTTTTATATTTAGTCCTTCACAATTCAGTTAACCAATGGAAAACGCACTCATTGCCGAATGGACCCTTTCTAAAAAACTCATATTCCGTTTCTTTTTTATTTATTTTCTACTTTATATCTTCTTCAATCCTAATGGCGTATTGCCTTATGTGGATGATGTCTACGGCTGGTATATCGAACCCTTTCATACTTTGGTAGTTTGGATCGGCGCGCATATTCTTAACCTGAAACAGCCTATAACTGCATTTACCAATGGCAGCGGGGATACCACTTACGATAATGTCATTATCCTGTTAATGATGTTCTTGTCTATTGTTGGTATGATCGTTTGGTCGTTTATCGATAAAAACCGGGTCAGCTATAATAAACTGCTCTACTGGCTGATGGTCGTTATCAGGTATTATGTGGCCATTACGATGTTGTCTTACGGTTTCTACAAGGTCATTAAGTTGCAGTTTCCTTTTCCATCGTTTGGACGGCTGATCGAACCCTATGGCAATTCATCACCAATGGGATTAGCCTGGAGTTTCATGGGCTATTCAACCGGCTATAACTATTTTACCGGTATTGCAGAGCTAAGCTGCGGATTCTTACTGTTGTTTCGGAAAACAAGTGCTTTGGGCGCTGTGGTAACACTGGTTGTAGCAGGGAACATTATGGCGATTAATTATTGTTTTGATGTACCGGTAAAACTGCTTTCCACCGCGCTGGTATTAATGTCCCTGTTCCTTATCCTGAAGGATGTTAAAAGGTTCAGCAACTTTTTCTTCTTTAACAAACAGGCAGAACCGGCAAATCTGACTCCTCATCGCTTTAAAGCGAAGTGGAAGAATATCACTCTTTCAAGTATAAAATATATTCTTATTGCCTACACCGTAATATTTGATTTATATGGTGCCATAGATGCAGAAAAAAAATATGGTGGTAAAGCACGCAAACCACCGTTATATGGCCTATATGATGTAAAAACCTTTATTAAAAATAAAGATACTTTAAAACCACTGACAACAGATACTTTTAGGTGGAGTAAGCTTGCGGTGTCAAATGAAGGCAATGTATTGATAAAATTTATGACTGATAGTACCGGCTATTTTGCGTTTAAAGTAGATTCTGTAAAAAAGAAGATCGTAATGCATACTTATGCCGATACGGTACATAAATACCTGTTAACCTATGACTCTCCTAAAAAAGATTCGTTGGTTATCCGGGGCGCTTACAAAAAGGATTCGATAATAATCGGTTTACGAAAAATGGATGTTAACAAATTTCTGTTAGTCCGTCGTGGTTTTCATTGGGTAAACGAATATCCTTTTAACCGGTAAATATCCTTGTAATTGTAAATTCTTTTGCGGAGTTTAGTCAGCCGGTATACTCCTAAAAAAAACTGTTACGTCTAACATTGCCTATAGAACATAATTGCAGAAATATGAAGTGGATTTTAAATGTATTTATAACAGTTTTTTTCTTCAATTATGGCTTTGCTCAAGTAAAAACCTTCACTAATCCACTTCTGTCATCAGGCGCTGATCCGTGGGTAATCTATCAAAACGGCTACTATTATTACACTAACTCAATGGGTGATCGACTGATCCTGCGTAAAACCAGTAACATGGCCGACCTGAAAAATGCAGAGCAAAAAACGATTTGGATGCCTCCACCAAATGCCGGATACTCGAAGGAATTATGGGCACCCGAGTTGCATTTCATCGATCATAAATGGTATATGTATTTTGCCGCGGACGATGGTAGCAACAACAATCATCGAATTTTTGTGCTGGAAAATGACTCATCAGATCCAATGGCCGGAACCTGGACACTTAAAGGAAAAGTGGGCGATGCAACCAATAAATGGGCTATTGATGCTTCGGTGTTCGAAAATAAAGGTCAGCATTATTTGATATGGGCCGGTTGGGAAGGCGACGAAAATGGCCAGCAGAATATTTATATCGCCAAAATGAAAAATCCATGGACCTTAGAGGGCCAGCGGGTTAAAATATCTACCCCCACCCTCGATTGGGAAAAATACGGGGACTTGCATGATGCTAATAATCCACCACATGTTAATGTAAACGAGGGGCCGGAAATGCTTAAGCATCGTGATAAACTATTCCTGGTCTATTCCGCCAGTGGTTGCTGGACGGATTATTACGTGTTGGGTATGCTTACCGCATCCGCTAATAGTGATCTGTTAGATCCGGCATCCTGGAAAAAGTCACCGCAGCCCGTCTTTAAACAATCTCTTGAAAATGGGGTTTATGCACCTGGGCACAATTCATTTTTCAAATCGCCTGATGGCAAAGAGGATTGGATTTTATATCACGCCAATTCACAGCCGGGACTGGGCTGTGGTAAATACCGCTCACCAAGAATGCAAAAGTTTAGCTGGAACAAGGATGGAAGCCCCAATTTCGGCGTTCCGGTAAAGGAAGGCGTTGAAACAATGGCTCCATCAGGGTCTCCAACTAATTAAAATATATATTGATATCGCTATGAAAATAAAATACCAATCATTTATAACCCTCTTTTTAATACTATCCTTGTCAAGGGTACATGCTCAAAAAGCACAATCCGCAGCGCCGGTTTGGTCGACACAAAAAGCAAATGCCTGGTACGCTAAGCATAAATGGATAAACGGCTCAAACTTTACTCCCAGCACAGCCATCAATCAGCTGGAAATGTGGCAGGCCGATACCTTCGATCCAAAAACTATCGATCGTGAATTAGGCTACGCGGAAGGCATTGGCTTTAATGCCACACGGGTATTTCTGCATAGCATTGCCTGGAAGGAAGATCCGAAAGGTTTTAAGAGCCGGATCAGCCAATACCTGGCGATAGCAGATAAGCACCATATCCAAACTATATTCGTGTTTTTTGATGATTGCTGGAA
>Ga0105237_10000826_pt1 | contig 42381 bp, 32 predicted proteins | sample KBSC24metaG_FD_81520 | JGI IMG/M metagenome (GOLD analysis project Ga0105237, IMG submission 81520) | Corn rhizosphere microbial communities from Kellogg Biological Station, Michigan, USA - KBS C2-4 metaG | ecosystem: Host-associated > Plants > Roots > Rhizosphere > Soil | place: Michigan, USA...
ACTAGGTACAGATATCGATCTGGTCACCGACATGCGGCAAAGTAAAAATGAAAATATAGGTGGGTCAGTAGGCATCTATCCGGGAGGGTTTGTTATTCCTCTCTTTTTCGCGCCTATATATATACCCACTTTTGGTGTGGTGCCTTATGTCAATTACATGAAAAAGAGCTATTATTCCACTTCGACGCTAAAGGTTGTAAGCAGGTATGGAATACTGACCTCAATAAGAACTATTCGAAACGGGTCTTCTAATACCGCCGAGAATATGCTATGGGACCCCAATACGGGTGAGGTTCTGCTCACCAGGTCGCAGAATGAGTTCAATGACTATCTCTACTCTTTTCATTATCCGGCGTATATGGCTTATGAGGGTATGGGCGCTGCCTATAAAAATTTAGGCGCTGTATTCAGCTCTTTCAACACGGGAGATGCCGGCCAGATACCCATGCCTTACAATACGTCCACCTATCTTTTCCCGGGTGATGAGCTTATCGCTGCTGGCAATGGAAGTGCTGCTGGTACAAAGGGCTGGGTGATGATATCTTCGGACGGTAGCTATCGACTCATCGACAAAGACGGCAATTTCCTGGGCAATACGACAGGTACCTGGTACCTGCTTAGATCAGGAAGGCGAAATCTGCTGCAAGCCAGCGTAGGCAGCATTGTTTCCATGAACAATCCAATACAGACAGGGCGGTTATCCCTGGATGCGTCCCAACAGATACTTGATGCAAAAGCTATTGTATATGACCAAAAATGGGCTATGCCTCAATACTGCCTGCAGCAACTGGATACAGTGCAGGTTGCTCCGTTGGGATCTCCCACTTGTAGCACAGTATGTGAAGGCAGCGGGGACGGAAGCTACACCAAATGCGGCACACAGATCTTCCAGGCTGGGTACGATGTCAATACAGGTAGCGGCAACATTCAATATTATGTATCCAGTGATTTTTGGGGAGGCGATTGCGGTGGAGGGGAAGCTGCGGCTGCGGTAGCCTCGCCTGCAACAGCGTCCGGTAAGAAAATCTCTGCTCAATCCGTCAAACCTAAATCGTCCTTTTCAGGCAAGAGGATCGTGCTGGATTCTTCAAGAGGAACGATCAGGACTCCTATAAAACCAAAACTTATTTCAAAAGCTCCTGTAAGAGCAATGACCAACGCTTCCGGAACGAAGACGACCGCAAGCACTGCCACTCCAAGATCCGTTACATCCAGCGCAAGCATTTCTCCCCTGGCAAGTGTTCCTCCTCCTACAGGATGTACACAATCCCCGGGTGTAAGAAATATGGCTAATTCATGGCCCCTTTGCCGGACCAGCATATGGACATGCCTGGGGACCAGCGGCTCTACCCGTCTACCTGAGGGGTCGCCTGTCGACTTTGCTACCTGTATAAATTTCCCGACCAGCAAGACCTACTATGTGGGAATATCTGCCGACAATGAAGCTGCTTTCTATCTGGACGGCCAGCTGAAGGTCCATGTCGTGAACGATGAGGGCACTATCTTTTATAATTGGAATGTCTATCCAGTGGATATCCCTGCGGGCAATCATACGATCATGATAGAGGGGATGAATTATTGGGGTCCGGCGGCGCTGGGATGTGAGATATACAACAATACCCCTGATCAGATTAGGAATGCTGCCGACTACGGTGACCTCAGCCTGCTGTTCTCTACCAAAGATGTCATAGGTCAGGGCCTGGGTGTCACCGGAATGAGCTGTTCGTCCGGCTATCTGACCGTATGCGGCTCTACAGCGAGCTGCGTTACGACGGTGCCTCATGTACCTATTCTGAATCCTTATTATACAGATATGCTTGGCAACTGGCATGCAGATACGAATTTTGTCTATACGGTCAGCCGTGTACAGCCGGCAGGTCTCACCGGGCAGAATGGTGGTACCAACATCCGGCAATCGGGCTATTACAATACCTACAGTTCTTTCTGGCAATTTCAACCCTCGGGTCCTTTATCGAACAGATCCTATCAGGATAGCAGGTGGGTCTGGAACAATACACCGGTATATTTAGACCAACGAGGCAGTGAGCTGGAAAATACGGATGCATTAGGCCGTTACGGAGCAGCGTTGTTCGGCTACAATCAATCATCGGTGACTGCCGTAGTCTCCAATGCGCGACATAATGAGGTTGCATTCGACGGCTTTGAGGATTACAACTTTAGTCTGGTTCCGGTGGCGCCGGGAGTCTGTCAGCCACCACGTCATTTCGACTGGGGCTTTACCAACCAGGGTGGCGTCTGGACTTCTCCAGGAGGATCAATATCCAGGGAGCAGGCTCATACAGGAAATTACAGCTATAAGCTCACGGGTACGGCCACGGTTATCAAAAATACAGGCAACAGCTCTCCTCTAACGAGCTTCCTGGGGTATGATAATACCGGACGTTATATGCTCACAGGCGATGAACAGGCCGCAGGCTTCAGCCCTGTGAGCAACAAGAAATATCTGCTCAGTCTTTGGGTCAATGAAGACAACGGAGGCAATCCTACTTCCAATAAGGTTCAGAAGCTGGATATAAAAGTAAATGGGGTGTCTCTGAATCCCGCCGCCGCTGCTGTTCCTGTGGTGGAAGGGTGGAAAAGAGTGGAAGTCACCTTTACTGTAAATGGCAGTTTCCAATTGGATATAATCCCTTCAGGTACGGTGTATGTCGATGATATCCGCATATTGCCCTTTGACGCTCAAATGACGTCTTTTGTATATGATGATGTTTCAATGCGAATGTTCGCTAAGCTGGATGAGAATAATTTTGCAACCTTTTTTGAATATGATCAGTCAGGTACGCCTGTACGATCAAAGAAAGAAACAGAAAGAGGTATTATGACCATCCGGGAGAACAGGCAATCATTTGTTTCACATTAACAAGTTTAACCTATAGTTATGCGCAGACGGAAAGTAATATTATTGACCTTATCAATTATCACCATCAGTATGCTGGCTGTTGCGGGCAAGCTGATAGTAGACGGCAGGGCGGACAAGCTCAATGCTGATGGTACGGAGCTCCCTTCTGCCCGGGAGGAATATCAAAAGCTGATCCGGAAACTTATGTTTGAGGATACTACGGTGAAATTTTCCGGCGCGATACGGGTATCTGACGGCGACAATCCTCAGGTGATCAAGGAAGAAAGCTCCTTCTCATATATGCGTTCCGGGCACAGTTTTTATTCCAGTCTGGCCTATCAGCAAACTCTTTTCAATGGAAGATATCTCTTGCAGATAGACTCCTTGCATAAGATGGCTTTTATCACCGTCATAGGTGAAAATGCCGACCATGCAGACCAACTATACGACCCGGGATCATTAACTGAAAGACTTTTTAGCGATACCGCGAAATTTAAATTCAGCGGCTCAGTCACGGGTGATGATAAGTTACGCAGTATTACTCTAACCAGCGACTTTAATCCGGAGATCCAAAACTTCACGGTATGGTACTCGCCGGTAGATTATTCCATGAAAAGAGCAGAAGTCAGATTTTATAAATCCGGCAGACATAGCGACGATACAACAGGTAATAATGAGCATGTATGGATCAGCAGCATCGATTATCGGGCAACGTCGATGAAGGATGTAGATATCGATAAAATGATCAATAAGGTTTTTGTGGTCAAGAAGGGGCTTGTCGAGCCTACTGCGGCTTATCAGCAATACAAGATCATTGTAACCAATAAATAATAATGCAAGCACTCCGTATTATGACCAGATATTCATACCATCGAATTTTTATCCTGTTGGTCCTGGCGGTCTTGCCGTTCGTGTCTGCCTTGGCATCGACGGAGTCGTATATCCAGATATTGTCCGGAAAAATAAAGAAGGGCGATTCCTGTACTGTCATCGATGACAAGTTCCTGAATCTGCCTTTGTCGGATTGGAACCAGGTGAGACATCTCTCAGTGGACAATATCATCACGTTCGAGCTCAGACGTGATACAGTATTGTTCTATCAAAGTAAGCCTTTCTCCTGCACCATTAATATTACTATTAAGTATTTTACTACCAGGGATGAGAATACTCCCAAAGAGATCGATAATATCGATCTTAAGGTAAAATATGATACGGCCACCGGTAAGATATATCCAGTGACTGCGTCTTATAAATTTAAGAACGCATTTAAGGTGACTGTCATTGTCAACTCTATTTCTTCTCCCGAATGGGGTAAGGATCTTCCGCCTGTGTTTCGCCTTAGCAATCAGATACTAGTGGAAAGAAAATATCCTTTTGACAAGGCCAAAGCGCCGCCTGCGATGCTTGGTTTTTCTACTTGGTCTGAACATGGGTCCGATAGCTTGAGGAATTCCTTTTATGCTTCCAATTTCATGGCGGGCAGGGGGCCCGGACTTATATCTTTTACAAATGCGACCCTTGCGCCTCCTCCTCCTCCGAATGCCAATGGTCAGCTTTCCATCTCATGGCAGGCTATCTCCGGAGCGGAAGAGTATGATGTGGAATGGACATATATCGACATTCTTAACGGTATCGGACAGGCCATTAAAAATAACAGCGCCTGGTTTGACGGGACACAGCTTTTGAATATACCGGAAGGTGATGAGGCCGCCTGGATGCTGCATGATAACACGAGAGTTACTGTCAAGGGTAATTCCTACACCATTGACCTTCCTTATGCCGAGGGCTTTGTCCTGATGAGGGTAAGGGGTGTATCCTATGATGCTACCACCAATCTACGGATCACTACACCCTGGCAATACACTGATGCCGGCAACAATAATTATGTTCTTGGATCTTATATACAAGCGCATCAACCTGCCTTGAACTGGCAATACAGCAGCGCCTTTGCGGAAGAAGGCAAACGCAAGGAAGTTATGTCCTATTTCGATGCTACGTTACGCAAGCGGCAGGAGGTAACTATAGAAAACAATGAACTGGACCATGCCAGCGTCAGGAATATAGCTCTTGTTTCCGAGACAGTGTATGATAATATGGGAAGACCCACTATGCAGGTCCTTCCAGCGCCTCTCACCAGTAATATATTGCAATTTTATTCAGCCGTTAATAAGAATGGGGCCGGAGAGGCATACAGCCGGGATGATATTGGGTCTGTAGGGACCAATGCTGACGGTTCCTGTAATATCACGGCTGCTCCGATGAGCAATACCAGCGGCGCTGCCCAGTATTATTCCGCCAACAACCCATTTCTTCCGGATCAGACCAATTATTTTTTCGCTAAATATATTCCGGATGCCGGCGGTAAGCCTTTTTCTCTTACAGAATATACAGCGGACAATACAGGAAGGATCCGGAGGCAAGGAGGAGTAGGGCCAACCCTTCAACCAGGCGGGGGGCATGATACGCGTTATTATTATGGTAAGCCCTCCGGACCACGTGATCTCGAGCGCCTATTTGGTATGGAGGCTGGGGATTTCTCGCATTATGCTAAAAATCTCATGGTAGATGCCAACGGCCAGGTCAGTGTCACCTACCTTAATGCCGACGGGAGAACCGTTGCCACTGCCCTGGAAGGTAATGCGCCGCCTAACCTGGATGCACTGCCTTCTGCCACAGGTGCGGGAGCCCAGACCAGTTTCAGCCAGGTGTTGATCCAACCTGCTGATTTTAAAGTGGATGCGGGTGGATTGTACAAATCTTCATCGACCACTTTTACGGCGCCATTTATCGGCTCATATACGCTGCATTTCAATTTAAGCCCTGCCGTGGCAGTACCGTCAAGCCCTAACGGCAGCGCTACCTTCTGCAGCAATTGCTATTATGATATCACTATCGATGTAAAGGACAACTGCGGCAACCTGGTAGCGCACGACTATCCTGCCACTCCTCCCTTTCCCGGCAGCGATATTTCCTGCCATGATAATCCACAAACCTACACAGGCGATCTGACTATACCTATCAATAACATTGGGGAATATACGGTCATCTATACATTGAAGCTTAGCGAGACTGAGATAAAATACCAGACGGATTACTATGTTACCAATAACACGAATCTCCGTCGTGTCCAGAACTTTTTTGAAGACCTGCTGCCCGCTATAAGTCTTACCGGCTGCTACGACGATTGCAGCACCTGTATTGCCAAGCTTGGTTCACATGATCAGTTTGTTCAGAAAATGCAGGCCCTGCTGGCGCAGCAAAAGGCGGAGAAATATCCCAACGCGCCTGAAAGCAATTTCGATCCCAATTCGCCTTACATTACCCATTGGATCGATACTACTTATCAGTCATTATATGATCATTGCGTGGCGATCCAGTCCAACTGTAGTTCGGGATCGGCCTGCGAGCAGAAGAAGCAGATGATGAAGAACGATGTCATCCCCGGGGGGCAGTATGCACCTTATGATGCGGATGCGTTTGCGGCCAATGCTGCGCAGGTATTTACGGAGAGGGCTATTAATGTGGCGTTGCTGCATTATCCTTCTATGCCGGAGTACTTTACCGACGACAATGGTAACCAGGTGCATGCAGTGGATGACAACGGCAATCTGGCCAGCAGCCTGTCTGAGGTTGATTTTATCCGGGCTTACCAGAATCACCTGGAATGGGCGGATTATTTTGTACAGTTCCACATCGAATATTGCAGCTATCTGTGGTGCAAGGATGGAAGCAATCCTACGCCCTCCACCAATATGGAGGTCAGCTATACATTCGACCAGGATCTGCGCCAGATATATACCACCGGGGAGCTTGCCGCAGCCAAGGGATATTATGATCACGGCAATGTACTGGCCCTGATGCAGCATGACCCATTCTTTAGCAGCACGGGAAGGGGCGCAGGGTATGTGTCGCAGATGACGCAGGACCTGCAGAACTATACCGCCAGTCAGAATATATATATGAAGGACCAGTCTGGGAATACTTTGGCTGGCAAGGATATTATAAGCTACATCGACTGGCTGTTCTATTGTCTCCCAGGTACAAATGCCACAACAGAAGAATATCTCGGCTCCTGGCAGTCATGTAATCCTGATCCAGCCTGCCGATCGGTGGGCCGCGAATGGGCGATGTACCGTAATAACTATCTGCAGCTGAAAAGCAAATATATCCAGCTGGCCAAACAGACCTATGATCCTACCTGCCGCAACTGTTTTGTGGGCAATGATGGCCTGAATACCGGAGGCACTCCTACCTGTGTCTCGATGAAAGGCAGCAGTTCTAACAGCGCATTCACCTTCGACGGTATGGGCAGCTATTCCAGCAACACCGGCAATCCCAATGCTGCCGACCTGATGGCTTCCGCGTGGACCTGTAATGCGTTTGGCGTGCCCGAGTGTGATTTCAGGAGCCTGTTCAAATGGGATCTCAGCAGCATACCCACCGGCGCCACGATCACTGGAGCCACTCTGTATCTATACGCCAATGCAAATAGTATCAATGGTAATCCCGGCAATCCGGATTATAACGGTGGCAGTGGCACGGCCAATGCCGCCTGGCTGCAAAGGGTGACTTCTTCCTGGGCTCCTGGGACCACCGGCTGGGGCAATCAGCCGGCGGTGTCTACCAGCGACCAGATTGCGCTGCCGCAAAGCACTTACAGCACCCAAGACTATACGGTGGACGTCACCAATTTTGTCTCCCAATGGGTGGCCAATCCTGCCAGCAACTATGGAATGATGCTGCAGCTTCAGAATGAGGTACATTACAACAGTCTGATCTTCGGAGGGCCCGCAGCTCCGGACGCCATTCAGCCTGTGCTGCAGATTTGTTATAGTACTCCTCCGTTCGGCGTGAATGCTCCTATCCTTACGAGTATGGCCAGCTGTAATAACCAGGGGAGTAATCCTCCTCCCTGTCCGGACTACAGCGAGTTCCATACGGAGATCAGGAACACGCAGGAGACAAATAATATCAATGGCAGTGGCAATGGATTTTACAGCAAGACCAGCGATGTGTACTTAGTGCACAATGGCGGTCCTGTGCAAAGAGAAGTTTCCGCAGGCATAGGGATAGACATCCGCAGCTGCTATAACTGCGCTGATCAGCTGACCTATCCCAATGTAACATTCCCCGCGGGCGTGTCGGAAATAAAGATCGGACAGGATCTGCTGACCTATGCCTTGCAGAATTATCAGTATACCAGCTACTATTCTTATGCGGATTATTCCTATACGTATCGCGTGTCCTGTCCTCCGGTGACACCGCCGCCGCCCTCGTCCTGTCTCAGTGATCCGAATGCCGCGCTGTACCAGAATAAGATGCGCATATTCAATGACTATGTGGATCAGACCTGTTTCAACACGGCAGGCAATCCGTATTCTACAGACAACTCCGGCACTGGATATTCCACGGCCTCGCTGACGGCGATGCGACAGGCGATGACCACCCAGCTAGATGGTCTTAAAATGGGCTGGCTCAGCAGACTGCAGGCTGTAAGGGATGAGGAGTTTCCGGGTAACCCAGCCCTCAGCGACGATGTACTGAACAACCTGGTCAATCAGCTGTATGGTGTTGCTCAGGCCTATGTCAATGGCGCCAATGAAAGCAATATGCGTGTCGCCAGCAGTGTAGACTGTCTCGATCCCGAGCCTTCGGGTTATGAGGATTTCCAGGCTGTATTTTATAATATCCTTGGCAGTAATCTGATCTCGCAGGGCTTCAGCCAGGATCTGCTGGATAAGCCTTACCCCTGTAACAAGCAAAACTTTGATACAGACCCGGTGGTGTCTTCGACCTCCGACAATAACAATATTTGCTCTAATCTCAACGATTTCAGGAACAACTGGATCAATTCTGGCAGCGCACTCAGCTTTGGGCAGTACATGGCTCAGCAACTGGGGGATGACTATAACCTGACGGACGCACAGCTTACAGACCTGCAAAACAAATGTTCTACCAGCTGTCTGCATGGGTATTTGAATGATGGTATGACCATACCCGTTGCACTGGCTTCCAACAATGCATCGCAGTCCTGTTCCATGATCAGTCAGTATGCCGCCAATTTCGCCTCGGATTATCCCAGCGTCACGCTGGCTGATAAACCCAAATTATACAAGCTGCTGTTCACGAATTTCATGAATCACACCTTTGGTTATTCTTTATCCTATGGGGATTATGCAGATTTTCAGGATGCCTGCTCTTCGAATTCGAGTGCTTTGCTATATGATAAGCCAACTCAGCTGCAAACTCCGCCGGATGACTTCCTCTGCACCGCAGGGATCATGCAGAGCGTGTTCACCCAGGCAGGCATTGCCTATGATGCATATATTACGCAGATACGCCGTCAATTCCGCAACAGCTATGTGTCCAACTGTCTGGCCAACCAGGCTGGGGCCAGCATGACCAGTCAGAATTGGGAATATCACTATACTCTTTACTATTATGATCAGTCGGGCAATCTGATAAAGACCATTCCGCCGGAAGGGGTGCAACTGCTGTCGGATGACCAGATCGACCTGGTGGAACAGCTGGGTACGCAGTCGCCTTCTTCCTGTGCTGCCTTCCCAACCAGTGTAGTCACCGACAAGGCGACGGTCCTGAATGATCTCAGCGCCAGTCTGCAGAATAATTCAGCCCAATCCCTGGAGATGTGGCTATATAGTACGGCAGGGCCTACTACCCGCACGCTGCGGATGATCACGCCGGACAATAAATACATGTACCAGGCGGCTATTGCCAATCAGAAGCTATGGGTAGAACTATATACTCTGTCCCCGGGAGCCGGCGGCTCGGGAGAGATGAGCATCACGTTGTCCAATCAGGCGGTAGCCGATCTGTCGGCGCAATTACCATTGCAAAGCTGGACCCATCTTGTCATACAGTCTTCCGGCGGATTGGTCGGAGGGACCGTGGACCTGTACCTGGATGGGAAGAAGCTGCCGTTGATACCCAATGCCAGCGCACCTCCCTATCCCTTCCCTTGGGAGATCGACGCGGGCTATACTTTGCCGACGGAGGACGTGGCTGCGTTGAAGCACCTGCGCGTGTACAGCCGGACGGCCACCGATGCGGAGATTACAGCAGACTTTAAGAACAGCTGTCTGGGTCCTGTGGGCGATCTGGCAGGCACGCCGCTGACCCTGTGGGGAAGGTTTGACGTACCGTCTTTCTGTAACAATACGGGGACGGCTACGCCTGTGACCATACCGGATAGGGGTGCGCTGACGATCACGTCCAATCCCAACACGAACAACGCATATGTTTTCAACAATGTCGCCAACAATTTCACGGTGGAATTCTGGGTCAACCCCCAGACGCCGGAGCCCTTCTATGACGGCGAGGCGACGGATATATACGCAGGTCTGAATGGAGGCTTGCATAACTATGTCATCTTCCCATACTGGGGCGGATATGATGGAGCGGCAGGCATGGGCGTAGCGGTTGGGACGAATGGGGTCGCCGTATTTGAACATGCGGACGCCTATATACCTGCCACGCTGCTCTGGCAGGGTTCCATCAACGGCTGGACGCATGTGGCCATTGTCTATAGCAATAAGACACCTTCACTGTATATAAATGGTGTGTATGTGACAACAGGCAATACTTCTGTAAAGACCTCTGTCTGGCCAAGCTATACTTTCGGCGGAGGCGGATATGGGTTTATGCAGGGCAGTGTGGATGAAGTGCGGATATGGGACAACGCACGTACGGGGGATCAGATCTACAGCAATTACAACAAGTCCATTTCTCCCGACAATATGGCCGGTTTGCTTGGATACTGGCCCATGGATGCTACCAGCGGCAATGTAATTCATGACATCAGCTGCGGAGGCCATGATGAGACGATGAATACCAGCGATCAGTCATGGACTACCAATACGCCGTCGATCACGGAGACCAATTATGTAGAGTATGCCAATCGTTTCATTGTACCCAATCATGGCATGCCCACTAACTATGCGTACAACAGCCTGAACCAGGTGATCCAGCAGATCTCGCCTGACCGGGGAACTTCCCAATTCTGGTTTGATCGTTTGGGACGAATGGCCGTTTCGCAGGATGCAGAACAAAAAAATCCGCTGACTCCCGGCGATCCTGCTAACCGGTATAGTTACACTCTTCGGGATGCCCTGGGGCGAATAACGGAGGTTGGGGAAAAGATCAATATCCCCAATGGATCGCCCGTTATGAGCGAAGATCTTGCTCGTACCCCAAGCTCTCTTGCCTCCTGGTTGGGTCTGGGTAACAATCGCCAGGTCAAGGTGACGGCATACGATACCAAACCTGTTTGGTCCCCGCTGAATATACTGCAATCCAATTTGCGCAAACGTATTGCTGCTACTGCCCTGCTCAGCCTGGTAATCAACCCTGCATTACCGGTAGATCCAAGCCAGAACAGGCAGGCTGCTACCTATTTCAATTATGACGCCAATGGCAACGTCAGTACGCTGGTGCAGGAAAATACAGCGCTTATCAGCAGTGAAAATCAGCTGGTGCATGGCACCGACGGCCTGACTGGCTATAAGACCATACAATATGATTATGATCTTATCAGCGGAAAGGTGAATAAGATTATGTATGAGCCAGGCAAATGGGATCAGTTCAATTATCAGTATCTCTATGATGCAGAAAACAGGCTGATCAAGATCGTGACCCGAAGAGAAGGCGCGGATGGTGATCCTACTGGCAGTCTGTGGACGCCTGAAGCATCCTATACTTACTATCCTCACGGAAGTCTGGCCCGCGCCGAGCTTGGTAACCAGGTACAGGGCATGGACTACGCCTATACCCTCCAGGGATGGCTAAAGGGAGTCAACGGCGGCATATTGAATGCTTCGTCGGATATGAGCCAGGATGGCATAGCTCCGAACGCCTCGCCTTTTGGGAATTTCGGCAGGGATGTCATGGCGTATTCGCTAGGCTATTATCAGGGAGATTATACGCCTATTGGTCTCAATCTGTCACAGCCAGCCAATGCTTTCAATCTTCAATACCAGCCCCCAACTATAAATGGAGCGGCTTCCAGTGGAAAGGATCTGTTCAATGGCTTTATCAGCAGTTCAACCTATGCTTTGTCAAAGCTGGAGGGAGCTAATACCATCGGATACAGCTACAGGTATGACCAGCTAAGCAGACTGGTCGCACTGGATAAGCATAATTTGCCATCCGGCGCTTCCAGTTGGGACAATAGCTCCATCATACAGGATTATCACGAGAGCATTGCTTATGACGGCAATGGAAATATAAAGACCTACCTGCGGAACGGGAACTCTACCCAGGGGCTGGCTATGGACGATCTTACTTATGGGTATAATCTGGATGCCAATGGCCATCTGGTTAATAATAAGCTGCGCAGTGTAAAAGATGCTGTCACCAGCAGTCCTGCAGCATATAATGATATAAAGAGCGGCCAGGTGGATGATAATTATACCTATGATGGCAGAGGAGCTATGATAGGCGATCAATCCAGCGGTGGCGTACAGGTGAAATGGAATTCATATGGTAAGATAGAGAGCGTTACCAAGCCCGGGGTCAGTACTACTGTATACGGATATGATGCCGCTGGAATGCAGATCTCCAAGTCTGTTACCGACCTGCAGACAAATGTTACGACAAGCACCTATTATGTATACGGAGGGGAAGGGAATGTGCTGGGTGTCTATAGCTATAAGTTCAATGGCAGTTCAACACAGCCTTCTGAAGGCAGCTGGCTCGAACAGTATCTTTATGGCGGTGCGCGTCTAGGCGTGCTGAATCCCAACGTCAGGATATTAGCCGGGTCTCCATTGAGCGCCGATGATTATGTTTCCAACAGCAACATAGGTCCTGCGCAAGGGCTCTTAGGCCTACGCACCTATGAGCTTACAAATCATGTGGGCAATGTAATGGCGACCATAAGCGATAAGAAAATTTCCATACCTTCGGCAGGCAATGGCTCTTTGACAGATCATTACGAAGCGGATATTCAGTCCATGCAGGATTATTATCCTTTTGGCATGTCAATGCCGGGAAGGAATTACAGCAGTTCCTCCACGACTGCTTATCGTTATGGCTTCAATGGGCAGGAACATAGTTCCGAGCTCAATGGAGATACGTATAAGGCAGAATTCTGGCAGTATGACGGAAGAATTGCCAGAAGATGGAACATGGATCCTGTCTTTAAGGAATATGAAAGCCCCTATAGCGCCTTTGCAGGCAACCCTGTCAGTAACACCGATCCGGATGGCAGCGATACCATCAATATCGTCCGTGCTACGATAACGCATAAAATGCCCACCATGAAGAGTGGGCTGGACAACTTCGCACCTAAAAAAATACCTGATGTAATTTCCACGACAGGGGCCATCGACATTGTCAAGGCGGACGGACCGGATGTGTTCAGGCTCACCACCATCGATATTACCATCGATGAGAATGGGAATCAGAATACTATAACGACCGTCACGGATCTGAAGCTTAATGACGAGCAGACTTTCTATCGTACCGGCGGCCATAATGTGAAAGGCTACCACGATGACAGGTATGCGCTGGCGGCCAATGCACCCGACTGGTTATTGAAGTATTATGCCAATAAGAACAGTGGATGGGACAAACTGGCGATCCAGAGCGCTCTGGCTTATCAAAAGGATGTTCCATTTGCCAATTGGCTGGGGAAGATCCAGAATATCACCTACACGGTGACAGGTGCATATGGCATCTTCCGCTTCGGCATGTCAAAACTTGCATTGCAGGCTGCAACGGAGGGGACTTTGCCGAATGGCAGGTTCTATTCTGTAGCATTCCGGATGAAACTGCCCTCCAATTTATACCCGGGCGGCTCTTATTATCAGCATTTCAAGGCGGCCAACGAAGCGCTGGATGCTGCGATGACTGCGGATAGAAATTTCGCTGCACAAATGGAAGAACTTGGTGTAACGATCCCTCGTGGCGCGAGGGGGGGAATCATCGGCGAATCGCCTACGGGTTGGGTATGGCACCATAATACAGAGACAGGGATAATGGAACTGGTGCCGAAGTCACAGCATCCGGACATACCCGGCGGAATTTTCTGGGAGGTAATGCACCCTGATGGCAAAGGAGGCATGTCCAGATGGAACAAATAAAATCAGGATTATGAATATGACAGAATTGATGGGGCATTTTAAAGACCTTAGCAGCGCACGAAAATTAATGGATGTTGAAATGCCCGATATAGAGTATGGTCAGATCGATATCTATTTAAAAGACGCGCTCAATGTCCGGGCGGAAGTAAGATTTTTTGATGCGGAAACTATTCCTGGCACGCTGCATATGGAGGTGGATGGGGTGACATATGTGAACCTATTCCCTTTTAAAATGACACAGGAAATGGTGCAGGCGTATGCCAATGCTCCCGGGAAAAAACTTACGGATGAGGAAATAGCAAAAAAGCTATTGGATTATAGGGAAAGGGATGCCTGATCAAACCCATTCGCCCAACCATCTTTTTTCAGGAGGTCCACCTTTTTAAGGACCTCCTTTTCTAATTTACTCTTGAAAGCGGAGACCCTGGTGGCTATGAGGGGATCGAAGGCGCCGATGATACTGGCTGCCAGGATGCCTGCATTCTTTGCGCCATTAAGGGCTACCGTAGCCACGGGGATACCGCCCGGCATTTGAAGTATGGAAAGGACCGAGTCCCAGCCGTCAATGGAATTGGAGGATTTGATAGGAACGCCGATGACGGGGAGTGGGGTAATGGAAGCAACCATGCCTGGCAGATGGGCTGCTCCGCCTGCACCGGCGATGATGACCTTTAAGCCTCTGCCCGCCGCCTGGCTGGCATATTCCACCATCCGGAGAGGCGTGCGGTGCGCGGATACAACTGTAAGCTCAAAAGAGATCTCGAATTCGCGCAGCACATCGGCCGCAGCCTGCATAATGGGGAGATCGCTGTCGCTGCCCATTATGATGCCTATGAGTATTTTGTCTGGGGATTGCGCCATAGCTTATTTACTAATGACCTTCAATGTGTTCTTTATCTTATGAGCCTTGTAGACAAGGTCATGTTTTTCCCTGCTGATGATGGTGATATGTCCCATTTTGCGTCCGGGGCGTGTCTCTTTCTTACCATAAATATGGATAAATACATTGTCCATCTGCATGACCTCATCCAGGCCTTCGTAAACGGCTTCGCCGCTGTGTCCTTCCGCACCTAACAAATTGACGATGGCGGCCGGCAGGATGGCGGCTGTATTGCCCATGGGATAGCCAAGGATGATCCTCCACAGCATGTCGAACTGGGAGCTGTAATTCCCTTCGATGGTATGGTGTCCGCTGTTGTGGACGCGGGGGGCCGTCTCGTTGACGTATACATCGCCCTGCTTGTTGATCAACAGCTCTACGGCAAATACGCCGGGGCTGCTCAATTCCTTTACAACGCGCATGGCGATGGCTTCGGCCTTCCACAGGGTCTGCTGCGGTATGTCGGCAGGGCTGAGCTGGTAGTCGAGAAGATTGAGACGGGGGTCGAATACCATATCGATGGGAGGGTAAATGACAGTTTCGCCTTTGTTGCCGACGGCTACCAGCATGGAGATCTCTTTTTCTACGCTGATCATTTTTTCCAGCACTCCCGGGGCGTCGAATCCTTTGTCAAGATCCTCCTTGGTCTTTATCATCTTGACGCCGCGGCCATCGTAGCCGCCCATGCCTATCTTATGTACGGCGGGGAGAAAATGATCTTTGCTGCGAAGCTCTTCCTTGTTCTGTGTGACGAGGAATTCCGCGGTGGGTATGCTCCTGCCGGAATAGAATTGTTTTTGTGTGATCTTGTTCTTGATAGTGCGGAGAGCGGAAGGTTTGGGATAGATCTTTACGCCTTCGGACTCCAGTTTTTCCAGTGCGTCTTCGTTCACCGACTCGATCTCGATGGTCAGGGCATTGAGCCCTTTGCCGAAATTGTATACGTCGTCGAAGTTCCGGATGTCCCCTTTGACAAAATGATGGCATAGATGGGCAGCGGGACATTGCTCATCATTCTCCAATACAAAAGTTTCAACGGGATAATTTGCTGCAGCTTGCAATAACATTCTACCTAGCTGACCACCTCCTAAGATTCCGACTCGTAACATGCTGGTTATTTGGACCGAAGATATGTAAAAGCCCGCAATCGGCCCGTTCTGCCTTGCAATTGGCCCGTTATCTGATGTCTGGGTCTGTGGCCAACGGGCCTGTGGCCCGTTCTGACCGCAATAAGAGGTCTGATCCAGCGTTTTGTCCATGAAGATGGGGGCTCCGTCCCTTGTTTGCTGGGAAATCGTGAAATTAGCGGTACCTTGCAATTGAATATATATGCGTCCTGATTATATCCATAAAATTTTCGATGACAAGCGTTTGTGTTACTTCCTTCTCATGGAAGCGCTTGCTATGGACGCGTCGCTGGCGTCTCTCTAACTGCTCCTTTTTGAGTTTACATCTATCTTATGGCCCATGACGGGCGTCTTAATAAAAATCAATTACTATGTCAACTTTATCAGCAGCCAATACCCGGACGGCCAACGCAGCGAAAGATTTCCTGCCACTACAGGGAACGGATTATGTGGAATTTTATGTTGGCAATGCCAAACAGGCCGCTCATTTTTACAAATCGGCCTTTGGATTCCAGTCGCTGGCCTATGCAGGGCCCGAGACGGGTATAAGGGATAAGGTGAGCTATGTTGTCCGGCAGAACAAGCTGATATTTGTTTTTACCACCGCGCTGTATCCTGATCACGCGATTGCGCAGCATGTGCAGCTGCATGGAGATGGGGTGCGGGTCCTGGCATTGCGGGTGGAAGATGCCGCCAGCGCCTGGAATGAGACTACGTCCCGGGGAGGCAAGAGCTGTATGGAGCCTACGACCCTGGCAGACAAGTGGGGAGAGGTGGTTATGAGCGGTATTCATACCTATGGTGATACGCTTCATCATTTTATAGAGCGGGAGAATTACAAAGGGGCATTTATGCCGGGCTTTAAGGAGTGGCGGACCGCTTATGATCCTCCTTCGACCGGGCTGCAGTATGTAGATCATTGTGTGGGCAATGTGGGATGGAATCAGATGGACCGCTGGGTGCGGTTTTACGAGGACGTTATGGGGTTCAGGAACATACTGTCTTTTGACGATAAGGATATTTCCACGGAATATTCCGCCCTGATGAGCAAGGTCATGAGCAATGGCAACGGCTTTGTGAAATTCCCTATCAATGAGCCGGCTGAAGGGAAGAAGAAATCGCAGGTAGAAGAGTACCTGGAGTTTTACAGAGGGGAGGGTGTGCAGCATGTGGCGCTGGCTACCCAAAACATAGTAGAGACCGTCACACAACTGCGGGATAGGGGCGTAGAGTTCCTGCAGGTGCCTACCTCCTATTATGATGATCTGCTGAGCAGGGTGGGGACCATTGATGAGGATGTGCAGCCTTTGAAAGAGCTGGGCATTTTGGTCGATCGGGATGACGAGGGGTATTTATTGCAGATATTTACCAAACCTGTCGAGGACAGGCCTACTTTATTTTTTGAGATTATTCAACGCAAGGGGGCGCAAAGCTTTGGAAAAGGCAATTTTAAGGCTCTTTTTGAGGCCATTGAGCGTGAACAATCGGCCAGAGGTAATTTGTAAGCTCCTGCGACGATAAAAAGTCTAATTTTTAGTTATAAAAGCCTGCGCATACTAGAATATGTGGCAGGTTTTTTGTTAATTTATAGTACCCTATTTGCATCAAGTGAAAAAGATCATAATTGCTGGACGTTACCTCGTGGCCCTGATGGGAATATATCTTCCATCCGCTAACATTCGTCTATTCGCGCAAAGTTCGGCCAGTTCCATTCATTTTATCGATTATCAGCGTTCCATTCCGAAGATCAGCGATCTGCTCAACCGGAAGGAGGACACCCTTATAAAGCAATTCCGGGAGAAGAACCTGGTATGGCCGGCACGGTTTGTCTATATCAGGAGCTTTAAGTACGACAGCCAGCTCGAGGTGTGGGTGAAGAACAGCCCGGAGGAGAAATACAAGCTGTTCAAGTCCTATAAGGTCTGTGCGCTGGCCGGTACGCTGGGCCCCAAGCGGATGGCGGGGGATTACCAGGTGCCGGAAGGATTCTATTGTATCAATGAGTTCAAGCCGCGCAGCGAATACCATCTTTCTTTAGGGCTCAATTACCCGAATGCCTCGGACAGGATACTCAGCGACAGCGCTCAGCCGGGCGGAGACATCTATATCCATGGCAGCTGTGTTACGACGGGCTGTATCCCCATCACGGATGCCCAGATAGAGGAAGTATATATCCTGGCGGCGCATGCCAAGGATATGGGGGAGGATTTTATTCCCGTGCATATTTTCCCGGTGAATTTCAATAACGCCAGAAGTGTAGACTATCTCAATAAATATCTTCAAACCTTTTCGGAGTACACGCCTTTTGCCAAGAGCATGCGTAATGCTTTTTATTATTTCGAGAAGTACCGGGAGGTACCTTTTGTCATGGTGAATGGCAAGGGGGAGTATGTGACGGAGGAAGTTTCGTCTGATGCGGAGGTAAAGATCCCAAATCTGGAGCCTGTGCATACGGCGGTGGCGCAGAAGAAGCCGATACATGCCCGTCCGCAGAGGATTATGCCTATCAAGGAAGACGATCTGGCCAGGTCTGTGGACAAGCTGCCGCAGTATCCGGGCGGGAGCGACGCTTTCCAGGAGTTCCTCAACCGGCTGGGTAAGGATGGAGTAAAGGACCTCGATGAAGGGCAGACCAAGGCGTTTGTGATGGTCGAATATGTTATCGACTCCGTAGGGAAGCCTGTATATGCCAAAGTAATACGCGGCGGCAATGATGCGATGAATGAAAAGATCGAGGATGCCTTTCTCGCTATGCCGCAATGGGCGCCTGCTACCCGACTGGGCAGTAGAGTGCCGATACGTCTCAAGCAAACTGTCATGATAGGGGCGGATTAACGCATGAGCACCTGCACTGTCTCCGGCGTCTGCTGCCGGAGCACCTCTTTTCTTCCCTGGGTGAGCTTATCCAACACTGCCTGGTTATAATGACGGATGGTGAGCAGGGTCAGCCCCTTCTCCAGCTGTACGTCAAAGAGGTCGGAGGCCGCCAGCGCCAGCTTTTCTATCTTATCGCTCCTGTCGTCCAGACATACCTGCAGGCTTACCGCCCCTGTTTGCATGAGATTGGGTTTTACATGCAGCTCAGCGAACAGTTGATAAAGACCCGCCGCGCCCTTTTCTCCCACGAAAGAAAAATCCTTTGAATGCAGGTGTACGAGCACCTGGTCCTGTTTGAGAACGATGATAGGAGGCAAGCCTTTAACTGTCCTGTTATGAATGATCGTCCCCGGCAGTTTGGCGTCCAGGAAACATTTTACATAAAGAGGAATGCCTTTGTTTTGCAGAGGCTTGATGGTCTTGGGGTGGATGACCTGGGCGCCATAATAGGCCATTTCGATGACTTCATCATAGTTCAGCTCACTGATCAACTGTGCGTCGGGGAATAGCTTGGGGTCGGCGTTCATCACACCTTCCACGTCCTTCCAGATGGACTGACTTTCGGCATTTAGCATATTGGCGAAGACCGCGGCGGTGTAGTCACTGCCTTCGCGGCCCAGAGTAGTGCTTTCGTTCTCGGAGGTGGATCCGATGAAGCCCTGTGTGATCACGAGACGGGTGTCCTTGAAGAGGGGCAATATTTCGGTGGTGACGCGGTCCTGAGTATGGTTCCAGTCGATGGCGGCGTCCCTGAAATTATCGTCGGTGCGAAAGATGTCGCGTACGTCGACCCACTGATTGTCGATGCCGGATTCAGCCAGGTAGGCGCTGATGATGGAGGTGGAAAGCAGTTCGCCTACGCATACCACCTGGTCGTAGTAGTAATCGTAGTCACGCACCGGTTTGTCGTGTAGCAGCCATTCTACTTCTGTAAAGAAATCCTTTAGCTGAGTTTCTGCCGCCAGGAAATTATTCACTAAAAGATATTTGGCGGTGGTGAGGTGATTGTCCTTTACCTGCTGGAAGAGTTTTAAAGCTTCTTCTCTATGACCGGCGTAGAAGGCTTCTACCACTTTCTCCAGGGCATTCGTGGTCTTGCCCATGGCGGATATGACTATTAGAATGTTGTCATTGCTGTAATTGCTTAGGATCCCCGGGATGCTCTGGATACGTTGGACGCTGGATGCGCTGGCGCCTCCGAATTTGAAAACTTTCATAATGGGTGCAAATTTATAGTGCCCAGCCGGACTTTTGGAAAAATATAGGCCGCCTGGGCACTATCGCTAATATCCGGGGCCTTCGTCGGACCTGTGGTCCGTTCTTGGCCTGTGCTCCCGGGAACGTATGCGCTAAATACTGCTAAAATTTGCTCAAACCCCCTTACCTTCGTGAACCAACAATCTAACTATAAAAAATCTTGCCCACTATGAATGTAAACAGAAAGGTTCTCACTCTCGACGAATTTACGATCCAGCAGCTGCGTATGTTCCCTAACGCTACGGGCGAATTGAGCAATCTGCTCCGGGATATGGGGCTGGCTGCCAAGCGGGTGAATGTGGAGGTCAATAAAGCCGGGCTGGTGGATATCCTGGGGGATGCCGGCACGATCAATGTGCAGGGGGAGGACGTGAAGAAGCTGGATATATTCGCCAACAATCAATTTATGGGTGTCCTCCGGCATGGGATCAGCTGTGCGGGCATCGGGAGCGAGGAATTGGATGAGTTCGTGGTATTCGACGACGAGGTCAGCAACAACTCCAAGTATGTCTGTTTGTTCGATCCTCTGGATGGGAGCGGAAATATCGATGTAAATGTCTCTATCGGCACGATATTTTCTGTATACCGGCGGGTGAGCGAGCGGGGTAAGCCCTGTACGAAGGAAGATTTCCTTCAGCCGGGACGGAACCAGGTGGCGGCGGGCTATATCGTATATGGGTCTTCTACTATGATGGTATATGCTACCCGCAGGGGGGTGAATGGATTTACCCTGGATCCTTCCATCGGGGAGTTCACGCTCAGTCATCCGAATATCAAGTGTCCGGAATCCGGTAAGTTCTATTCCGTCAACCACGGCAATTTCTTCCAGTATGACGATAAGGTGAAAGCCTATATCGATACCTGCCAGAAAAAGAACAGGGATAATGGCGGACCCTATACTCAAAGATATATTGGAAGCATGGTGGCGGATGTACATCGTAATCTTATCAAGGGCGGGATCTTTATGTATCCAGCGACCATAGATAAGCCCAAAGGAAAGCTTCGTCTTTTGTATGAGTGTAATCCGTTTGCCTTTATCGTGGAGGTGGCAGGAGGACGTGCTACCAACGGGGTACAGCGGATATTGGATGTGCAGCCTACCGAGCTGCATCAACGGTCGGCTCTTTTCATCGGGAGCAAGAACATGATGGATGAGCTGGACACGTATCTCAACAGATGATGCGATTTGTTTTTCTTATATGTTTGATTTTTCCTGTACGCGGGTTTTCCCAACAGCCACGCTCTTCCGACATCCTTCGTTTTGTGAACGAGTACCGTCATAAAAAGGGACTTGCTCCGTTGCAGGCCAATTCTTTTATTTCCTCCGTTGCATTGGCGCATAGCCGGGACATGCTGTCCGGAAAGACGCCTTTTGGGCATGACGGATTCCAGGGGCGTATAGACAGGATACGTAAACGTATTGGGCCTATCCATGTCGCCGCGGAAAATGTGGCATCGGGACCTATGAGCGCCCGGGAGGTCGTCGATGGGTGGCTGCATAGCCCCGGTCACCGGAGAAATATCGAGGGCAATTTCAAGCTGACGGGTATCGGGCTGGCCAAAAGGAGGGATGGGATGATCTACTTCACACAGATTTTTACCCAATGATTCGTACCTTCATATTATGAAGGAAAAGATCATTATTTCCGTCAGGGACCTGAAGAAAAAATATGGCGATTTCGAAGCCGTAAAGGGGATCAGCTTCGAGGTAAAGGAAGGCGAGATATTCGGCCTGCTGGGGCCCAACGGGGCAGGGAAATCCACGACATTAGAGATCATCGAGACGCTGCGGGAAAAGACCTCGGGCGCAGTCATGGTGGACGGCTACGACCTGGACAAGGACCCGGAACAGATAAAAAAGATCATTGGGGTACAATTACAGACCTCCGGCTATTATCCCGGTCTGAATCTGTCGGAGCTGATCGAGCTATTCGGCGGTCTTTACAATCGAAAGGTACAGCCGATGCAATTGTTGGATACTGTCAACCTGCGCGACAAAGCAAGGGCAAAGTTCAAGGAGCTGAGCGGAGGGCAGAAGCAGCGTTTTTCCATCGCCACCACCCTTATCAACCAACCCAGGATCGTCTTCCTGGATGAGCCGACCACGGGGCTCGATCCGCAGGCAAGGCGCAATCTATGGGACCTGATCAAGGACATCCGGAGCAAGGGGACGACGGTGATCATCACCACGCATTATATGGACGAGGCGGAAATACTTTGTGACAGGGTAGCCATTGTCGACGCCGGGAAGATCATTGCATTGGATAGTCCCGACAAGCTGATCGACAAACTGGTGGCCACAGGGTTCGAGCGACCGAAAGAAGTAAAGAAGGCTAATCTGGAAGATGTATTTATTCAGCTGACCGGACACGCGCTCCGGGAAGAGCATCATTAAATAAACCATTTTACTATGAACCAGACTATCACCACCGACCTTCGATATCCCATCGGGAAATATGAATGGCAACCCTTTTCGGAAAAGCTGCGGGATGAATGGCTCAACGATATCAAGTTCCTGCCGCAGCTGCTGGAGAATTCGCTGCTCAACCTGGATGAATCCCAGCTGCAGACACCCTATCGAGAGGGTGGATGGACCGTCCAGCAGGTGGCGCATCATATCGCCGACAGCCATATGAATGGCTATATACGCTGCAAGCTTTGTTTGACGGAGGATAATCCCTCCATCAAGCCTTATGAGGAAAAGCTGTGGGCCACGCTGAAGGACGTGGGGAATGTCCCTGTAAATATTTCCATTACTTTATTATACGCCCTGCATACGCGCTGGCATGCCGCTCTCACCGACCTGCCGCTGAATGACTGGCAACGCAAGGTATTCCACCCGGAGCACAAGAAGGAAATGACCTTGTGGTATCTTCTTGGTAACTATGCCTGGCACGGGAAGCACCATGTAGCACATATTGTATCCTTACGCGAGCGCAACGACTGGTAAAAATGAAAGATCTCAGCTGGAAAACATTATCATCCGAATATCTGTACAAAGACACCTGGTTCACTATCCGTAAGGAGACCTGTGAGACACAGGACGGAAAGATCGTCACGCCTTATTATGTATATGAGTTTCCCACCTGGGTCACCGCCGTGGCCTTGACGACGGATGGGAAGGTGATCCTGGAAAGGCAGTATCGTCATGCTCTGGGTGAGACCAATTACGAAATACCCGGCGGCTGTGTGGACGATACGGACCCTTCTCTGGAATTTGCCATCCAGCGGGAGCTGATGGAGGAGACGGGCTATGAATTTGAAAAGTTCGAATACCTGGGCCGCACGTCTGCCAACCCTTCTACCAATAGCAACTGGATGCATATGTACCTGGCGACCGGTGGGCGCAAAGTGAGGGAACAGCAGCTGGATCATAATGAAGAAATAGAGGTATATCTTTTTACCATCGACGAGCTGAAGCAGATGCTGCGGGACAACCAGATCGTTCAAAGCATGCATGTCACGGCCATCTTTTATGCACTGGCCCGACTGGGAGAGGTGAAGTATTGATACACACGGTGTATCGTAACCGAACACATCTACGATTGTGTTCGTAGATTATCTCCTGATCTTCAAAAAGATATCTCTCTGGCATTGTCCATGTGGTATTTTCCTCAAAATCACGGGCATGCTTAAACACTACATCCGGCTGGCTGGCCGTCATCTGGCCAAACAGAAGCTTCTTACGGGTATCAATATCATCGGGCTGTCCCTGGGGCTGGCCTGTTGCGTTCTTTTGATCCTGTATGGGGTCAATGAATTGAATTATGACAACTGGCATGTGAATGCCGGTAGACTGTACCGGGTCACCGAGGTTTTTACACGGGATGATATCAAGCATGGCGATGCGGGGCTTTATACGCCGCTGGGGCCTGCCATGAAGCAGGAATTTCCGGATGTGGCCGACTACACCCGTATCAGTTCCAGCAGCCGGGAGATCGTGCGGGTGAATGATCAGGTGATACCCATGGACGTCACGTATGCGGACCCGCAGGTATTTTCACTCTTTACTTTTCCACTGATCAAGGGCGATCCTGCCGCGGCCCTGAAGCATCCTCATAACATCGTCCTTACGAGGGACAAGGCAATGCTGCTGTTCGGCAGACTGGATGTGGTAGGGCAGACCATCGAAATAAAGAAGGATACGTTATATGAGCCTTTTGTGGTGGCCGGTGTGGCAGAGAACATACCGGACAATTCTTCCATTCATTTAGATCTCTTAGGCAGCTATGAATATGCGCTGATGGGGGACAGGAAAGGATCTATCAACAACTGGCATATGACCTTTGGCGACCAGACCTTTGTGCTGCTTCGTCCTGGTAGCCGGCTCATGTATGAGCCGAAAAAGCTGCTGCAATTCCGGCTGAAGTATGCGGATGAGCGGGAGAAGGCGGAGTTGAAAAAAGGGAAGCAGGCGCCCGCCAATTTTGAGCTGCAACCTATAAAGGAGATGCATAACGACACCCGGATCGAATGGGGGCCTCCCGGCACTACCACAGATCCGAAGAATATCTGGATCTTACTGGCCATTGCGGGAGGTATCGTGCTGATAGCTTCCATCAATTTTACTACGCTGGCGATAGCGCGGAGTGCCGGCAGAGCTAAGGAAGTGGGTGTGCGAAAGGTCATAGGCGGCAGGAGGGGGCAGCTGATCTATCAGTTCCTTACGGAGTCCGTGCTGCTGACCCTGTTGTCCGCTGTACTAGGGTTGATACTGGCCTATGCGCTGCTGCCTTGGTTCAATCAGCTGTCGGGGAAGACGCTGGTACTCTCCTTTCATCGCTGGCCGCAGCTGATATGGATGCTGGTGGGGTTGGTGCTGCTGGTGGGACTTATCGCGGGCAGCTATCCCGCGCTGGTGCTCTCCGGATTTAATGCCGTGGCTGTACTGAAGAATAAGATCCGGCTGGGCGGGGAGAACTTTTTTACAAAGACGCTGGTGACCTTTCAATTTGTGGTATCCATCGGGTTGGTGATAGCAACCATGATCATTTTGCGCCAGGTGGCTTATATGCGTGGGAAGGACCTGGGGCTTATCAAGGAAAATACGGTAGTCATCAATACGAGTGATGTAGATGGGAAGAAGATATATCCCTATATACGACAGGGGTTGGTGTCACGTCCGGAAGTGCTGGGTGTGGGCGCCACGCAGATGGGACTGGGAGAAGGGCAGGGTTTTATGGGAGGAGGATATGACTTTAACGGGAAGAAGGATGGGGTTATCGAATATCCTGTTGATACGGCTTTTTTGAATGTCATCGGCATGCGGCTGCTGGCCGGGCGTAATTTCAGTAGCGACAGGAGCCTGGATACGGCCGGCGCGGTTATCGTCAATGAGGCACTGGTAAAAAATGAGCTGGGACTGACGCCTTCGGAGGCCATCGGCGTAGAGTTCAAGAGCATGTTCGGAGATGCCCGCAAGACCATTATTGGGGTCGTGAAAGATTTCAATTTCGAGAAATTGACGCGGCAGGTGCGTCCGCAGCTGTTCTTTATGCCACCCGATCTCCAGCCGGAGCGGATCTTTGTTCATCTTCGTGCGGGTGATCCTACCGCCACGCTGTCTGCGATAGAGTCCGTATGGAAGAGCGCTGTTCCGCAGCTGCCTCTCCGTTATAGTTTCCTGGATGAGGACCTGGACCGCTATTATAAGGCGGAGGCAAGGTGGAGGGATATCATTGGCTGCGCAGGCGGTATATCCATATTCCTGGCTTGCCTGGGGTTGTTTGGACTGGCGGCGCTGACAGCGATCAACCGGGTGAAAGAAATAGGCATCCGGAAGGTGCTGGGGGCTTCGGTGACGGAGATCATGCAGCTGCTGATAGCTGGTTTTTTAAAGCTGGTGTTGCTGGCTTCGCTGATAGCATCGCCCCTGGCCTGGTATTTTATGAATAAATGGCTGCAGCAGTTTGCGTATCGTATAGAGCTGGGCTGGTGGATATTTGGGGCGACGGCATTAGCGGCTGTGTGTATTGCGGCCATTACTATTGGAGCGCAGGCGTTCAAAGCGGCTTCGATGAGTCCTGTTAAGGATTTACGAAGCGAATGATCACACTTCGCCGACCACGAATACGCTGCCGCAGACGAGAACGAGGTCGCGGGTCCTGGCGTGCGCTTTTGCCGCGCTGAGGGCTTCTGTCACCGTGGGATAGGTCTTGCCTTCCAATCCTTTTGAACGGGCTTGCTCGGCCAGTTTGTCTTCCGGCAGGGAGCGGGGAATGGCTGCCCTGGTGAAATAGTAGTAAGCTTTTTGGGGTAAGAGGGCCAGCGCCTGGTCGATGTCCTTATCACCTACCATACCCAGGACAATGTGCAGATCCTCATGATCGGAAAGCTCTATCTGGCGGACCAGCTGACGCATGCCATCCACGTTGTGCGCCACATCCAGTACGACGTCAGGATGTTCGTGTATCAGCTCCCAGCGGCCATGCAGTCCTGTTAGTTTTTTTACATGCTGGAGGCCTTTATGAACAGCAGTCTGTTCCAGTTCCCAGCCGCGGGCGCGCAGGCGGTGTATGGCTTCCAGCACTGTCAGTAAATTGCGTGTCTGATAGATGCCGGGCAGGTCCAGTGTATAGAATTCCTTGTCGTCGGCCGTAGGACCCTTGCTGACCCCTGCGATGAGGTGATGACGCTGATAGTCCCAGTCGGATATGAATCGCTGCCGGTCTGCAAAAGTGAGCGGTGCGCTGTCTTCCCTGGCGCGCTGTTCGAATACCGGGGCCGTCTCGGGATTATGCTCGCCTATGACCACAGGGGTATCTTTTTTGATGATGCCTGCTTTTTCAAATGCAATGGCAGGCAGGGTATTACCCAGCAAATTCATATGATCGAACCCGATGTTGGTGATGACGGACAGTTCGGGATGGATGATATTGGTGCTGTCGAGCCGGCCGCCCAGGCCCACTTCAATGATGGCGATGTCTACTTCTTGCACGGCGAAATATTCGAAGGCCATGACCACCGTCACTTCAAAAAAGGAGGGGTCCATGGATTCAGACAGGGGACGGATGCGTTCTATAAAGTCTACTACAAAATCTTCACGGATCATCTGTCCGTTGATCTTTATCCTTTCTCTAAAGTCTTTGAGATGCGGAGAGGTATACAGTCCCGTGCGATAACCCGCGGACTGGAAGATGGCGGCGAGCATATGGCTGGTCGAGCCTTTGCCGTTGGTGCCCGCTATATGTATGGAAGGGAATTTTTTTTCAGGCCGGCCAAGGAATTCACTGAGCACAATGGTATTGGTGAGATCCTTCCTGTAGGCGGCTGCTCCGATGCGGCTGAACATGGGCAGCTTGCTAAATAGATAGTCTAATGTTTGCTGGTAGTCCATCTGTCCGTTGATTGGACAGCAAAGATACGGTGAGCCGTTTTAGTTATGCACCTTGAAATTGAAGACGATGGTGCCTACGGATTCGCCATCACCGGGTGTGAACTTTACCAGTCTGGCCTTACGAAGCGCAATGGCTTTCATAGAGGCTTCTGAAGTAGTAGAACCACGCGGTTGATAATCTGCATCGACTACATTACCTGCTGCGTCCACGTGTACATCCACGGCGACTTTGGCATTTTCATTAAAGTCGTCGGTGAAGGAAGGAGTGCTGCTGACGCGACGTCCATTGAGGCCTCTGGATATGAGTACGCCTGAATTGCCTCTTCCTCCTCCTGTATAGTTGTTGGAATTGGGGTTGCCTCCGGGTGCGCCCTGGTCGCCGCGGCCGCCTGCGACACCTTGATTGCCGCCCGGCTTGTAATCATCGGCTTCATTGCCTCCAGTACCGTCGCCTTTAACGCCATTCATTTGGGCCTTTGGCTTTGGCTTGGGAGGAGTGGGGGTGGTCTCGGGCTGTTTGACAGGTTTGGCGGGCGTTTTTACTACATCCTTATCGGGGATCTTTGTAGCATTGGGTTTTGTCACCGGGGCTTTTTTTACCACGGGAGCGTCTTCCTTGTTATTATCGTCCGTCTCAACGTCCTTGACTGCTTCTTTTTCTACAATGGCCTGTTTGGGCGGGGTATATTTTTGATGTTCCTGTGCGGAAGACTTGCCCGGGAGATAGGGTTGGTTGGTGCCCATTCCCTGGTCGCTATTGCCGAGGTTGACCTCGATGCCTTCTTCGATGGTTGGCGGCGGCTGTGCAGGTAGGGTCCAGCTGGTGATAAAAAAAAGGATCACCAGCAAAATGCAGACGCCCAGGGTATACCCTGTGGCTTTCATGTTCTTTTGGGATTCAAAATTATCTGTCATACGCGTTTGCAGGTCCGGGTACCCCGGCCCCATACAAACGTACAAATTATGGGCTAATTGCCGGCCTGGAACTACACAAAATGTTAATATTTAGGGAATGGTGGCATGCTTTTTTGAGGGGGTGTCTTAAAAATCTTTTTATGGCCACATTAACGGAAACTGCGTTGACAGTAATGAGCACGGCCTTCAGGGAAGGGGGCGATATCCCGCTAAAATACTCCTGTGAAGGTGAAAATGTCAATCCTCCTTTGGAGATAAAAGGATTACCCTCCGGGACAAAGACACTGGCCGTCATTACGGAAGACCCCGATACCGGGCATGGCGTCTTTGATCACTGGCTGGTGTGGAATATTCCTCCGGGCAAGCTTATTGAGGAAAATAACGCACCCGGCGTGTATGGGAAGAATGACTTCGGCAACCGTGGTTATGGGGGGCCTTGTCCGCCTAAAGGGAAACATCGTTATTTTTTCTATGTATATGCGCTGGATGCGGAGCTGGACCTTCCGCCGGGATCCACCAAGGCCGCATTAAAACGGGCCATGGAAGGGCATATCCTGGCAGCAGGAGAGCTGATGGGGTATTATATGAAGATAAAATGAGACTGCCGGCTAGGAGCTTTTCTTGTACTTCATGGGGTAATGTACATCATAGGCCATTTCATAACCTGCATTGGAGACGACGGCCAGTCTCTTTTGATGTATTTTCTTATTTATGGCATAGATAGCAGCAGCAGTGGCGGCTCCGGCCAGAAGGGTTACAAGGGCAGTTGTAGCGACGAGTTTTTTGTCCTTCGAGTTCATATAGTGATCTTTTGGGCATGCAATGCAATCGGGGTGCCAAAAATCATCCTATGCGATGATAGACGCTGCCGGGCATCCATTTAGCCAGCTTGGCTACCAGCCACCAGCGGCGGGTGACATAGGCCCTCCACTTTCTTTTCCGCAGGGCTTCTATGATCTGCCGGGCTGCTTTTTCGGGGGAGGAGACCCAGAATCTTTTTTCCGCCTTGGCCATTTTAGTATCTACGAAGCCAGGTTGTATGTCGGAGATATATACCGGCCAGCCGGCTCTTTTGGCTTTCATGTGGAGACCTTCGAAATAAATGCTTTGGAAGGCTTTGCTAGCGCTGTAGGCGGGAGCGTGGCTATTGCCGCGGATGCTGGCGATGGAGGAGGTGGTGGCTAACTGTCCGCCGCCGTGGAGAACAAAGTATTGAAAACTGAAATGTGTGATGGCGATGAAGCCGTTGACATTTACGTCCACCGTCTCCTTATCTATCTTCCAGTCCAGGACATCGCTGACATCGCCATAGCCTGCGTTGTAAATAAGCATATCCAACCCTTCCAGCTTTTCGATGAGGGACTGCAGGTGGGCGATGCTGTGGGGGGATGTCACGTCGAAGCATTCCGTGATGATGTGATTGGGGAACTCCAGCTGCAGGGAATACAGGAGGTCATGCCGGCGGCCTGTGACGCCTACGAGGTGGCCCTCACCTGCATAGATACGCGCCAGCTCCCTGCCTATACCGGAGGTGGCTCCTATGATAATGATCTTCTTCATGGAAGAAAGATAATGTGCGCAATTGGACTTTTAAAAAATTTAGTCTAATTGCTGCAAAAGTCTAATGTCTGACCTTCGGCCAACGGACCCGTGGTCCGTATTTGGATCAATGTCTGAATTCTCCCATCAATGTGCGAAATCTGCCGTATAATTTCCCTTGATCCTTTCCATGGGGGGATTGAAATACCCAAATTGCACCTGTGGAAATTCTTCCCTTATCAATTCCATCAGCTGTTTGACGCCCAGGAACTCTCCCGTGTCGGTGACGCCGAGCTTGCCGAGGTACCAGTCGGGATCGATGTTAAAATTACGCCATTGGATCATGGTCAGGTCCGTGTCGCGGATGAGCCTACGAAGGGCTTCATATTCTTCCACGCTGTCGGTCATGCCGGGGAATACAAAATAATTGATGCTGGCCCAGCCGCCGAAGCTGCGCACCACCTTCAGGCTTTCCACGATGTCTTCGAAGCTATAGTTGTTGGGACGGTAGTAGGCTTCATAGATGGCTGCGCGGGCAGAGTTGGTGCTGACGCGGATCGAGTCCAGTCCTGCCTCGCAAAGGGCCCGTACAGCAGCCGGCCGGCTGCCATTGGTATTGATGTTAATGCTGCCCCTGGGTGTATGTTTGCGCATCTCCAGGATGGATTCACGGATGGTCTCCCACATCAAAAGAGGTTCCCCTTCACAGCCTTGTCCAAAGCTGACGATCGGATAAGGGGCTGTCTGAAGATGCGGGACGGTGAATTCCACGATCTCTTCGGGGGTGGGTTTGAAATTGAGCCGGTCCTGTGTAGAGGAAATGGCTTCCTCCTGCGGCTGGAAGGAGATGCACCCGATGCAATTGGCGTTACAGGCGGGTGAGCTGGGGATGGGGCATTCCCAGCGTCCCATAAAATAGTTGCGCGCTGCAGGACAATGATAGGTCAGACAGCAGTTTTCGGCCAGATGGCGTACCAGCCTGTTGTCTGGGTAAGCTTTCAGGATGTTGTCGACCCCGCTGTTGATAATGTCCCAGTCATATCCGGCGCAATCCTGGCGGATGTCCTGTTCGATACGAATGGCGGGGACATAAAATCTGGAGTCGTGCCAGCCGGCGGCGGTATAGCAGAAGAGGGGGAGGGTGGGGGCGTCCTTTTCCGTCTCGTAGGCCGCCAGGTAAAGACCGGTGTGAGCCGGGGGTATAAAGGCGGCTACGGCCCAGCCTTTTTCACAAAGACGCATTTCTCCCGTAAGGACATCGATGCCGATGCCTTTTCTGCCCGGCAGCTCATAGAGGGATCCGCCGTCAGGCAGCTCTATCCAATCTTCTTCGGGGATTGGCAGGGCGTCCCATCCGCTGCGGCCTGTAGCATATAAACTTGTGTCTTCAAAAATATTCCCTTTTCCGTCGGAGTAGAGAATGTAGGGTGATCTTGTCAGCATTTTCCTAAATAATGCCTACAAAATTCGTGAATTTGTTCGAGTTGTGAGAAAGTTAGATTTTTTCGCAGGTCGAAGCTCAGGTTTTGACTGTCAGAAGTGGTTATACGAATGGAGTCATAACAGGTTTCGATGTCATTGATATGGCTCCAGAGGAGGAAGCGGCTTTCGGGCAGTCCGGGTATAGTAACTCCGATGTGGTGCAGGGAGAGGAGCTCCTTTTTCCGGAGGCTCCTTTCGCAATAGAAAAGATAGCTGTATCCGATGCTAAGGGCAAGATGTACGACTGCTGTGGTCCAATTGCCCGCCAGGAGCATGATCAATCCGATGCCCAGGAAGAAAATGATCTCCACCAGGCGGAAAAAGAGATTTACCCGGGGCAGCAGGAGCAATTCCCTGCCTGCCAGCACCAGGATAAAGATATCCACGGATATAAGGAGCTGGCACCAGAAGTATACGGTAGGCATTTCCTGGCGATGGAGGTGGCTAAGGGCATGGGTGAGGATAAAAAGACCAGCCGTGGCATGGAGCCATCTGCTGGAATGTTTTAACTTCTCGAACGTTGGATGAACGACAGGGAGCGATATCGAATCCATACGGCAGTTATTTGCCGTTAGATGCGGGGCCGGGGACATTCCATAAATATTTGGGGAGAATTTTGGGGGCCGGGTCAACGGGAAGAAGATTCTTCCAGGCGCGCGCGGCAGTAGTCGTTGAACTCGTCTTCGTCGGCATCATCCTCGTCCTCCTCGTCCACGACCTCTTTTTGGAAGAGGCGGTTGTCCTTAAAATCCATTGTAAGCAGTCCATCCCGGAGGATAATATTGGAAAAGGCGGACCAGTCATACCTGCGGCGTATGAGGGAGTTGATCACCACCCTGTCGTTGTCGAAGCCTATTTCCAGGGGGCGTTTTGTCTGATATTCCAAAAAGGCCAATAGGATCAGGAGAATGCAGAGCCAGGGCAGAAAGGGGCTGGCCATCCAGCCGAGGGCGGCCACCAGCAGAAGGTAACGGTACCGGACGTGTGTACGACCTGCACGTCTGGCAATAAAGTTGATGGTCAATCCTACCAGCAGGATAGCTGCCGTTGTATAAAGGAACCAGGAAGATGATCTCTCTGATCCCACCGCATAATAAAGGAAGCTGATGGAAGAGAGGAGGCATAAAAAGAAGCTCAGTGCGTCTGTGGCTTTTTCACTGTTCTTTTTGAGAATAACGACATATTGATAGTGCATGTCAGGAATTGCTTGCAACCAGCAAATTACAAAGTTTCCACAACACGCGGGCGCCTACGTTGGCATCCCAGTCCGTCTCGCCTACGCCGATCTCATCCAGGTCAAAGCCGATGAACTTACGTCCGCTGTGTATGATCTTTTTTATGATGTAGAATACCTGTTCGGCTTCGAAGCCGCCGTGCACTGGGGTACCTGTGTTCGGACATAATTTCGGATCCAGACCGTCGATGTCAAAGCTGACATAAACTTTGTCGGGGAGATGGGAGACTATTTCGTCCGCAATTTGTTTCCAGCTCTGTCCTTCGTACGTGCGTTCCTTTATATCCTTGTCGAAATAGGTGATGACCTGGTAGTTGCTGTTGCGGATATAATCCCATTCTTCCTGGCAATAGTCGCGTACGCCTATCTGTACGAGTCTTTTTAGCTGGGGTATTTCCTGGAGGGCATTGTACATGACGCTGGCGTGGCTGTATACAAAGTTCTCGTAGGATTTGCGCAGATCGCAGTGTGCGTCTATCTGGAGGATACCGAAGTCGCCGTGTTTTTCCGCGATGGCTTTGAGATAGCCGAGGGGAATACTGTGGTCGCCGCCCAGCAGGCCTACGAGCTTGCCTTTTTCCAGCAGGGTGCGGGTCTGCTCATATACCCATTTGACGAGATTGGCGCTGCCTTCGTTGATCTCCTTGATGGATTTGCACATGAAGCTGTTCTTTTCCAGCACTTCTCCTTTGGAGGTATAGTCGATGTAGAGCTCGGCTTCTTTACGGAGGTAATCGCTTTTCATTAGCACCTTCTTGTCGGGCTGGCGCATGTAGATGCCTTTTTTCCAGGCGTCATCGCTGTCGCTGTCGAAGAGGTCCACCTGCATGCTGGCAGCGAAGACGTGTTCTGCTGCGCGGGCTGTTCCTGCGCCGTAGCTAACGGTGACTTCCCAGGGAACGGGTAGGATCACAAGTTGGGCATCTTCTTCTGAGAAGGGGAGCCCGAAGATATTGTTCTTTGGGTTGCTGGCTCCGTTGGCATCGAAATGCGATAAATCTGTCATGGTCGTAGAAGTCTCATTACAAATGGCGAACCGGGGTTCGTTTCAAAACGCAGCGCAAGTTAGTACAGTATGGGCTATACACAAAATATGTGACAAAAAATAATGTTTGAACGTTGATTTTTATATTTTTTTTATGTGGAAAACCTGGCTGGGCCTGGCTGACCTGGCCTGCCCGGGCCGCCGGTAGGCGGACGGGCCGGGCAAAAGATTTGTTTACTTACTGGTAAGTAAATACCTTGCGAACCAAAGCCGGTCACTGGCCAGACACATGTCCGACACGCGTGAAAATATCATCGACCTGGCGGAGGAGCTGATCCGCACAAAGGGCTATAATGCATTTAGTTATGGGGATATCGCCGAAGTGCTCCATATCCGGAATGCGGCTATCCATTATTATTTCCCCTCCAAGGCGGACCTTGGGGTAAATGTGGTAGACAGGGAGGTTGGCAAGATAGCCAGCAGCCGGGGGGAATGGGGGCAGCAGCCAGGGAATGTGCAATTGAGGAAAATGGTGGAGCAATTCTATGGCAGCCACCGGAAGGGGTGGATCTGCCTGAACGGATCGCTGACTCCAGACTTTCTGACCTTACCGGGACCGCTGCAGCAAAAGGTGAAACAGATGTGCGAGGCGATATTGGATTGGATGACCGATGCGCTGCAAAAGGGGCGGAAGGATGGTACCCTGGCATTCGAGGGGGAGGCTGAGAGCAGGGCCTTGCTGGTCATATCGTCCTTATTGTCTTCGCTGCTGCTGGCAAGGGTATTGGGCGCGCCGGCTTTTAACAAGATGCTGGATCAGTTGTTGCGGGATATTGAACACATTCCGGACGGCCAGCAAGGGTTGGATAAGGTAGATAACACTAAAATATAGTAATTATGACCTCGAAGAAGCACAACACCATAAAAAAAATCATTATGAATGTGAGTAACAGAGTAGTTGTCACGGGGATGGGCGCCATCACTCCTTTAGGGAATGATCCTGCGTCCTTTTGGGCTCAATTGAAGGCCGGCGTCAGCGGGGCGGGACCGATCACCCATTTCAATGCGGCTGCTTTCAAGACGCGGTTTGCTTGTGAAGTAAAGAACTTCGACCCTTCTTCCAGCCTGGACCGGAGCGAGCTAAAACGTACGGACCTGTTTACGCAATATGCCATGGTGGCGGCTGACCAGGCTATAAAGGATGCGGGATTGGACTTTAGTAAAATGGACCCCTTTGACACGGGTGTCATCTGGGGCAGCGGGCAGGGAGGCATGAAGACCTTCGAAGAACAGGTAAAAGAATATGTGCAGGGGGAGCAGTTGCCCGGGGGAGGGCTGCAGCCGCGATTTAGTCCCTTCTTTGTATCAAAGCTGATCGCCAATATGGCATCGGGGATGATCTCGATCAAGTATGGGTTGATGGGGATCAATTATACGACGGTGTCCGCCTGCAGCACGTCCAACACGGCCTTTATGGACGCTATGAACTATATCCGTCTGGGCAAGGCAAAGGTGATCATCTCGGGTGGTTCGGAAGCGCCTATCACGGAGGCATCCATCGGCGGGTTCAATGCCATGAAGGCGTTGTCGACCCGTAATGACGATCCCAAGGGAGCATCCCGTCCTTTTGATGTGAGCAGGGATGGTTTTGTCATGGGGGAGGGGGCGGGTGCGCTGGTACTGGAAGAGTATGAGCATGCCAGGAGCCGGGGAGCACATATCTACGCCGAGCTGGCCGGCGCCGCCATGACGGCGGATGCTTATCATATGACGGCAACGCATCCCGAAGGTGCGGGAGCCAGAAGAGCTATGGAGGAAGCCTTAAAGGACGCCGGGATGAACAAGGACCAGGTTGACTACCTGAACGTACATGCCACTTCGACGCCGGTGGGTGATCTCAGCGAGGTCAATGCCGTCGCTCGCGTGTTTGGCGAGGCCCCGGAAAAACTGATCCTCAGCGCCACGAAGTCTATGACGGGGCATTTGCTGGGGGCGGCAGGGGCTATCGAGGCGATAGCCTGTATTATGAGCATTCGGGAAGGGATCATCCCACCCACCATCAATACAAAAACCTTCGATCCTGCCATTCCACCCAATCTTAACATTTTGTTGGGAGAAGCTATCGACCGGCGCGTAGAGGTGGCCATGAGCAATACTTTCGGATTTGGGGGCCACAACGGTATCGTCGTGTTTAAAAAGATGTAGTACAGTTCATCACAATATCCTGTGGAGGATATTGTTTTTGGAGTAACTTTGCCACCTGTTATGAAGAAAGTACAAATCATCATATTGGCGGCCATAGCTATCTCCGTGGCAGCTCTTATCAGCTTTATGGGCAACCTGTCTACCTATCAGACCATTGCATCGGCCCGACAGAAACCCGGCAAGACCGTTACGATCATCGCTCATATGGACAAACAGCAGCCCATGGAGTACGATCCGGTGAAGAATCCCAATTACTTCAGCTTCTATATCAAGGACACCCTGGGTGCAACGGCCAAGGTAGTCTATCATTTTGAAAAGCCTTATGACCTGGAAAAGGCTGACCAGATCACCCTTAAGGGAAAGATGAACGGGGATGTACTCGAAATATCCGAGAGGACCGGCATTCAACTGAAATGTCCTTCCAAATACAAGGATGATCCCAATATGGCAAAGAAAGAACTGACTCAAAACTAAGATCCGATCATGGAATATATAGGTGAACACCTTTTGCCCGGTAAGATCGGGCACTTCTTCGCTGTTCTTTCGCTGGCTTCTTCTCTTGTCGCATGTTTATCCTATTTCAAGGCCACCAATACCAAAGATCCCCTGGAGGAGAAGAGCTGGAAAAAAATGGCACGGTGGGCGTTTGGGATAGATGTACTCTCGGTGTTCTCTGTACTTGTAACCATTATCTATATTATCGGCAACCGGCTGTTCGAATATAATTTCGCCTGGGAGCATTCCAGCAGGGCCCTGCCTTTGAATTATCTGCTGGCCTGTATCTGGGAGGCCCAAGAAGGCAGTTTCTTATTGTGGACCATCTGGCTTTGCGTGCTGGGCGGCATCCTGATCAAAAAGGCGGGTAAATGGGAAGCTCCTGTCATGACCGTGATGACCTTTGCGCTCTTTTGTGTAGCCTCCATGATCCTTGGGATCTATGTCTTCGGACATAACATAGGGATCAATCCATTCATTCTTTTGCGGGAGAAGATGACGGGCGCGCCGATCTTTCAGCGTGGCGACTATCTCAGCTTCCCCCAGATGCAGGATGGACAGGGGCTGGCCGCGCTGCTGCAGAACTATTGGATGACGATACACCCGCCCATTCTGTTCCTTGGATTCGCCTCTACCATCGTGCCTTTTGCTTATGCCATCGCAGGTCTGTGGACAAAGCAGTACAGCGGCTGGACAAAGGTGGCGCTGCCCTGGACCTTGTTCTCTGCCTGTGTGCTGGGTACGGGTATTATGATGGGCGCCGCCTGGGCATACGAGTCGTTGAGCTTCGCGGGCTACTGGGCATGGGACCCTGTGGAGAATGCATCGCTGGTGCCCTGGCTGGTGATGGTGGCAGGGCTGCATACGCAGGTCGTTTACAATGCCACAGGACATTCCCTGCGGGCCACTTATTTCTTTATGATCACCCAGTTCATCCTGATACTCTATTCCACTTTCCTCACCCGCAGCGGCGTCCTGGGCGATACGTCGGTGCATGCTTTTGTGGATTCGGGGATGAACGTGCAATTAGCGCTGTTTGTCTTTGTTTTTCTTATTCCGGCGTACTGGCTTTATATCTCCCGCTATAAGCAAATACCCTTTATCGCCAAGGAAGAACAGACCAGCTCCCGTGAGTTCTGGATGTTCATCGGCAGCCTGGTGCTCTTTCTCTCTGCCATGTTCATCATCATTTCCACCTCTCTGCCGGTGATCAATCTCTTCCGTAAGGAGAAGGTGTCGACCAGCGATGATCAGGCTTTCTCGTATAACAGAGTAGAGATATTTATTGCGATATTACTGGGACTTTTCACCGCCGTCACCCAATTCCTGCGGTACAAACAGACCTCCGGTGAATATTTCAAGAAACTGGTGCTGCCCACGGCGGTAGCCCTCGTGCTCTCCGTGCTGGTAAGTGTTTTTGGCGGTATCAATTACGACAAATACGGAGCCGGCTTTATGGTGGCCATTCATTTAGCCATGTTTGCCGGTATCTATACAGTGGTGGCCAATGCGACGTATATCTATAGCGGCATGCGTGGAAAGCTAAAGGCCGCGGGAGCTTCTGTGGCGCATGTTGGATTTGGGCTGATGCTGGTAGGTATCCTCTTCTCCTCCGCCAAGAAGGAAGTACTTTCTTATAATACGACGGGTATCATGCTGAACTTCGACCCCGAGGCCAAACAGAACCCCATGGAGAATATCACGCTGTTGAAAGGGATCCGTACCGATATGGGTAAGTATTGGGCCACTTATATCGATGGCGACTCCGTGGACCCCCGGAGCAAGGCGGAGTTCTTCCATGTCCGGATGGAGAAAAAGGACGGGACATTAAACTTCGATCTTTATCCCAGCTGGCTAAAGTCTACAAAGGGACAGGCGCAGATCTCGGCGAACCCTGATAAGTACCACTTTTGGAACAAAGACATCTTCAGCTATATCACCGCGTCGGACAACCCGTCACAGCGCGGGGAAGATACGGTGCAGTTCAAGAGCAATCCGGTGACCATCCATGACACGGTCTATTATTCCAAAGGCTATATGGTCCTGGATTCCGTCGTCTTTAATCCGGCGAAATATCATTTCGGTCGGGGTGACACGGCATTTATGGCACACCTCACTGTAGTCAGCAGGGACAGCATGCGTTATACGGCCTCCCCGGTGTACTATGTAAAGAACAATGCCTCCGAATTTATCAACGATACGGTCTTTGCCCAGAACCTCGCTGTACGTTTTATGGGAATTGCTGATGGGCATAAGGTCAACATCGGCATTAAAGAATCTTCTACTATGACGCCCTTTGTAGCGTTAAAAGTTTATGAATTCCCTCAGATCAACATTCTTTGGATCGGGACCATCCTTATGATCATCGGCTTCATTATGAGCATAATATGGAGAAGGCGGCAGACCCGTCTGTCCCGGGTGGAAATATAGGGTTACCTCGACCTTGTATCGGGTATTAATTATGTGTAACTTTAAGGACTCATGGCCCATCGCATCAGTAAATACCTGTTTTTTGTCTTCGTACTCTTGATGGGAGCGTTACGTCTGCATGCGCAGCAACAGGACACCACCAATAATATCCCCGACAATATTCCACGTCCCGAGCTGGGGCCCAATGACACGATCATGGTGCCTGCCAAAGTATACCAGGGCGAGCTCATATCTGCACGGACGATAGAAATGACCTGGGTGACGGCGCCCATGACGGCTGCCAGCCGCAGGAAATTCGAAGAATGGACGCGTCTGCGGAATGCTGTCTATGTCACCTACCCTTATGCCCGCAAGGCGGGGATCATCATCAACGAGATGAATGCAAAGCTGGCGCTCCTGGATAAAGAGAGCGACAGGAAAAAATATGTGGAATCCCGTGAAAAAGAATTAAAAAAGGAATTTACCGATCCGCTGGAAAAGCTGTCCATCTACCAGGGAAAGGTATTGATGAAGCTGATCAATCGGCAGACGGGCAACAACTGTTATGCGCTGATCAAGGAATACAAGGGTGGTTTTACGGCCCGATTTTATCAAACCATTGCCTTTTTCTTTAGCAGCAATCTCAAACAGCCCTACGATCCCAAGGGTGACGATCAGGCCATCGAGGTCATCGTACAGGAAGTTGAACGTATGTACAGGGGCTAGCCCCCCGGCCGGCGAGCCGGATTTCCCTTTTATAACTTAGTGATCTTTTCGATGAGTCCTGTGGTGGAGAAGCCTGGGACGATGGGATTTATTACCACTCTACCGCCTGCAGCCATTACTTCCTTGGCGCCTACGATCTGATCCAGGGTATAATCACCGCCTTTGACGAGCACGTCAGGCTGTACGATCTTTATCAGCTCCAGCGGTGTATCCTCTCCGAAAATGATGACGGCATCTACCATAAGCAGTGCAGCCAGGACTGTGGCCCGGGCCTGCTGGGGATTGATGGGGCGTTGCGGTCCTTTCAGGCGGCAGGTGGAGTCATCTGAATTGAGACCCACGACGAGGACGTCGGCTTCGCGTGCTGCGTCGGACAGGGAGGCGATATGTCCTTCGTGGAGGATGTCGAAACAGCCGTTGGTAAAAGCAACGGTTTTACCGAGCAGCCGCCAGCGCCGCAGCTGGTGCTGCAGCGCGGGGAGGTCAAATATTTTCTGCTGAATAATTTGTGGGACCCTCATTTTTCTTTCGATTGACTTGTGGAAGGAGTATGAAGCTTGTAACGCCAAAGAGGATAAAGCTAAGCAATTGTCCGAACCAAAGGAGCCAGCCAAGCGCCTGCCCGTAAGGGCTGCCCGCCACGCCATAGAAAGAGACGGTCTTCTCTACCAGCAGCGCATAAGCGCCGATGCCGCCGGGAGAGACGATCATGCCTACGCTGCCCATTGCCAGGACGGTAAGGGCATCTACTACGGTGAGATGGCTGGTTTCGTTGATCGCGAAAAAGCCCATCCAGGTGCTGAACAGGTATAGGGCCCAGATGCCTACGGTGTATACAAAGAAAAGAGGCTTGTTCTTGAGATCCTTTACGCTGGTGAGACCATGCCAGATGTTGACACCGATGGCTTTTACCTTTTGTACGATGTTGATATGCCCGAATTTGGAAAGGAACCATCTTGCGCCAAAGAAGAGGATGGCGAGACCGGCCACCACGGCGAATATTTTCCACCAGGCTATTTTGCCGCTGGCATTGTGAAAGAAAGCTTCCAGGTTATCGGCGGTGAGGGAATGGATCACATCGAACTGGAAGATGAGTGCCAGTCCAAAGACGGCCAGCAGGCAGATGACGTCAAAGGCTCTTTCGGCCACAATGGTGCCTACCAGCTTGTCGGCGGGTATCTTCTCATAGCGGGCGAGGACGGTGCATTTAACCACTTCCCCCAGGCGCGGGGCGCCGACATTGACGAAATAACCGATCATTACTCCTAAGAATGCGTTGATACGTTTGGGCTTATAGCCAAGGGGCTCCATCAGCTGGCGCCAGCGGAGGGCTCTTAGCCAGTGAGCGGCCAGCAGCAAAAGAAGAACGGGGACGAGGATCCAGTAATTAGCCCGGTGGAGGGAATCCCTGAGCTTGGCCCAGTCGTCCTTTTTCATGTCTTTCTGACTCAACCACACAAAAAACGCTGCCAATGCAGCGAAGAAAAGATATTGAAGTATAGCCAGGAGTTTCTTCTTCATACAGGCCCAAATTACAGTTTATTTCCTTCTTTTGGAAATACGATACGGGGAGTAAATTTCTTAGCTTCTTCAAAGTCCATGTGTGCGTAGGAGATAACAATAACGATGTCGCCTACTGCGCCTTGCCTGGCCGCGGGACCGTTGAGACAACAGGTGCCGGAACCTCTTTTGCCTTTGATGAGGTAGGTCTCTATGCGGGCGCCGTTGTTGACGTTGACGATCTGCACTTTTTCGTTCTCGATCATGCCTGCGGCATCCATGAGGTCCTCATCCAGGGTCAGACTGCCAACGTAGTTCAGATTGGCCTCTGTGATCACGGCGCGGTGTACTTTTGATTTGAGAATTTCTATCATCATAATTTCCGCAAGATAACACTTCCGACCATAGGATGGTTCAGAGAGGCATGTTATCAATTAGTCTGATCTCACCAAGGAACGCAGCAATGAGGGCGACGGCCGAAGGACGGGACTGACCGGAGGCGGCGGCTCCAGTCCCGGAGACAGGCTCCAGGGTCAGCGGGTCGGCGATACTTACATAATCTACCCGGAAACCCTTGCTTTCCAGCAGGGAGGTGGCAGCATCGACAAGCTCCCGGGGACTTTTATCTTTTCGCCATCCTTCTTTTAGCCTTATGAGGGCCTGGTAGATCGTGACGGCCGTCTGCCATTGTTCAGGCGAGAGACGCATATTGCGGCTGCTCATGGCCAGCCCATCTTTTTCACGGATGATGGGACAAGGATGCAGGCGGGTGGGAAGACCGATGATCTCAAGGAGCCGGTGGATAACCATACATTGCTGATAGTCCTTCTGACCCATAAAGAGATCGTCAGGCCGGACGGCTTCGAGCAGCCGGCGCATAACCTGGCATACTCCCTGAAAATGACCGGGTCGAAAAGCGCCTTCGAGGAGCGATTCCAGGCTTCCCAGGTCATATTTCTCAAGGTTTTTTGTTCCATCGGTATAGATATCAGCAACTTCCGGGAGGTAAAGGACATCTGTCCCAGCCTGTTCGAGGAGGAGAATATCATTTTCTATTGTAGTAGGGTACTTCTGAAAATCCTTGGGGTCGTTGAACTGGGTTGGGTTGACAAAAATGCTGCAAACGGTGATCGCTGTGCTTTTTTTAGATATATCAATAAGTGATATATGTCCCGCATGCAAGGCTCCCATTGTGGGTACAAATCCAATGGAGCGTCCTTCCGATCGTTGTTTGTCCAGCCATTGGACAAGGTCGCTTTTCTTCTTAAGTAATAGCATAATTTTTCATTTATAGCCGTGGAACGCCCGTCACGGCACCAATTTTCCAAAAAAATTGCCTAACTTTGCAAACCAATTGGTTAGGGGGTACGCTCAGGTTCGTCTCATTAATTAATTCTAATAATGCTACAAAAAAAGCGAATTTTATTTATTGCCAACGAAATGTCGCCTTAT